>Ga0310695_10013619_pt1 | contig 11133 bp, 4 predicted proteins | sample RumenRJG_04DNA_FD_203882 | JGI IMG/M metagenome (GOLD analysis project Ga0310695, IMG submission 203882) | Bovine rumen microbial communities from Lethbridge, Alberta, Canada - RJG_04 (v2) (version 2) | ecosystem: Host-associated > Mammals > Digestive system > Stomach > Rumen | place: Canada... | reverse complement strand
TTCATCGGGAGGCACGCTGCCGCCTTTAAGCTTCGTTCCAGCATATGTAACAATGTCCGGTTTTCGTGAACCTTTAAAGCCCGGACCGATTCTGGAATAAGGTGCAACATCGTATTGTTTACTGATACTTCCGGTATGGTCACTGCCTACTATAGCACCAACGGAAATGTTGAGCATAGAGTCTGACGGAGCAGCGACGTGACTGTCATCATCGTCAAAAATCTTCTCCAGTGATGATTCGTATTCATACAAGTTATGATTTCCTACTGCAATAACAAATTTTACTCCGTAGGTAATGGAAAGCACATCAAGCTCGTATCCAAGGATGCTGATCTCATCCTGTGCGATCGGATATTTTGAAGCTGATGAGAAATTGAATATTTTGGTGATGTCTTTATAACGAAGAACTGCTTCCCGGATCCGCTTAATCATTGTCTGGTTAGAAATAAGGTTAGGATCATCGGAATTCGGATCGGCACCTCTGACATTACAGTCAATGATTCTTGCACGTGGAACCATAGTGCCCATTCCCATCTGAGCACCTAATTGAGCAAAAGCGATTTTACTTGCGACGTTTGTTCCATGATATTTATCGCCTTCACCAGCACCGCTTGGAGTCCAATGCTCAACAACAATAGGTTCCAACGCATCAGGGAAATCAACACCGGTATCAAGAACCGCAACAATCGGGAGCTCATCGATATTAACGGTTGGATCCAGAGATACCGGATGCGGAGCAGGCATAAGCCCGGCCTGTACGGTACCGTAGAATCCTGTTAAAGCAACATGGCAGACGATAGTATCTTCTGAAATAGCGGTCAGTTTGTCCAACGGAACCTTTGCTCTTAGAATTGGCGTATCATCGGACAGTTTATATGGTTCTCCGACGATTTCGCCTTTATACTGACGTATTGTTGAAATCAGGTTCTGTTCTGCACGTGCTTGGCCGTCTACACCGATTTGATCTACCAGAAGTTCTTCTCGAATCTCTACGTCTATTGGTTCTTGTCCCATCTTTTCTATGAGAGCCTTAAGCACAGAAGACTGCTTGTCCGCAGGATCCGGGAATTTGAATGCTGCAACATCCTGAAAAGTTCGATCTACTTTCTTATTGTCCCGAAAATTGCCGACTCTCTTTTGGAGATTATCGAATTTGGAGGTGGAAGTGGACACAATGGCATGATGGGCATCTCTGATAGATGTAATTGACATACCTTCCTGTGCAAGAAAGTCGCGAATGGCTTTGTTCGAGAACTTCGTGTCATCCGGCAGCACAACTTCAAAAAGGCGAATATCCTCATCCTTAAGGGAATCGCCACTCTGAATCCTTGTATATGCCGACACGACATCTTGCAGACCGCTTGAAAGCTTGCTTCCATGCTCAAAACGATCTAAGCCTCTGTCTTTACCTCTTGCCTGAGGAACGTATTCAACGTGCTCTACATCGTCTTCTGTAATCAGAAGATGAGGTCGAAAATCATCTGCCATATTTATTCATCCACCTCTTTCGATTTAGCCAACTTATTGATCTGGTAGTTTAACGTATTATGGGGCATTCCAACTGCCTTTGCCAATGTGCGTACACTGACTCCTTTTTCTTTAAGCTTGGCAGCGGCATCGACGAGTCCGGCGCCATTGGAGTTGTTTGTCATCTGCTGGATAAGAAGTTCTATCATATCTTCTGTTGTGATAGGTTTATCTGTTGTCACAGATCTCTTTGCAGCGGATATGATCAGTTCTTTGATCTGAGCTACGCTACGATCTGCAGTGAGATCGGTCAACTTCTGAATATCCACATCTGTTTCAACCGAGTATTCTTCAAACCATTTTTCGATAAGCTTACGGCGCTGGTCATCGTCGGGAAGACCAATATTGATTGTATAATTGAAACGTCTCCAAATTGCAGGATCAAGAAGATGTTCGTGATTTGTGGCTGCAATAAGGAACACGTTTGCCGGCATATTATCGAAGTTCTGCAAAAGGGCAGTAACGACTCTTTTTAATTCGCCCATTTCATGCCCGTCGTCGCGCTTCTTTGCTATTGCATCAAATTCATCAAGGAATAAAACAATTTCCTGATTTGCTACACTCGAAAAAATCTTCCGGAGATTTACGCTTGTTTGTCCGAGGTATGATGAAACAAGTCCGTCAATTCGTACATAAGCCATTGGAAGATTAAGCTCGTGGGCTATTGCGTGGGCAGTCATTGTCTTGCCACAGCCTGGAGGACCGCATAATAATAATCTGTTCGCTGCTGGAAGATTATGCTTTTTGAGTTTTGTGTTGTTTTTGCGCTCATCCAGAATCTGAAGGAGAAGCTTTCTCTGATTTTCCGGAAGGATCACATCGGAGAGGAGAGTCTCTGAGTGAACAATGTCATAAAGCTCCAAGAGGCTATCTTTATCTCTTGGGCTGAAGGCAGGACTGCCTGCCGATTGAACAGCATAACCTCCTCCAGCGGGCTGTGTGACATCCGGCTTTTTAATAAGAGTAGACTTCTTTCCTTTATATGCATCGAGGATCTGGTTGGAAAGACGTCCATTTCCTTTTTTGCTTTCGTCTGCGGCTAATGCTTCAACTGCTGATTTGAAGGTGCTTTCGTCACCGGTACAGTGCGCAGCAATAATATTAACAATAAGTTCAGCTTTCATTATCAGCATTCCTCTTTCTAAATCATAATATGGGATTGTAACCTTTAGCTTACACATAAAGATTGAAAAAGTCAACGAGAAATGCGAAAATCTTTGAACACATTTGAACACTACTGAGAATAGGACAAAAGAGTCCTTGACTCAAAAGAGGATGAAAAATTCGAGTTCTCGCACTTGCGGATTGCAAATGAGGTCAAAATGTGCTACAATTTCGTGTAACGCTATGGTTACACGATTATATAAAGATATTGTTGGAAACAAAGAGTGACGGATTCAGAGGAGTACACATATGGTCATCAGCTATAAAAAATTATGGAAGCTGCTTATTGATAAAGATTTGAAGAAACAGGATCTGAGGTCATTGGCGCATCTGAGTTCATCGACAATTGCAAAGCTGACGAGGGGAGAAAACGTGAGCACGGCAATTCTGCTTAAGATATGCACGGCGCTTCATTGTGATGTGTCTGACATTATGGAAGTTGTAGAGGATCCGGATAAGGAAGAGACTATTGAACAATAATGCATGCGCAGAAAGGACTGACGTTAAATGTCAAAGCTTGAAGAACTGACTGTTGGCTGCAACGTCAATGGTCTTGTGAATAATGAATCAGTACAGGTGGTAGCTGTCAAATGGTTTGGCAGCGCTGTGCTTGAGATTACATATAAGAACAGCCAGGGACTTCTTGCCAATCAGCTCCTGTATCGGGAGGATGAGGCAAGACTTGAGGTGCAGGACGCTAATCTTCCGTGGAGCTTCGACGCGGATGGTGATACAGTGCGCCTTGCTTCAGAGGCGTACAGGATCAATCTTGCTCATATCTTTGATCCGTATCTGGCTGTGCATACATCATCTATAGAGCCATTGCCTCATCAGATTTCTGCTGTATATCAGGAGATGCTACCGCGTTTGCCACTCAGATATATCCTTGCGGATGATCCGGGAGCTGGAAAGACGATTATGACCGGATTGCTGCTTAAGGAATTAATCATCCGCGGTGATCTTAAGAGATGTCTGATCGTATCTCCTGGAAGCCTTTCTGAACAGTGGCAGGATGAGCTTTACAGTAAGTTCCATCTGAAATTTGAGATTCTCACCAATGACCGGTTTGAAGCGGCTGTAAGCGGGAACGTCTTTGAAGAGGTAAATCTGTGCATCGTCAGGTTGGATAAGCTGGCAAGGAATGAGGCGCTTCAGGAGAAGCTCAAGGTGACAGAATGGGATCTGATTGTAGTCGATGAGGCCCATAAAATGTCTGCTACTGTTTGGGGCGGAGAAGTCAAGTATACCAAGAGGTTCTTATTGGGAAGGCTTCTTTCTGATATAACCAGGCATTTTCTGCTGCTGACGGCAACGCCTCATAATGGCAAAGATGAGGATTTCCAACTGTTTATGTCTTTGATAGATCCGGAGCGATTTGCCGGTGCCCAGAGAACAAGCAATCAGGCAATCGATGTTTCGGATGTTATGCGAAGACTGGTTAAGGAAGATCTGCTGAAGTTTGACGGCACACCTCTGTTCCCGGAGCGCCGTGCATATACTGTAAATTATGATCTGTCTCCGAAGGAGTCAGTGCTATATCACGAAGTAACATCCTATGTGCAGGAGGAGTTTAACCGTGCTGATCAGCTTTCAAATGAGCGGAAGAACACGGTTGGTTTTGCGTTGACTATTCTGCAGAGAAGGCTTGCTTCTTCGCCTGAGGCAATCTTTCAGTCTCTGCATAGAAGAAGGGAACGACTGGAAAACAGGCTGAATGAAGAGAAGCTTGGAAAGAGAGCTGAGGATTATCGGTCTTCCATCAATTATGATGCGGATTATGATGATGACGATTATTCCTCAGAAGAAATTGAAAGAGAAGAAGAGAATGTAGCGGATCAGGCATCTGCGGCTCGAACCATTCAAGAGTTGGAGGCTGAAATCAGGACTCTTAAGCATCTGGAACAGATTGCTAATGAGGTGCGTCTCAGCGGAGAAGACCGCAAGTGGGACGAACTTTCAAAACTGCTTCAGGACAATGAATGCATGTTCACAGCGGATGGCCAGCGCGAGAAACTGATTATATTTACGGAGCATAAAGATACACTACGGTATTTGACAGATAAGATCCGGACTCTGTTTGGCAGTGATGATTCCGTCGTTACCATACATGGCGGAATGCTCAGAGATGAACGCCGGAAGGTGGAGGAAATGTTCCGCCAGGATAAGAATGTCCGGATCCTGATTGCAACAGATGCTGCCGGTGAAGGTATCAACCTGCAGCGTGCTCACCTGATGATCAATTATGATCTGCCGTGGAATCCGAACAGATTGGAACAGAGATTTGGACGTATCCACCGTATCGGTCAGACAGAGGTCTGCCATCTTTGGAATCTGGTATCCCAGGAAACAAGAGAGGGTATGGTCTTCCAGTGCCTGTTCAATAAGCTGGAAGAGGAAAGAGCTGCTTTAGGTGGCAAGGTATTTGATATCCTTGGCGATATGACATTTGAGAATAAGCCTCTTAGGGAACTGCTTATTGAAGCTATTCGTTACGGAAATGATCCAAAGGTGCGTGAACGGCTGTGGCAGGTAGTAGATCATTCAATGAATACAGATAAGTTCAGAGAACTGATCTCTGAGAATGCTCTCACAGAGGATTCAATGGATGTCTCTAAGGTAATGGAAATCAAGGAAGAGATGGAACGTGTGGAGGCGCATAAGCTTCAGCCGCACTTCATTGAAGCGTTCTTTATCGAAGCATTCAAATCTCTTGGTGGAAAAATCCATAAGAGAGAGCATGGAAGGTATGAGATCACATCGGTGCCTTTTGCCATTCGTAATAGAGATATGCAGATTGGATTCGGAGAGTCTGTACTTCCGAGATATGAGCGAATCTGCTTTGAAAAAGATGACTGTAATATACCGGGACTTGTGCCAGCCTCATTGATCTGCCCAGGGCATCCGCTTCTGGATGCAACGGTAGATCTGATAAGGGAGAGAAATGCTGATGCACTGAAGCATGGATCCATCTTCATTGATGATGAGGATTACGGAAGGGATCCTAGGCTACTATTCTATATTGAGGATGCCATTCAGGACGGAGTGATTCTTCCGAACGGCAATAAGCGTATCATTTCAAAGAATGTGCATTTTGTAGAGTTAAAGGAAGATGGAACGGCGAAGAATGCTGGATATGCTCCATATCTGGACTATCGTGCTGCTTCGGAAGAGGAAACAAAAGCTATTCTGGATTATGCAAAATCTCAGACATGGCTGTCTCAGGGAGTCGAAGAACGTGCTCAGGGGTATGCGATCTCCGAAATCATTCCGGAGCATTTCACAAGAGTCAAGACCCATAAGCTGGAGATGCTGGATAAGATCGCTAAGGCTGTTAAGGATCGAATGACACAGGAGATTCAGTATTGGGATTTCAGAGCAATCGATCTTCGCGAGAAAGAGGCAGCAGGCAAAGGAAATCAACGACTGACATCAGCCAATGCGGCGAGACGCGCGGAGGAACTTGAAGCCAGAATGCAGAAACGGCTTGCCGAAATAGATACTGAGCGAATGATATCCGCTATGCCGCCAGTTATAGTAGGCGGATCACTTGTCATTCCTAAGGGATTGCTTCATATCCTGACGCATCAGGCAACACCTGACACTTTCAGCCAGGGAGACCGACAGGCTGTAGAACATGCAGCCATGAAGGCAGTTATGGACATCGAGATAAGGCTTGGTAATACACCTACTGATGTCAGTGCTGCCAAATGCGGGTATGATGTTGAGTCCCGAATCCCGGAGCGGATAAGGGCATATGCAAGAGCACTTCGGATGATTGAGGTAAAGGGTCGCAAGAAGGGATCCACTACTGTGACGGTATCCAAGAATGAGATTCTGACCTGCTTGAATAAACCGGATGAATTCATTCTTGCAATTGTTGAGATTGATGGAGATAAGACAAGAACCGTCTATTTGAAGAGACCGTTTAAGAATGCACCGGACTTCACGGCAACAAGCGTGAACTTCGATATCGTAGACCTGATTAATAACGCGGAAATTGAGTATCAGGAGTGAGGAGAAACAGTATGGCAACAAAAAAATTGATTGAGGTTGCGTTACCATTAGAGAAGATAAATGCAGCTGCAGGAAGGGAAAAGTCCATACGTCATGGGCACCCGTCAACACTTCATTTATGGTGGGCAAGGCGTCCGCTTGCGGCTGCAAGGGCTGTAATATGGGCATCCCTTGTGGATGACCCATCATCGCATCCTGAATTATATCCATCGGATGAAGAACAGAATCGTGAAAGAGAGCGCCTTTTTGGAATCCTTGAAAGCCTGGTTGTGTGGGAAAACTCAAATGATGAGAATGTTCTTTCCGCAGCGAGAGAAGAGATAATGAAATCCACGAATAATAATCCTCCGGCTCTATTGGATCCCTTCGCAGGTGGTGGAGCGATTCCTCTCGAAGCGCAGCGCTTAGGCCTAAAAGCATATGCACATGACCTTAATCCGGTAGCAATAACAATTAATAAGGCGATGATAGAAATACCGCCTAGATTTATTGGATGTTCTCCAGTTAATGATGATGTAAGAAATGATAATACTTTTGTTAAAACAAAGTGGGATAATGCTGCTGGACTGGCAGAAGATGTACGCTTTTATGGTGAGTGGCTTAAATCAGAAGCATATAAGCGTATCGGGCATTTATACCCATCGGCAGAACTCCCGAAGGCATTTGGTGGAGGTAAAGCAACTGTTTTCACATGGATATGGGCAAGGACAGTTAAGTGCCCTAATCCGGCCTGTGGATGTGAGATGCCTTTGGTGGGTAGCTATGAACTAACAATAAAAAAGGGGAAAGAGGCATGGATGAAACCTATCCCCAACAACGGGAAAATTGATTTTTCAATTCAATATGGTAAATGTCCGAAGGAATATAAGGAGTTTAAGTCGGGACATGCAGCTGTATTTAAGTGTCCAGCATGTGGGGAATCTACTACAGACCAGTATGTTAAAAATCAGGGAAAAAAAGGTGGGATCCATTCACAGCTATTTGCAACTATCGCGGAAGGGAAAAACGGGCGTGTTTATTTAGAACCAACGGTTGAGCACATTTTGGCAGCTGATGTCGATGTTCCTGAAAACATCCCCTCCGGTTCGATGCCTGAGAATCCGAGGTGGTTTAGTCCGCCTGCTTTTGGGATGGAAGATTATGCCGATCTGTTCACAAATAGACAACTGGTAATGTTTTCAACATTTAGCGATCTTCTGGGAGAGGTTCGAAAAAAAATAGAGTCTGATGCAATTACAAGCGGCATGGCTGACGATCATATTAAACTTCGCGATGGCGGGAACGGAGCAAAGGCTTATTCAGAGGCTATTAGTGTGTATTTGTCTTTTGTTATAGATAAGATGCTTGATTATCATTCTACATTAACAAGCTGGCATATGACGAGAGAGAGTATTGCTAATGCTCTTCGAAGACAGGCTCTGCCTATGGTCTGGGATTACACGGAGGTAAATCCATTTTGTAATTCTGCAGGCTCATTTTCGAATATGTTGGATCGCATAATAACGAATCTTTCTCATTTTAAGTCTCAGATTGCAGGAGAGGTAAAGCAACATGATGCTCAGAGCGACTGTGGGCTGAGAGATATTATGGTTTCAACAGATCCGCCATACTATGACAATATTGGGTATGCCGATTTATCAGATTACTTTTACATTTGGTTAAGAAGAAATCTAAGAGATGTATATCCGGAATTGTTTTCTACAATGTTGGTTCCTAAGGCTGAAGAACTGGTTGCGACTCCTTATCATTTTGGGGGAAGCGCAGATAAGGCCAAAGAGTTTTTCGAGGACGGAATGCTGGCAACCTGTAAGCAAATATATAAATACTCCAGAGACGATTTACCAGTAACTATATATTATGCATACAAGCAAAGTGATTCTGGAAAAGACAAGGATAACAAGAAACAAGCGTCAACTGGGTGGGAGACTATGCTGTCTTCTATTATTACCGCTGGGTTTGCAATAACTGGGACTTGGCCTATGAGAACAGAATTAACAACAGCGTTGAAAGGACATATAAATGCTCTTTCATCCTCTATTGTACTTGTGTGTCGGAAACGAGAAACGAACGCATCTGTTTGCACAAGAAGAAATTTTATCAATGAATTAAAGCGAGAGTTAAGATCGGCGTTAAAGAAACTTCAAATAAGTAATATAGCTCCTGTTGATTTAGCTCAGTCAGCTATTGGCCCGGGTATGGGTATTTATTCTAAGTATGCACAAGTGCTTGAGGCAGATGGAACACCTATGACTGTCCGTAGCGCATTGCAGATCATCAATCAGGAACTTGACTTATATTTTAATGAGCAAGATGGTGAGTTGGATACAGAAAGTAGATTCTGTGTAGATTTGTATTCACAGATGGCCTTCAACGAAATGCCTTTCGGTGATGCCAATACCCTTGCCACAGCGAAGAATACTTCTGTCGCCATCATGGCTTCTCACGGAACACTTTATGCACAGAAGGGTAAGGTTCACCTGATTGAGCGTCCGGATCTTCCGACCAGCATCAATGAGCATGAAGGAAGCATATGGCTTCTGTGCCAACAACTGACGTACAAGATGGAGAAGGAAGGCATTGAAGGTTGTGCTGCAGCAATTGCCAATATGTACGGATCCAACGCGGAACGGGCGAAGGATCTGGCATATCGTCTTTATACCATTGCTGAAAGAAAGAAGTGGGCTCAGGAAGCGTATGCCTATAATGCTTTGGTCGTAGCATGGCCGGAGATTCAGTCCAGAGCTGCAGAACTGAAAGCAATTGTTCCTCAGCAGCTTACTTTGGAGGACTTTATGAACAATAACAATTAACATGAGGTGGTGTTTATGCCATATAAGAAGTTGATCGAAACAGTCATACCTGTTTCCAAAATCAACACAGAGACAGAAAGGGAAAAGACTGCCAGAAATGGGATGCCATCGAATGTTCATATTTGGTGGACGCGGGATCCTATGGCCGTTGCTCGTACTTCCATATTTGAATCTCTGGTTGATGATCCTGCAGAGCATCCGGAATTATTTCCATCGCAGGATGAGCAGGATACAGAAAGGGAGCGGCTGTTACGAATTGCAGAATCTTTGTCTGAGATAGAGAGTGCAGATAGAAAAGATATATTAGAGATTGCCCTAAAGGAGATTCAGAGGAATGTATCAGGACAACTGCCAACAGTGTTCGATCCATTTGTGGGAGGTGGCACGGTTCCGGTTGAAGCTCACCGGCTTGGATTAAAAAGCGTGTCCTCCGATTTGAATGCTGTGGCCGGCATGATTACCACAGTGGTTTCGGACATTCCGTCACGGTTCTCGGATACAGTTCCGGTACATCCGAGAACTGAAATGACATTGGATATAGCGCTTCCAGGTGCTGCAGGATTTGCTGATGATGTTCGCTATTATGGAGAAAAGCTACAAGAGAAAGCTTTTCAGAAGATTGGGGCTTTATACCCAAAAGTGACAGATCCGGTCAGAAAAAAGGAACTTGAAGTTTCTGCATGGATCTGGGCAAGGACTGTCAAATGTCCGAACCCATCATGTGGGTGTAGCATCCCTCTTTCTTCCAGCTATGATCTGGCAAAGAAGAAAGGCAGTGAAGCATGGGTAGAGCCTGTTGTTGAAAAAGGAAAGATATCCTTTAAGATGCACAGGGAACCTAATCCTGGCGGGAAGCTTAAACCGAAGGTGGCACAGACGGCGGTGTTTAAGTGTCCTGCCTGTGGAGAAATCACTCCAGATGCTTATGTGAAAGAATGCGGAATTAAACATAGCATTGATAGTCAGTTGATTGCGATCGTAGCAGACGATGGAAAGAAGCGATTATACCTGGAAGCGACTCCGGAGCAGGAGAGAGCTGCACAAGTTAATGCCCCGAAGAATGTCCCTCATGGAGATCTGCCGAATTTTCCGAAGAGATTCTCTCCACCTTCATTTGGCTTGACCGATTATGCAGATCTATTTACGAACCGGCAGCTAGTGTTCATCACATCCATGATGGATCTGGCTAAGGAGATGCAGTCTGACGTCGAAAAAGATGCCTTAGAAAAGGGCTTTGCTGATGATGGAATCACATTCACAGATGGTGGATGCGGCGCACTTGCTTATGCCGAAGCTGTCAGAATTGTGCTGATACTCACAATCAGCAAATTGCTTGATCGATGCTCCAATATATGCAGCTGGAGTACAAGCAGCGGGGGCTCTCTCAGAAATGTCTTTTCCAGAGCAGCGATGCCAATGATATGGGATTATGCCGAAGGAAATCCTTTTGCAGGTGCTGGGGGAAGCTTCGCAAACGCTTTGTCACGAACATGCGATACTCTTGCTCTTCTGCCTGCCGGTATTGATGGGAGCACTAAGGTTGCCGATGCAGTAATGCCAAATGATGTGAAGGATGCAATGATAGTTACAACTTTGCCGTACTACGACAGAGCAAGCT
>Ga0310695_10013618_pt1 | contig 11134 bp, 9 predicted proteins | sample RumenRJG_04DNA_FD_203882 | JGI IMG/M metagenome (GOLD analysis project Ga0310695, IMG submission 203882) | Bovine rumen microbial communities from Lethbridge, Alberta, Canada - RJG_04 (v2) (version 2) | ecosystem: Host-associated > Mammals > Digestive system > Stomach > Rumen | place: Canada... | reverse complement strand
CCCTCGCCCCGGCGGCGCGCATCCTCTTCCGACATGAGGCGACCAGGCGCCATCCAGCTCATCCGCGCAGCTCCGTCGGGCGGGGGCGCGAGCCTCCTTAGAGAGATCCGAGTCCCAGGACCGAGCACCACGCGATCCCCGCCGTCAGGAAACAATGTCCCATATCCGGTTGCCCGCATTACAGGACGAAAGTCGCCGGGAGGCGACGATTAAGAGAATAAGAGGACATCATGTGGACCAGGAAGGAACTGAAGGACAAGGCCAAGGCCGCCCTCAAGATGAACTACTGGAAGACGGTGCTCATCGCGCTGGTCTTCTCGCTCACCGCGGGCCTGATCGGCGCGGGGTCCGGTGCCAGCGCCGGCGCAAGCGCAGGCGCAGCCGGCACCTCCGGCGCAGCATATACCTATAGCTTCGACTCCGGCTCGCGCATCGTCGAGACCGAGCAGCTGACCGACGAGGAGATCGCCGAGATGTTCGCCGAGCCCTACGACTCCGAGGCGCTCGACGATCCCAACATGTCCGTCGAGGAGCTGATGGAGCAGACCGGCGTCGAGCTCACCGACGAGAACGCGCCGTCCATTCCTCCTGTGGCCATCGCCTTCGGCATCTTCGTCCTGCTCGGGCTGATCGCCATCATGCTCGCCATCGCCATCGTCATCGACGCGTTCCTGATCAACCCGCTGGCCGTGGGCGCCTACCGCTTCTCGGTGTGCAACCTCAACCAGAAGGCGCAGGCCAAGGAAGCCGCCTACGCGTTCGACTCCGGCAACTACCTCGAGATCGCCAAGACCATGATCCTGCGCGACATCTTCATCGTCCTCTGGAGCCTGCTGCTCATCATCCCCGGCATCGTGAAGGCCTACGAGTACCGCATGATCCCGTACCTGCTCGCCGACGATCCCACCATGACCAAGGACCGCGCTTTCGCCGAGAGCCGCGCCATGATGCGGGGCAACAAGTGGCGCGCATTCGTGCTCGACCTCTCGTTCCTCGGCTGGCACATTCTCTCCGTGTTCACGCTGGGCATCCTGGAGCTCTTCTACGTGGCGCCGTACGAGTTCATGGCCGACGCGGCGCTCTACGAGAGCCTCCGCTACGGCACCCCCGCCGCCGAGCAGGTCGCCTACAGCAACGCGGCGCAGGTTCCCGTGCCCCCGTTCGCGGAGGATGCCGGCTTCGCCCCCGAAAGTCCGACGGCATAGTCTAGTATCGAAGTAGGACAACAGCCCGAAGCGGTGCGGCGGCCCAGGTCGCCGCACCTTCGGCACACGGAGGGGCGAGACGTGGCGTACAGGATCCTCATAGCCGACGACGAGAGCGACATCCGCAGCGTCCTGCGGCTCTACATGGAGGACGCGGGGTTCGAGGTCGTCGAGGCCGCGGACGGCCGGGAGGCGCTCGACGCGCTGGCCGCTCAGCAGATCGACCTCTGCCTGCTCGACATCATGATGCCCGTGCTCGACGGCTACCACGTGCTCAAGCGCATCCGCGAGACGAGCGACCTGCCGGTGATCGTGATCTCCGCCAAGGGGCAGGATCCCGAGAAGATCCTCGGCCTCAACCTCGGCGCCGACGACTACATGGTGAAGCCCTTCAACCCCCTCGAGGCGGTCGCGCGCGTGAACGCGACTCTGCGGCGTGCGCGCGGAACCGCTGCGCAGGCCCGGCCCGCCGATGTCCTGCGGTGCCGCGACCTTGAGCTCGACCTCGACGCGTGCACGCTCACCTGCGCCGGCGCGCCCGTGGAGCTCACGCCCGTGGAGCTGCGCATCATGACCCTGCTCATGGAGCACCCCGGCCGCGTGTTCACCAAGCAGCAGCTTTACGAGGCGGGCTGGGAAGAGGACTACGTCGCCGCGGAGAACAGCGTGATGGTGTGCCTCAGCAAGCTCCGCGCCAAGCTGGGCGACGACCCGCAGGCCTACATCCGCACCATCCGCGGCATCGGCTACCGGCTGGAGAAGTGACGCCCATGGCCGAGCGCGGGAACACGACGGCGGACCTCTCCACCGAGAAGGGCACCAACGACCTCATCGCCTATCTGGTCGTGCGCTTCATCCTGGTGCTGGTCGCCGTGATGGCGGTCGAGCAGGTCGTGGTGATGGGGGAGGGCCTGGTCATCCCCGCGCTCGAGAGGTTCGCCGGCATGCCGGCCGAGGATGCGCTCGGCGTGGGGGAGTCGTTCTTCGCGGTGGTGGCGCGGCTGTTGAGGCTGCTCGGAGATGCCGTGCGCATCCAGCAGACGCTCGGAGCAGGGCGCGCCGCGGCCGTGTCATCCGTCGTGCTGCTCATGCTGCTGACGCTGATAATTCCGCCGTTCCTCGGCGCGCTGGTCTTCTCGCGCATGGTGGTGCACCGGGTGCGCGCCCTGCAGGAGCGCCGCGAGGCCGAGCTCGCGCAGATCGACCAGCAGCGCAGCCAGTTCATCACCGACATCGCGCACGACCTGCGCACACCGCTCATGGCGATCTCCGGCATGGCGCACGCGATCTCCGACGGCGTGGTGCGCGACGATGTCACGCGCGACGAGTACGTGCGGTCGATCGGCGAGAAGGCCGACAAGATGGGCGGGCTCGTGTCGTCGGTGTTCGAGTACACCAAGCTGGGCGGCGGGTCCTTCTCGCTCGAGCGCGAGGACCTCGAGCTCCCCGAGCTGCTGCTGCGCGAGGCCGCGGCGGTCTACACCGACATGGAGGACGCGGGCATGACCTTCTCGGTGCAGGTGCCCGAGGACCGCTGCACCGTGCACGCCGACTCCGTGCAGCTCGCGCGCGTGGTGGCGAACCTGCTCGTCAACGCGCTGCGCCACAACCAGGCGGGTGCGGAGATCGCGCTCATGCTGGTGCGGCGGGCCGGCGTCGCCTACATCATCGTCGCCGATACGGGCGAGCCCATCCCGGGAAACCCCGACGACCTGTTCCAGCCGTTCGTGCGGGGGGATGCCGCGCGGCAGTCGACCGGCGGTAGCGGCCTGGGCCTCTCGATCTGCAAGCGCATCGCCGAGATGCACGGCTACGACCTCTCGCTCGTGCAGCCCTACGGGCGGTTTACGAAGGCGTTCGTGCTGCAGTGCGCCGTGGTGTGACGTCGCGTGCGACTGCCCTACAATAGGTAAGGTAATAACACAGGTTCAGAAAGCGCGTCGTCCATGGGCAACCAGAAATCCGGTATGCTCCGGAAGTTCCTCTCGTACTACAAACCGCAGCTCCATCTCTTCTGGATGGACACGTTCGCGGCCATCATCGTGGCGGCGGTCGACCTTGCGTTCCCGCAGATCCTCCGCCATCTCACGGGCGGCCTCTTCACGCAGGGCGCCGACGTCATCCGCTCCGCCATCGTCTACCTGGGCATCGGCCTGTTCGCGATGTACGTGCTGCGCTTCTTCTGCCGCTGGTTCGTGACGGGCTGGGGCCACGTCATGGGCACGCGCATGGAGGCGCGCATGCGCCAGGACCTCTTCGATTCGTACGAGCGGTTCAGCTTCTCGTACTTCGACAGCCACAACACCGGCGACCTCATGAGCCGCGTCACCAACGACCTCTTCGACATCGCCGAGTGCGCCCACCACGGTCCCGAGTGGCTGGTGATCTGCTCCATCGAGATCGTGGGCTCGTTCGTCATCATGGCGTTCATCAGCTGGCGCCTCTCGCTGGTGCTGGCGGCGATCACCGTCGTGCTGCTCGCATACGGCGTCTGGGCGAACGGCCAGATGGAGGAGTCGTTCCGCGATAACCGCCGCAAGATCAGCGCCGTGAACTCGCAGCTCGAGGACTCGCTCGCCGGCGCGCGCGTGGTCAAGAGCTTCGCCAACGAGGACGAGGAGAGCCGCAAGTTCGCGCGCTCGAACGAGGCGTACCTCGCGAGCAAGACGCGCAACTACATGCTGATGGGCCGCTTCTTCGCCAGCCTCGGCGGATTCACCGGCATCCTCTACGTGACGATCGTCGTCGTCGGAGGCCTGCTGATCGCCGACGGCCAGCTGCAGCCCGTCGACCTCGCGACCTACGCGCTCTACGTGCAGACGTTCCTCTCGCCGATTATGACGATCCTCGACTTCACCGAGATGTTCCAGAAGGCGAAGGCGGGGTTCGAGCGCTTCTACGAGGTGCTCCAGACGCGGCCCGATGTGGAGGACAAGCCCGGCGCGCCCGACATCCGCGTGACCGCCGGCCACGTGGTCTTCGACGATGTGCGCTTCTCCTACGACGGGGAGGGCGACGTGATCCGCGGGCTGTCGCTCGACATCGCGCCGGGGAAGACGGTTGCGCTCGTGGGTCCGTCGGGCGGCGGCAAGTCCACGACCTGCGCGCTGCTTCCGCGCTTCTATGACGTGGGTTCCGGTTCGATCTCCATCGACGGGCAGGATGTGCGCGACGTCACGCAGCGGTCGCTGCGCCGCGCGATCGGCGTGGTCCAGCAGGACGTCTACCTCTTCGACGGCTCAATCGGCGAGAACATCGCGTACGGTCGGACCGACGCGACCTTCGACGAGATCCGCGCCGCGGCAGAGGCTGCAAACATCGCCGAGTTCATCGAGAGCCTGCCGGACGGCTACGAGACCGAGGTGGGGGAGCGCGGCGCCCGACTATCCGGCGGACAGAAGCAGCGCGTCGCGATTGCGCGCGTCTTCCTCAAGAACCCGCCGATCCTGATTCTTGACGAGGCCACGAGCGCGCTCGACAACGAGAGCGAGCAGGCCGTGCAGGATGCGCTTGCCTCGCTGGCGCACGACCGCACGACGCTCGTGATCGCGCATCGCCTCTCGACCATCAAGGACGCCGACGAGATCATCACCATCGAGGACGGGCGCGCCGTCGAGCAGGGCAGCCATGACGAGCTGCTCGCCCGCGACGGCACCTACGCGCGCTATTACCGCATGCAGTTCGGCGCGTGAGACACGAGGGTTTGCGTTGAAATCGCCCGTGACGGGTGCGATCAGTTCTTGAACGAGTGCACCGGCGCGGGGATGCGGCCCGTGCGGGCGATGAGCGCGTCGCACGAGAACGGATTCACCGCCATGATCGGCGCGTGGCCGAGCAGGCCGCCGAACTCGACCGTCTCGCCGACGCCCTTCCCGATGACGGGGATCAGGCGCACTGCCGTGGTCTTCTGGTTGATCATGCCGATGGCCATCTCGTCCGCGATGATGCCGCTGATCGACGACGCGGGCGTGTCGCCGGGAATCGCGATCATGTCGAGACCGACCGAGCACACGCAGGTCATGGCCTCGAGCTTCTCGATCGTGAGGGCGCCGGCGTTGACCGCGTCGATCATGCCCTGGTCCTCGCTCACGGGGATGAACGCGCCGGAGAGCCCGCCCACGTACGAGCTCGCCATGATGCCGCCCTTCTTGACCTGGTCGTTGAGCAGGGCGAGCGCCGCGGTGGTGCCCGGCGCGCCGGCGTGCTCGACGCCGATCTCGTGGAGGATGTCGGCGACGGAGTCGCCGATGGCGGGGGTGGGGGCGAGCGAGAGGTCCACAACCCCGAAGGGCACGCCGAGCCGCTGCGATGCCTCGCGCGCGACGAGCTGCCCCACGCGCGTCACCTTGAACGCGGTCTTCTTGATGGTCTCGCAAAGGACCTCGAAGCTCTCGCCGCGCACGGCCTCGAGCGCGTGTTTCACCACGCCGGGACCGGAAACGCCCACGTTGATGACGCAATCGCCCTCGGTGACGCCGTGGAACGCGCCGGCCATGAAGGGGTTGTCGTCGGGCGCGTTGCAGAAGACGACCAGCTTGGCGCAGCCGATCGAGCCGCGGTCCGCGGTGGCGCGCGCGGTCGCGAGGACCGTCTCGCCCATGAGGCGCACGGCGTCCATGTCGATGCCCGTGCGCGTGGAACCGAGGTTGACCGACGAGCACACGAGCTCGGTGGTCGCGAGCGCCTGCGGAATCGAGCGGATGAGCAGCTCGTCGGCAGGCGTCATCGCCTTCGAGACGAGCGCCGAGAAACCGCCGATGAAGTTCACGCCCACCTCGTGCGCGGCGCGGTCGAGCGTCTGCGCGAGCAGGACGTAATCCTCGGGGGTGCGGCACGCCGAGCCGCCGACCAGCGAGATCGGCGTCACGGAGATGCGCTTGTTGATGACCGGCACGCCGTACTCGCGAGCAATGGCCTCGCCCGTTGGCACGAGGTCGCGGGCGCGCAGGCAGATCTTGTCGTAGATGTTCGCGGCGAGCGTCTCCACGTCGGGGGCGGCGCAGTCGAGCAGGCTGATGCCCATCGTGATGGTGCGGACGTCGAGGTTCTCCCTCTCGATCATCTGGTTGGTCTCGATGACCTCGCTGATGTTGATCACGGCCGACGCACCCCCTTAGATGCGGTGCATGGAGTCGAAGATCTCCTCGCGCTGGCACTTCACCACGACGCCGAGCTCCTGGCCGCACGCCTCGAGCTCGGTCGCGAGCACGTCGAACGGCGCCGTCGCGGCGGCCGTGTCGACGATCATCATCATGTTGAAGAACCCCGACACGATGGTCTGCGTGATGTCGAGGATGTTGACGTTGTGGTCGGCCATGTAGGTGCACAGGCGGGCGATGATGCCGACCGTGTCCTTGCCGACGACCGTGACGATGACGCGCTTCATGGGGAGGTCCCTTCTCGAAAGTGGCCCCTCAATAGTAGCCGATGGGCGCGGCCGCACGCGCGTCCGCTACAGGACGGTTACTTGCCCGGCGGCGCAATCGGCGAGAAACTCCGCGGAAAGCCCGCCGTCCGACACGACCATATCGACCCGAGAAAGCGGGCAGATGGGGAACGTCGAGTGGCGCCCCTCCTTGCCGGAATCCATGAGCGCGATGCACTCATCCGAATGGCCGATCAGCGCGCGCTTGAACACGGCCTGGTCGTCGAGGCCGCATGTGAAGCCGCGCCCGCGCTCGTAGCCCGTGACGCCGAGGTACAGCTGGTCGAAGGAGAGCGAGCTCACGGCCTCGATGGCGGTGCCGCCCGAGGTGCACATGGAGTCGCGGTTCACCTGGCCGCCGATGAGCATGACCTGCACGTTCCCGCAGCGCGCGAGCTCGTTCACCACGGTGATCGAGTTCGTGAACACGAGCAGGCGGACGTCGGGGATCAGCGAGGCGAGCATGGTGGTGCTGCTGCCGGAATCGATGAAGATCGCGGTGCCGGGGCGGATGAGCTGGGCAGCCTTCTGGGCGATCGCGTATTTGGCGGGAGCCTTGCGGGTCATGCGGCGTGCGAACAGGTCGTCGGTGCCCACGGTGAAGCTGATCGACTTCGCCCCGCCGTGCACGCGGACGATGCGGCGCGCCTCATCGAGCGCCTTGAGGTCGGTGCGCAGGGTCATCTCGCTGACGTCGGGGAACGACTGCTTGAGTCGCGCGAACCCGATGCTGCCCTCGGCGTTCACCAGCTCGACGATCTTGTCGCGGCGCTCGTCCATGGTCATGGTGCGCGGCCTCCCTCTAAAGAAGAGGGGACGGGTGCGCGAACACCCGTCCCCCATGCGTTCACGTATCTATTCTACGACCAGTTGGCAAGCAGGTAGCGCTCGGCTGCGGGAGACCACAGGCCGTTGTTCGCCTCGACGATGTCGGCGAGGCCGGCGTAGCGCGGATCCTCGACGGCGAGATCGCGCAGCGAGTCGAGCGCCACGAGCGGCATCTCGATGTGCGTGTAGATGAGCTTCTTGCCGCCGGGGATGTTGGGGAGGTTGCAGGTGGTCTCGGCTGCGGCGTTGAGGCCGCCGACGTGCGTCACCATGACGGCGGGGTCGATGCGCCCTGCGGCCATGAGCTCGAGGGCCTCCTTCATGTCGTCGATGTTGCCGCCGGTGGTGCCCATGACGTGCGCGGCGTTGTAGTGCACGTCGTAGAAGTTGATCGGAGCCGAGAACTGCGAATCGGTGGGGCCGGCGAAGAAGTTGAGGCATCCGTCGCGGCCGAGGATGGCGCTGGACTGCGTGACGACCGCGGCGACGGGAGCGTAGCAGAACACGTCGTCGTAGCCGGCGCCGCCGGTGAGTCCGCGCAGGTACGCGACGGGATCGTCGACCGTGGCGGTGTTGACGAACACGACCTCGACGCCCGTCTCGGCGAGCATCTGCTCGGGCGGGAAGAGCTCGGCGGCGCGGTCGAGGCGCTCCTGGTTGATGTCGGTGACCACCACGCGGGCGGGACGCACGTCGCGATGGATCGCGTAGGTGAGCGCGCCGAGGCCCATCGGGCCCGCGCCGGCCATGATGGCGAGGTTGCCGCCCTCGCGGATGCCCATGCGGTGGATGTAGTCGGTCATCGAGGTATGGTAGGTGGCGTGGAACGCGCCGACCGAGCAGCTCACGGGCTCGATGAGCGACGCCTGGTAGTAGGCCTCGCCGTTGTAGGGGAAGAAGCAGTCGGCGTCGAAGACCTCCATCGGGAGGATGCAGTAGGTGGCGTCGCCGCCGCAGAACTCGTAGGAGTAGCCGGGCGAGTCCATGGAGCCCTTGTAGTTGAGGGCGGGCTGGATGGTGAACTTCTGGCCGGGCTGGTACAGGTCCTTGTACTTGGCTCCCACTTCGACGATATCGCCGGCGAACTCGTGGCCGGTGATGACCGGGTGCTCGGCGATGTTCTCGGGCACGCGCTTGTGCTCCGCTCCGAGCTTCGCCATCTTGTACGTCGACATGCAGATCGAGTCGGACATGATGCGCACGAGCATCTCGTCGTCCTTGATCTCTGGGAGCTCGAACTCGTCGATGCGCAGGTCCATCGCGCCGTGCATCCTGACTGCCCTGGTCTTCATGCTTGCCACCTTCCCGTGAGGCTTTCGGTTCAATACCAACTGACTGTTATTTTAATAGTTAAGCGCGTTGTGTCAACAGGAAACAGAAAAGTCGATAAATCCAAAAATATCTGCACAAATGACTTGCAATAGCGCGAAACACCCGTATAATCAAGGTAACACGAGGTTGTTGTTTCAAAAGTATATCAGGGTCAGCTACTTTAGAAACAACAACTTGATCAGTATCATATGCCAACACTCGGAGGGGAGATCTAATGGCATCCGTTCGCGAATCCGTTTCAAGGTTCGGCAAGTTCCTCAGCTCGATGGTCATGCCCAACATCGGCGCATTCATCGCGTGGGGCTTCCTGACCGCCCTGTTCATCGAGACGGGCTGGCTGCCCAACGCAGCGTTCAGCTCGATCGTCGGCCCCATGCTCAGCTACCTCATCCCCATCCTCATCGCAGGGCAGGGCGGCGAGATCGTGGGCGGCAAGCGCGGCCGCGTCATCGCCTCGATCGCCATCGTCGGCGCCATCGTCGGCTCCGAGTACACCATGCTCATGGGCGCCATGCTCGTCGGCCCGCTCGCCGGCTGGATCATCAAGAAGTGGGACGCCTGGTCCAAGAACTGGACGCCCGCCGGCTTCGAGATGCTCGTCGACAACTTCTCGCTCGGCATCCTCGGCCTGCTGCTCACGCTCTTCAGCTATGTTGCCATCGGCCCGTTCATGGGCGCCATCCTCACCGTGCTGACCGCCGGCGTCCAGGTGCTCACCAACCTCAACCTCGTCCCGCTGCTGGCCATCTTCATCGAGCCCGCCAAGGTGCTCTTCCTCAACAACGCCATCAACCACGGCATCTTCACGCCCATCGGAACCACCCAGGTCGCCGAGATGGGCAAGTCCATCATGTTCATGCTCGAGGCCAACCCCGGCCCCGGCCTGGGCGTCCTGCTCGCCTACATGTTCTTCTCCAAGGATAAGACCACCCGCCAGTCCGCCCCCGGCGCCGTGATCATCCACTTCCTCGGCGGCATCCACGAGATCTACTTCCCGTACGTGCTCATGAACCCCGCCGTCATCATCGCTCCCATCGTGGGCAATATCGCGGCCATCTTCTGGTTCTCCCTCACCGGCTGCGGCCTCGTCGCCCCCGCGTCCCCCGGCTCCATCGTCGCCTTCATGTCCATGAGCGCCCCCGGCACCCAGATCATGACCCTCATCGGCGTCGCGATCGCCGCCGCCATCTCGTTCCTGATCGCCGCTCCCATCGTGCGCCGCGCCGACGTCAAGGATCTCTCCGCCGCCCAGGCCGAGGTCTCCGGCATGAAGGCTGCCGCCGCTGGTACCGCAGCCGCCGCCGTCACCTCCGGCTTCGGCGATAAGATCATCTTCGCCTGCGACGCCGGCATGGGCTCCTCCGCCATGGGCGCCACCCGCTTCCGCAACCGCATCAAGCTCGACCGCCCCGACTGCATCGTCGAGCACTCCTCCGTGGACGAGGTCCCCGCCGACGCCAACATCGTCGTCGTCCAGCGCAACCTCGCACCCCGCGCCCAGGCCTGCGCTCCCAACGCCCAGTTCGTCATCATCGACAACTTCCTCGCCGATCCCGCGCTCGACCAGCTCTACACCGACCTCGTCGCGCAGTCCGCTGCCGCCGGCGTGGGCGAGATCGCCGACGGGACCGCACCCGCGAAGGCCGAGACCGCCGCTTCCGCCATCGCCATCGACCGCGACGGCATCAAGCTCGGCTGCCCCTCGGTCACCAAGGAGGAGGCTATCCAGGCATCCGGCGAGCTGCTCATGGCCCACGGCGCCGTCGACGCCGACTACGTGGCCGCGATGCAGGAGCGCGAGCGCGTCCAGACCGTCTACATGGGCATGGGCGTCGCCATCCCGCACGGCACCAACGACGTGAAGGATTCCGTCAAGAAGACCTGCGTCACGCTGCATCAGTACCCCGACGGCATCGAGTGGGGCGGCGAGAAGGCCTACCTGGTCTTCGGCCTCGCCGGCGCCAACGGCGAGCACCTGCAGGTCCTCGCCAACATCGCGAAGGCCCTCGAGGACGAGGACGTCGTCGAGAAGATGAAGACCACCACCGACGTCGACTGGCTGCTGAGCGTCCTCTCGTAGCCCATCGCGACTATCGCGGTTCCCGAAGCCCCGCTCCTCCTCCCAGGGAGCGGGGCTTCCCGTATTCTCGGACTATACCGAGCGGCCCATCAGTCCGAATCATCTGCCGGACCGTAGGACAGCCGTGCAGAGTCCCCGAATGGGCGGATCATATTAAAATCAACGACAGAAACTTTGGAAGCGTAGCCTTCCGTTCTGAAAAATGGGCGGCTGCATCGCTGACGATTCCTCAAGGCCATCCCCATGCCGCGCTTTGTCTGACGG
>Ga0310695_10013613_pt1 | contig 11137 bp, 9 predicted proteins | sample RumenRJG_04DNA_FD_203882 | JGI IMG/M metagenome (GOLD analysis project Ga0310695, IMG submission 203882) | Bovine rumen microbial communities from Lethbridge, Alberta, Canada - RJG_04 (v2) (version 2) | ecosystem: Host-associated > Mammals > Digestive system > Stomach > Rumen | place: Canada... | reverse complement strand
AGAAGAACACCATCCAGATGACCTTGTCGCCTTTGAAGAGATTTCCTATTTTCTTGTTCATTGTTGGGGGCTTTATAGGGCTAATGGGGCCAATAGGGCCAATGGGACTTATGGGGCTAATGGGGCTAATGGGACTTATGAGTCTTATAGGTTCTTTACCAGTTCCTTGAATTGCTCGCCTCGGTCCTCCATGTTCTTAAACAGGTCGAAGCTGGCGCAGCAGGGTGACAGCAGCACCGTTTCGCCAGGCTGGGACAGTTCGTAGCAGGCTTCGACACATTCTTTCATGGAATGGGTGTCGCGAACGGGAATACCGATGGAATCGAAGTTTTGGTGCAGTTTTGTGTTGTCGGCTCCGAGATAGACCAGTGCCGAGCACTTCTCCTTGACAAGCGGCTTGATGGGGTCGTAGTCGTTGCCTTTGTCCTTGCCGCCAAGAATGAGCACGACCTTGGTCTTCATTGAGTCGAGGGCGTACCAGCAGGCATCGACATTAGTGGCTTTCGAGTCGTTGATGTACTGCACGCCACGCACCACACCAGCTTTCTCCAATCTGTGCTCGACGCCGGGGAACTCGCTGAGCGACTTACGGATCACCTCCTTCTTGATACCGGCGATGTTGCCGGCAAGTCCTGCTGCCAACGAGTTGTAGATGTTATGGCGACCAGTAAGACTCAACTGCTCCTGCTCCATGTTGAAAGGCTCGGGCTTCTCCAAGACGTACTTACCTTCCTCGATATATCCTATGGAACCCTTTTCCTTCAGTTCCGAGAACGGATACTGCACGGCCTGAATGTTGTACTTCTCCAGTTCACGCTTGATGATGGGATCGTCGTTCCAGTAGATGAAGGCATCGTCACTGGTCTGGTTCTGGAGGATACGCATCTTTGCATCGACATAGTTCTGCATCTCGAAGCCGTAGCGGTCCAAGTGGTCGGGTGTGATGTTGAGCAGAATAGCGATATTGGCACGGAAATCGTACATGTTGTCGAGTTGGAACGACGACAGCTCAATGATATAGTACTCGTGTGGCTCCTCTGCCACCTGCAGTGCCAGCGAGTGGCCGATGTTACCGGCCAGTCCGGCGTCGTAGCCTGCCTCACGGAAGATATGGTAAATGAGCGAGGTGGTCGTGGTCTTTCCGTTAGAGCCAGTGATGCAGATCATCTTCGACGTGGTGTAGCGTCCAGCAAACTCTATCTCGCTGATGATGGGTATGCCGGCCTTGATGGCACTTGCTACCATCGGAGCCGTATCGGGAATGCCGGGACTCTTGACAATCTCATTGGCATTGAGAATCAGTTCGGCTGTGTGATGTCCTTCCTCCCAGGGAATCTGACGTTCGTCGAGCATCTCTTTGTATCGTGGGGCAATGGCCGACATGTCGCTAACCAACACGTCGAAACCTTCTTTCTTTGCCAGGATGGCGGCACCTGCACCGCTTTCTCCTGCTCCTAATATGACTATTCTTTTTTGCATGGGTCTGATGGGGCTAATGGGGCTAATGGGACTTATGGGACTAATGGGGTTTATCTTACCTTTAATGTGATGATGGTTATTGCAGCTAATATGATAGTGGTAATCCAGAAACGGATGGTAATCTTCGACTCGTGGAATGGTCGGTGCGGCCATCCTTTTAGGATATAGGTGCTGGTCTGGTCAAGCTGCGAGTCGAGTTTGCGGAAGTTGTCGTGGATGGGTGTGGCACGGAACACACGTACCCGCTTGCCCTTGCGCTTCTGCAACTTGAACCACTGTGTCTGGATAATCACACTGAGACTCTCGACGAAGAAAATGCCACAAAGTATGGGCAGCAGCAGTTCCTTATGGATGATGACAGCACAAACGCCGATGACGCCTCCGATGGTGAGCGACCCCGTATCGCCCATGAAGATCTGGGCTGGGAACGCGTTGTACCACAGGAATCCGATCATGGCACCAATGAAGGCACAGAGAAATACTACAAGTTCCTCCGAGTGCGGGATGTACATGATGTCGAAGTAAGACGCGTAGCCTATGTGCGACGAGACGTAGGCCAGTATGCCTAACGCAATTCCGATGATGGCCGAGTTACCGGCACACATGCCGTCCATACCGTCGTTCAGGTTGGCTCCGTTCGAGACAGCCGTCACTACGAGGATGGTCATCAATACGAACAGAACCCATCCTGCAGCCGTCTTGTACTTGCCACAGAACGACATCAGGTTAGAGTAGTCAAGGTTGTGATTCTTCATGAACGGGATGGTGGTCTTCAGCGACTTGTGTGCCGTCTGCTCATGCTTCACCACCTGCTCCGTCTGGTTCTGTTGTGGCACGCTGGTGTTCTCACGCACCACTGCGTCGGGGCTCAGCCAGAGCGTCAGGCCCACGATGAAACCGATAGAAACCTGACCCACAATCTTGTACTTGCCCTTCAATCCGTCTTTGTTGCGCTTGAATATCTTGATGTAGTCGTCCATAAAGCCGAGGAATCCTAACCACAGCGTGGTGACGATCATCAGGATAAGGTAGATGTTGCGCATGCGTCCCAACAGTATCACCGGCACCAGCATCGACACGATGATAATGATGCCGCCCATGGTAGGTACGCCCTTCTTCTCGACACCGAAGGGGTCGATGGCCGGGTCGCGCTCGGTCTCGAAGATCTTTCGTCTTTTCATCCATTTGATGAAGTACTCACCAAACCATGCAGAGATGACCAGCGACAGGATGAGCGCCAGCAGTGAGCGGAACGAAATGTAGCTCCAGAGGTGAGAGCCGGGGATGTCAAATTGCTCGAAGAATCTAAAGAGATAGTAAAGCATATTTTCGTTATATCGTTATTTCGTTATGACGTTATTACGGTTATTTCGTTATGACGTTATCACGGCTTCTTTCACTGTTGAAAGCAGTTCCTCACTTCCTCGCGGTCGTCGAAGTGGTGCTTCACGCCGCGAATCTCCTGATAGTCCTCATGGCCCTTTCCAGCGATAAGGACCACGTCGCCCTTCTGGGCAAGCATCAGCGCCGTCTTGATGGCTTCGCGACGGTCGGTGATGGCTACGACTTTCTTCATCTGTTTCTGGTCGAGTCCGGCCAGCATGTCGTTGATGATGTCCTGTGGCTCCTCATAGCGCGGGTTGTCGCTCGTAATGATGACGCGGTCGCTCTGTCGGACGGCCTCTTGGGCCATGAGCGGGCGCTTGCCTTTGTCGCGGTTACCGCCTGCGCCGCAAACGGTGATAATCTTACCGTCCTTCCCGTCGAGCACCTCGTGGATGGCTTTCAACACGTTCTCTAATGCGTCGGGCGTATGGGCATAGTCGACGATGGCGGTGACACCCTCGGGCGAGCGGATAGGCTCCAGCCGTCCGGCTACGCTCTTCAGTGTGCTCATCACCACAAGCACGTCGTCGGGCTGCTTGCCCAGCATGACGGCGGCTCCATAGACGGCAAGAAGGTTGCTCACGTTGAACTTGCCGATGAACTGCACGCCTACCTCGCGACCGTTGATTTCCAGGTACATGCCCTCGAAGTGACATTCGATGATGCGCGCACGGAAGTCGGCCATCGAACGTGTGGAGTAGGTCTTCACCGTTGCCCGGGTGTTCTGCACCATGTAGAGCCCGTTCTTGTCGTCGGCATTGGTAATGGCGAAGGCGTCCTTGGGTAGGGAGTCGAAGAACATTTTCTTGGCGTCGCGGTAGTTCTCCACCGTCTTGTGGTAGTCCAGGTGGTCGCGAGTGAGATTGGTGAAGAGGCCTCCGGCAAACTTCAGCCCGCCGATGCGATGCTGGGCGATGGCATGGCTCGAGCACTCCATGAAGCAATACTCGCATCCGGCCTCTACCATACGTGCCAGCAGGCGGTTCAGCTCGATAGGGTCGGGCGTGGTGTGCGTGGCAGGTACGGGCTCGCCGTCGATGTAGTTGCACACGGTGGAGAGCAGTCCACTCTTGTGACCCAACTGCCGGAACATATTATATAATAAGGTGGCGATGGTGGTCTTGCCGTTCGTACCGGTGACGCCCACGAGCCTGAGCTTCGATGTGGGGTTACCGCAGAAGGCAGTGGCTACTGGTCCCACCTGTTGCTCGGTCGACTGCACCTGCACGTAGGTCACTTCGTCGCCGGTCGCTCCTTCGGGCAGCGTCTCGCATAATACCGCCTTGGCTCCCAGTTCTACGGCTTTCGGAATATACTGGTGACCGTCGGTCTGCGTGCCCTTGATGGCCACGAACAGATGACCCTGGCCTATCTGGCGCGAGTCAATATTCACATCGCTGATCTCAATATTAGTGGGACCGATGATTGTCTCCACTGGAATGTGCTTGATGATGTCTGAGAGCTTCATGTCTTGGCAGTTTGATGATGAAATTGGTAAAGCGTAGTTACTATTGCAGGTGCAGTTCGCAGGTCATACCCGCCTTCAGCACCATGCCCGAAGGAATGCTCTGGCTCTTCACACGTCCGCGACCGCTCAGATGCACCTTTACGCCCATGTCTTCCAAGAGAAAGACGGCGTCGCGTGCACCCATACCTGTGACGTCAGGCATCACCCGGTGGTCAGTAGATAATTTTGACAATGTCACATTATCGGCCTCGCGGATGGCTTTTCCCCAGACCGGTGCAAATCCTTCTTGCTTGTTATTCTTGCCATAGTATCCTGCCCAGTTGCCATTGGTCTTGATATGGAGCTGGCTGAGCACATAGTCGGCAGCTGCAATGTTGCCGTTCTTCACGTCGGGAATGAGGATGGAGGCAGAGTCGCGCGAGTCCTCGATTCGCGTCTTCAGATCCTGGGCTATGACACCCTCGGCAATCTGACGGAACACCTTGGCCGACATCGTACCCGAGGCGGGCAGTCCCTTCTTGCGCATGCAGACAATACAGCTGTAGCGGGGATTGTCAGCGGGGAAATAGCCTGCAAACGACAGCCAATAGCGTGTAATCCCAGAGTGGTATCCTCCGTGCTCATCTGCTATCTGTGCCGTACCGGTCTTGCCTGCTACGGGGAAGAGCATGCGTTGCATGGGCTTCCTGCCGGTGCCATAGGTTACCACGTCGCGCAGCATGTCTTGTACCTTCTTGATGGTCTGGGGACTGGCAATCTGCTGTTTGATGACTTCTGGCGGAAACTCTTTGATGCACTCGCCATCTTTCTGCACGGCCTTCACGAATCGGGGTCGCATCATCTTGCCTCCGTTGGCAATGGCGTTGTAGAACGCCACAGTGTTGATCGGTGCTATCTGCGTCTCATAGCCTATCGACATCCACGGCAGGGTGGTGCTGCTCCAGTACAGGGCGCGGTTGGTGGTCTTCGTGTCCGGCATGCGTATGTTGGGGTGGTGGTATCCCTTGATGGGAATGTTCAGGTCCTCGGCAATGCCTATACGGTATAGTCCGTTCACGTAGCGAGTGGGGTTGCTGCCGTAGTACTTGTTGATGATATGGCTGACGCCCACGTTCGAGCTGTAGGCAATGGACTGTGCGACGTTGATGTCGCCATAGCCGCCCCGTCGCCAGTTGTGGTCTTTCATCAGCCGGTTGCCGAAGGGCATGATGCCGCATCCGGAATGGATAATCTCGGTAGTGTCGCAAACACCGTCGTCGAGTGCCACCATGATCGATGCCACCTTGAACACCGAACCCGGCTCGCACACATAGCTCACGGCGTTGTTCATGCGTTCCTCGTATCTGCCCGATGGCGTACGCTCCATGTTGACGATGGCCTTCACGTCGCCAGTAGCCACCTCCATGAGGATGGCCACGCCCATGTCGGCACGCGTCAGCGTGTCCTTCATCTCGTTCAGCAAAGCCCGTTCGGCCAGGTCTTGCATACCCACGTCAATAGTGGTCACGATGTCGGCACCGTCGATAGCGGGTGCCACGATCTGGTCGATGGTCTTGTTGAGCACTTTCTGCGGGTGCTTCAGTCCAGTAGTGCCGCGCAGTATCGAGTCGAAGGTCAGTTCCAGTCCGTAGCGGGCCGAATCCTTGGCTACATACATGTCGCCCACGGTGCGCTGAGCAAGAGAGCCGAAGGGTCGTAGGCGTATCTTGAACGTGTCACAGTGGAAACCGCTACGGTAGCGTCCGGCATTGATGAAGGGCAGCTCCTTCACTTGGCAGTAGGTACTGTAGTTGATGCGGTGGGGCCAGATAGGCCAGTTACGATGGCCTATGCTTGTCCTTCCAGTCTTCTCTAACGTCGTCTTGCCGTTTACAGTCTTCTTCACCCTTTCCTCTACAACCTTGTTGCGTCCTTCTTCCAGGTGCTTCTTGAACTCCTCGGCCGAACGCTCGGGGAAGATTTCGTGCAGACCCATACAGAGGCTGTCCAACTTCTCGTGCCAGAGGGTGTCCATGCGGTTGACAAGCGCCGTATCGGCCTTGTTGATGGGTTGGAAATCGAAGTATATCTTAAATTCAGGAATGCTCGATGCCATGAGCTGACCGTCGCTGCTCAGGATGTTGCCACGCTTGGGTGGAAGGGGTATGCTATCTCTCTTCTGCTGTTTGGCCACAATCTCCCAATAGCTCTTCTTGGCCGTCATGATAACGCTGGCCTTGATGACGACGGCCACCCCCACTAACGACAGGATGACCGTCAGGGCGAGGTAGCGGGGCATTACTTTCTTACTGTCGAACTTGCTCATAACTCCTAACTCTTAACTCCTAATTCTTAATTCTCCACATGGATGACGTATGGCGGCACGGTCGAGATGTGCAGTATGCTGTCATTATTCTCGCGCAATGCCTCGAGCACACGGCTTTTGCGTGTGCGCTCGGTCAGTGTGCTGGCACTCGACAGGGCCTTGTACTTGATGTCGACGAGTTGCTGCTCCATTTTCGATATTTGTATCTGGTCTTGCTGACACTGGTAGCGAAAGGCCACGCTGATGGTGATAAACAGCATGATGAGCAACAGCAACCACACCTGGCGGCGCACCAACTGCGTCGACAGGATGTCTCCACCCAGAATGGTGCGCAGGGTCAGCGTGCTCACGGGGGCATCGTCGTCTTCGCTCACCTTCTGCTTGATCTGCTCGAAGGTCGAAGTCGTCTTCAGTCTCTCCTTCAGCGAGCGACTGCTGTCATCGGCATCGTTGTCGGGCATTTTCGCCTTTGTCTGTTCCTGGAGTGCTTCCTCGCTGAATTCCAGTGTTATGTCATCGTTCTCTTTCATAATCCAAACTACTATCTATCAACTCTTTACCGCAATTCTCAGTTTTGCGCTACGACTGCGCGGGTTCTCTGCAACCTCCTCGTCCGAGGGCACTATAACCTTATTATTAATAAGGTGGAAGGGCGACTGCGTGCGCCCAAAGAAATCCTGCTCCATACGCCCCTCAGCGTTGCCTGCTCGCATCACGTTCTTCACGATCCGGTCTTCGAGCGAGTGATAGGTGATGACGCTGAGGCGCCCGCCCTCGCGCAGCAGCTGCGTGGCTCCGGCGAGCATCTCGCGCAGGGCATCCATCTCGTGGTTCACCTCGATGCGCAGTGCCTGAAACACGCGGGCCATATCCTTCTTCTCGCGGTCGCGGCCCACCAGCGGCTCGAGTATCTGCAACAGGTCGCGGGTGGTCCTTATTGCCTGCTGCTGACGGGCTTTGACAATAGCCGCTGCCATACGCCGTGCTGTCTTCAGCTCGCCGTAGAGGTAAAAGATGTCGGCCAGCCGTTGCTCTTCAGCATTGTTCAGCAAGTCGGCAGCCGTCTGTCCGGCACGCTTGTTCATGCGCATATCGAGCGGAGCATCGTCGAAGCGGAAGGAGAATCCGCGCGTCTCGTCATCCAGATGGTGCGACGATACTCCCAAGTCGGCCAGCAGACCATCGATGTGGTCCTCACCGTAATAGCGCATCCATTGCTTCACATATCTAAAGTTGCTCCTGACAAACGTAAATCTATCATCGCTGACGATGTTTTTTTCGGCATCCTCGTCCTGGTCGAAGCTGTAGAGGCGACCGTCAGGGCCCAACCGTCGCAGAATCTCGCGTGAGTGACCACCGCCACCGAATGTCACGTCTATGTAGACACCACCGGGCTGGATGTCCAGCCCGTCGATACTTTCCTGTAGGAGTACAGGTCGGTGATATGACTCTGCTCTGGTAATCATCTGTCTCAATACTTTTTTCTCCGGGATGCGCCAAGTTATTTGTCCTGAACTGCTGTGCGGCCCATGATGGCCTTTAGCGTCGCCGCGAATTCCTCCTGGCTCAGCTTCGGCTTCGCCACATTAGCCGAGGCCCATATCTCGATGGTGTCGTTCATGCCGATGAAGCGCACCGATGAATCGATTTCGGCCTCCTGCAGGAATTGTTTCGGTATGAGCAGGCGCCCGTTGCCGTCGAGCGTCAGCAATGCCACCTCCGACATGTACATGCGCACGGCCTCGCGCTCCTGTTCGTCAAACTCCTCGGCACGCTCGAAAAGAGCTTTCATGCGTCGGTTCCATGCACTTTCAGGAAAGAGCACCAGGCATTTCTGGTGCACATCCTTGCGCATAATAAGCCGTTCCTCGCCCGAAGCTTGTAGCTCCTTGCGGAAAACCGACGGCAGGAATACGCGTCCCTTCTGGTCGGTCTTGGCCTCGATGTTACCTAAAAAACGCATGCTGATGACGATGGTCTTGATTTTCGCCACAAAGATACTACTTTTTCCCCACTTCCCCCCACAATTCCCCAAAAATATTTTCTATTGCCCCCAAAAAGTTGATTTTATTGACAAACTATTGCTCATTTTTTTAAATCTGTGCAGTGTCCGGCGCGCGTTAAAGCCGTTGTATGCCCTTCGAACAGCTTCTGTTAGTGCGATGGTGGCCACCATAACCAGCATCGTCTAAGTACCGATTGTTGACAAATTGATATAAAAAATGCATGTAAAGAGTGATTTTTTTCAATAAAAAGTGCAATATTTGAAAGAATAATTGTAATTTTGCAACTCCATTACGACTAATTGCAAACAATGACAACCGTTTCGGAAAAGACCATAGACATCGAAGCCATCCTGCGCAGCAAGATGGGCGGGAAGTCTTGGTTAGTGCCTCGACCGCTGGTCAGCTGGTTGAAGCGCATTGCCCATCAAGACCAGGTCAACGCGTTCCTGTGGGAGTCACGCGACCTGAAGGGCACCCCCTGGCTCGAAGCCTGTGTGAATTATCTGCAGATGAAGCTACACATAGAGGGTATGGAGAACCTGCCGGCTAAGGACGACGGGTGCCACTATACTTTCGTCTCGAACCATCCGTTAGGAGGCATCGACGGTGTGGCCCTCGGCTCGGTTATCGGTCGTCACTACGATGATCACTTCCGCTACCTTGTCAACGACCTGCTGATGAACCTGCCGGGTCTGGCTCCGCTCTGCGTACCCATCAACAAGACGGGCAAGCAGGGACGTGACTTCCCGCGTCTGGTCAAGGCCACCTTCGAGAGCCAGAACCACGTGCTCATGTTCCCCGCGGGCCTCTGCTCACGCAAGCAGGACGACGGTTCGATTTGCGATATACCCTGGTCGAAGACCTTCCTCACCAAGAGCGTGGAGACCCACCGCGACATCGTGCCCATACACTTCAGCGGCGAGAACAGTAAGAAGTTCTATCGTCTTGCCCGTTTTTCCGACCGCTTCCTGCCCTTCAACCTGGCCATGCTCTTTCTTGTCGACGAGATGTACAAGAACGTGGGAAAGGACTTCCGCATCACTATCGGCAAGCCCATACCCTGGCAGACCTTCGACAAGTCGAAGACTCCAGCAGAGTGGGCACAGTTCGTGAAAGATAAAGTGTATAGCCTGTACACCCCACAGGTTCCTTAAGTCCCTATAAGCCTTATACTCCCCTAACCCCCATCAAGAAGCAATGGAACAACCCATCATCGATCCCATCCCCATTGAGGTACTCAAAAGCGAGCTCACCCCCAACCGTCAGCTACGTATGACCAACAAGAGTCATAACGAGGTCTACGTTGTCACTGCACATGAGGCACCCAACGTGATGCAGGAAATCGGACGCCTACGCGAAATCGCTTTCCGCGAAGCCGGCGGTGGAACGGGCAAGGCGGCCGACATCGACGAGTTCGACATCTGCGAGAACTGCTACAAGCAGCTCATCGTATGGAATCCAGAGGCAGAGGAAATCATTGGGGGCTACCGCTATCTTGAGGGAACGAAGTGGGAAATCGACGAGAATGGACAACCACGTCTGGCCACCAGCCACATGTTCCACTTCTCCGAAAAGTTCCTGAGCGACTACATGCCTTACACCATCGAGCTCGGACGTTCGTTCGTTGCCCTACCCTACCAGTCGTCGCGTAGGGGTGCGAAGAGCCTCTTCGCCCTCGACAACCTATGGGACGGGCTGGGCGCTCTCACCGTCATCATGCCCAACGTTAAGTATTTCTTCGGCAAGATGACCATGTATCCTTCCTATATCCGCGAGGGACGCGACATGATTCTCTATTTTCTTCGTAAGTATTTCGACGACAAGGATCACCTTGTCATACCGATGAAGCCGCTCTGCATCGAGACCGATGAGCAACAACTGGCAGCCCTCTTCTGCAAGGACTCGTTCCGTGAGGACTATAAGATACTGAATCAGGAAATACGGCGCTTGGGCTATAATATTCCTCCCTTAGTCAATGCCTACATGAGTCTCTCACCCACGATGAAACTCTTCGGCACCGCCATCAACTACGGTTTTGGCGATGTCGAGGAAACCGGCATACTCATTGCCATGGACGAGATATTCGAGGAGAAGCGCGTACGCCACATCGACTCTTTTATCCGCGAGCATCCCGATGCCCTGAAGATAACTAGCGGCGCCGGTAAGGTCATCTATCGCAATAACTATTGATGCATGGCGATGACTATCGCGCCAGCCACTCCCCTCCCCTCAAGGGGAGGGGTGCCCTTTGGGCGGGGTGGGGTCTGTAATATCCTGATAGCGAATAAGATACTGACCCCACCCCAACCCCTCCCCTACAAGGGAGGGGAGCGGCTACGCATTGATTTTTACTCAAATTTCGGCATGTTTGGACTTTTTCAAGCGGACTCAAAATTCAAGTTTCGCAAGCTATGAAAGCAACGTACGTATGCGGCCTGAAAGGCAAACAGAACTTGCAAAACTTGAATAACTTAACGAGTTCGTCCAACAAAG
>Ga0310695_10013612_pt1 | contig 11137 bp, 12 predicted proteins | sample RumenRJG_04DNA_FD_203882 | JGI IMG/M metagenome (GOLD analysis project Ga0310695, IMG submission 203882) | Bovine rumen microbial communities from Lethbridge, Alberta, Canada - RJG_04 (v2) (version 2) | ecosystem: Host-associated > Mammals > Digestive system > Stomach > Rumen | place: Canada... | reverse complement strand
TTAATAAATTTTCTTGTTTCTACAGAAAATTTTAAATCATTTGTAAATAATAATGTATTATGAATATAACCATTTAAAGTAAAAAATAATTCTCTATCAACAGAGTCATTATTTATTTCTCTTATTATTTTTAATTTTTCTTTTTTTTGTAAGTCAAATTCAAGGAAAAAAATATTATTTAAATTTTCTTTTATTCCTAAATTTGCATCTGTAATCATATAATTAAATTTATTATCTAATGGAAATTTCATACTTAAAACATCAGAAAAATCATTATCCATTTGAGAAATTGACATTTCATTTAATTTTGAAGTTTCAATTATATTTTTATCATTTATTTTTTTACTTTGTAAAATATTTAATATGCTTTTTTCTAAAGAACGAAAGAAAATATTTCTTGCTTGAATATTCTATATTTAATTTAATTTAATTTATTTTACATATGAATATGTTGTTTTATTTTGACTATATGATATCATTAATTCCCATTCTACACATTTATTAAAACATAAAGGAGAAATTTTATGTTTTTGTTCTTTTTTTATTTGGTTTTTTGGTGTTTTTTTCATATTTGAATTTTGAGTGTTATTAGATTTTTTCTTCATTTATTTTTTAATTTAATTGATTTTAATTTTAATGTCTTTACTTTTTGAATTTTTGATTATGATGAAATAGAATTTTAAATTTTGTTTTCAATTAAATAAACTTTTTTTGAACTTGTTTTTCTTAAATATTATGAAAATAATTTCAAATCAACTTTATTTTCTTTTTCTATTTTTTTGTTCTTTTTATGATTTTATTTTATGTGAAGTTGATGTTATATTAAAAATAATTATAAATATAATTAAATTATTTTTTATAATTAATATAGATTTATTATTTTTTGTATTCAAATTTTTTAATTAATCAAAATAATACAAACATGAAAAATTATTTTTATACTTTTTCTAATTTTTTAAAAAATAACGGAATTATTAAAAATAGAACTTTATTTTCAAATACTTGTAAATCAATAAAAGAATTAAAATCATTAAAAGAAATTTTAGGAGAATTAATGATTAAATCAAATTCAAATGGTAAAAATAAAACATATTAATTTTTTGTTAGATTTAGCAAATTCAATTTTTAATAAATATATTTATAATGATGATAAAAAAATAAAAATCCAATTTAGAAAATTATTATCAACATATTGTCGTTTCTCAAGAAATAAATTATTAGACTATTTTTATAAATGGAAATTTATAACATGTGTAAAAAAGAAAAATAAAAAAAATTTATTAAAAAATAAATCATTAAATCAATTATTTTTTATAAATCCAAATGATGCTTTTAATAGATTATATGAAGATGCAAAATATAAACAAAGTTATTTATCAGCTTTAAAATTATTGTATCAATTAAAAGAAAATGAAAATTGTCCTTTTCATCCAAAAATAAATAAAGGAAATTTTTACTTTTATAATGATAATTCATTTCTTTTAAATAATAAAATAACTCAATTTAATAGAGTTAAAAGAAATTGTTTAACAAATACTTTAGAAAAAAGTAATAGTTCAATTAATATAAATTATGATTATAATAATTCAATTTCATATAATTTTAAAAAAAATAAAGAAAAATCAATTTTTAATTCTGGAAATTCATCATTTTATAATACATTAACAAAATCAATTTCTCCTTTATCATTATCAAATAAATATTTAAATAAAAATGATAAAATTTTATATTCTAATAATTTTAGTGATTTAAATTCAAAATTAACTTTTCATTATAATCAATATAGAAGTCCTAAAACTGAAAAGCAAAAAAATATTCCAGAAGGAATTTTAGCAGGAAGAATATCAAAAAATATTAATACAGTACCAATTGATTCAAATGAACAATTATTTATAAATAGTTTTAATAATTTAAGTCCACCAAATGAATTTTCATCAAATTCAGCAAAAAATGCAAGAAGTAAATTTTCTATTATTTATAATAAAAATTTACAATCAAATTCAGATTTTACTTCTCAAAGTAATAATAATTCAAATAATTATATTTTATATGAAGAAAAAGACAAAAATAAAAATGAAAATAATATTGTAGAATCATATAATTGTAAAGAAAATAAAAATAAATCACATAATATATTAAAATTAGATACTAATAATACTTATGAAAAAAAAATAAAAAATTCAGCTAATATTTCAAATAGTACTGGTACTAATGATAAATATTCTTTAGTTTGTGAACAATTAAGTGTTAGGGCTGCATATAATAGAGATGAACATATTACATTGCAATCAATTCCAGATGAAAATTTATTTTTTTACGCTAATAATTATTTAGAAAGTGATGCATCATTAGAAAGATTTCAACTAAATCGAAAAAAAAAATAAAAAAAAAATTTACAATATATATAATATAAAATCCTTAATTTTATTTTTTTTTAATAACATATAAACCAAATAAGAAATAAAATAAAAAAAATTAAAAAATAATATTTTATTCATTTATCAAAAAAAAAACATCTAAATTAATTTCCAAAATGGGAAAAGACTTCAAATCTTCAAATCGTGGAAATCAACAACGTCCCAATCGTGGAGGAAATAAAACTCGTAATTTCCGCGGCAATCGTGGAGGAATAGGTTCAAAAAAATTTTCAAAACCAAAAGCAACAATAATAAATCATCGTTTTGAAGGAATTTACATATTAAAAACAGGAAAAGAAGAATCCTTAGTAACATTAAATTTAAATCCAGGAGAAAGTGTCTATGGAGAAAAAAGAGTATCAATAGAAGAGCAAACTTCTCTTCCAGATGGTACAAATACCCAACCAAAAAAAATTGAATATCGTGTTTGGAATATTTTTCGTTCAAAATTAGGAGCAGCAATTATAAATGGTATAGAAAAAATTTATATGAAACCAGGATCAAAAGTCCTTTATTTAGGAGCAGCAAATGGAACTACAATTTCACATGTTAGTGATATAATTGGTGAAGATGGTATTGTTTATGGTGTTGAAATTTCAAAGAGAAGTGGAAGAGATCTTATTAATATGGCAAAGAAAAGAACTAATTTAGTTCCTATTATTGATGATGCTAGAAAACCCTATAATTATCGATTTTTAATTCCTACTCTAGTTGATTGTATTTTTGCTGATGTTGCTCAACCTGATCAAGCTAGGATTATTGCTATTAATGCTGAACATTTTTTAAAAGATAAAGGTGGATTTGTTTTTTCTATTAAAGCTAATTGTGTTGATAGTACTTTGGAACCTGAAGTTGTTTTTGATAATCAAATTAAGGTTCTTAAAGGATATGGACTTTATGCTAAGGAACAAGTTACTCTTGAACCTTATGAAAGAGGACATGCTGTTGTTAGTGGGATTTATAAAAGAAAAAGTGTCATTAAGAAATATGATGAGAAAGAAGAGGAGGAAGATAATAAGGAAAATAATGAAGAGAAGGAAGATGATGAAGTCAAGGAGAAGAAAAGTAAGAAAAGTAAAAAGAAAAAAAATGAAGAGGAGGATGATGAGTAAAAAAATTTTTTTTGTAATATTCTTTTTTTTATTTAGTATTTTTTACTCAAATTTAGGATTATTTTATAATTTAATAAATAAAAAAGAGATAAATAATCAAAATTATTTATTTAAACTTTTTAAAAATATATAAGGAGAGTATATTATTATATAAAATAAACTATAATAATAAATTATTAATAATTAAAATATAAATAATAATACTAGAAATATAGATTTTATAAAAGAAATATAATTAGATGAGCATTCAATATATATTTTTGAATAATCTGCTTTTTCTAATTTAGATTTAAAATTTGAAATTTCTTCTCCTATATTTACTATTCTTTTACACAGAGTAAAATATCTTCCTGCAGATTTAAATGAAACATAACAACATTTTATATTTTTTTGATCACCATTATGAATATTACATTGTTCTATTGTGACTGGAGGAAGTTCTTTTTCACATAAACCTAAAGTATCTATTGTTTTTATTTTAGTAAAAAGGAATAATAAAAGAAGTAATAATAGATTTATTTTCATTTTTAATTGAAAAAATTTAATTAATCAATAATAAATAATATTAAAAAAAATTGAACTTAAAATATTTTTTAAATAAAAATAATATCATTATAAAACTATATATAAAATAATATTAAATACATAAATAATAAATATTATATACAACTAATAACTGAAAAAAATTATTATTATCAATTATCAAATAATAAATAAAAAACATAAATTAAAAACATCAAAAAAAAAAACCCTAAAAATAAAAAACATAACAAAAAAACCAAAAAATTATAAAAAAAATAAAATCAACCCTTCATCTTATATTCATAAAATCTCCAAAATCAAACCCTTGAATATTTTTCCTATTTCCTTCAAAAACTTTTTCCCTATCATTAATATTCCAAAACCTTAAAGTTTCATCACTACTTCCAGAAACAATAGTACAACCATCAGGACTCATACTTAAATATAAAACTCTATTCATATGACCATGTAACTCAGCAATTTTATTCATTTTAGGATAAGACCAAACAGCAATTTGATTTTTAGAATAACCATGACTAGAAATTAATTCTTTTTCATATTTATTCCATATTAATTGACAAACTTGACTTCCTGTATCAATAGAATAATTTAATTGTCCATTTTCAGCATTAAAAAATTTTATACTATGATCTTTTTTTCCTCCTCCAGAAGCTAAAATTCCTCTTTGCCATGGTGACCATGCTAAAGCCTTTACAGCAGCTATATGATTAGTAAATGTATATAATGGGCTTATGATTGAATTTGAATTATTATTATATTGAAATGAATTTTTTGATTCAAATAAATTCCAAATTGAATTTTTTTGATTTTGAGATTTTTTAATATCCCATAAACAAATTATATTATCATTACCACCTGAAGCTAAAATATTAAATTCATTATCCCATTTTAAAGAACAAACTTCTTTATTATGTCCATTTATTAATTTATGAATAATATGTTCTTTAATTCTAACATCATGATTTAAAATTAATGAATCTTTTGATCCAGTTGATAATAAATAACAATTCCAATTTAAACAAGAAACTCTATTTGAATGACCATTTAAATTCCTAATTTTACTATTTTTTTCAATATCCCATAATTCAGTAATTCCATTATTATGACCAATACCTAAACAAGAACCATTATTCATAAAAGAAACAGAGCAAATATTTTCATTATTATTAGAAGTTGTTAATAAATGAGTTTGACCATTATTAGCATTCCATAAATAAACAGAAGGACCTAAGCAAACAGATAAAATATTTTGATTACCCCAATCTAATAAATTTAAATAATAATCATCAATTAATTGAGGAGCATCTAAAATTCTTTCTGGTTCATTTGGTATATGATGATGATTTTCATTACCAAAAAATTCAGCTTCTATTATATCATTATATTTATCAGCATTATTTTGATAAATTTCTCTTACGTCACTTATTAAATTTTGAGAACTTTTTCTATGAAATTGATTAGAATCTTTTGTTTCATCTTCTAAAATTTGTTTTGAAAAATTTAATAAACGATGATTATTATTTATTGGTAATGAAGATTTTCTTTTAACTGGACAATTTTTTTCTGATATTTTTTTTCTTGGGAGAATACTATCAAATAATGCATTATTCATTATGAAATTTGATGAAAAACAAGAATTTTCATTATTTAAATCTGTTATTTGAAGATCGTTTATATCTTTTTTTAATAATAAAAGATGATTTTCTGTATTTTCTCTTAATGGAATAAATCTATCACCCTATTTTTTTTAAATGAAAAAATAAAAAAAAATTATTTTACTTTTGTTTCATTTTTTTTTTTTTTTGAATTTAATTTATTTGTTTTTTCATTGAAAGTATGAGATTTTTTTATTGGAGAAGAAATATTTTTTGTATTCATAATTATTGGTTTTGATTGATTTTTATTTAAGGAAGAATCATTATGATAAAATGAAACTTTTTTATTATTTTTCTTATTTGGAGTAAATCCAAATGGTGTTTGGAAGGAGTTTATATTATCTTTTTTATTAGAACTCACTTCACTAAATGTGACTTTCATTTTTTTTATTTGTCGTTAATAATTAATTCAATTTATAAATTACTAATTTAAAAAGTTAAATTAGTGAAAAATAATATTTTTTCAAATTTTTTTTGTAAGTATTTAAATTTTTTTTTTATATTTAAGTAGTTAATTATTTAAGAATGAGATTTTTTTTTTAAAAAGAAATAAAATTTTTTGAAAATCCATTAAGTTCATTTTTAGTAAAATGTTAAGTTTGAGAAAAAATCAATACTGATCGGAATATAAAGAAATTATTATTTTATAATTTTAATTATTAATTTAATTAAATATTATTCTTTAATACAATGCAATAAAAAAAATTTTTTAATTTTATATAATTTTTTATTTATTTCAAATCTTCATAAAAAGAATTTTTATCTTCTTGATTAAGTAATTCATATAAAAATAATTTTTGAATATTTTGTTGAGCTTCTATAACTTTTAAATTAAAATTATTATCATATAAATCAATAGTTTCAGAAAAAAATAAAATCATTTTACAAATATTAGTTTCATTTAAAAAAGTAAAAATATTTTCTGGAACATATTTTGATAAATATTCTAATATTTTCATTAAACAATTTTTTTCTTTTTCTAATTTTTGTACATTTTTACTTTTAATTAAATCATATATATAAATGAAATATTTTTGAATTTTAAAAATAAGTTCTTTTTCTTTTTCTTTTTTTATAATATTTGTTTTTTCAATCTTCCTTTTTTTTTTTTTTGTTAAATAATCATTTTTTTTTACAGAACTTTCTTCAGTGTCAATTAACTCAATATCTACATTATCATTTTTATTTTTTTTATTTTTTAAAATATCAATGTTTTCACTTTGATTAAAATTTTCATTTTTATTTTTTTCAACCAAAAAACATTGATTAATCTTTTCTTTTTTATTAATCAAATTCAAAGCTTCTTTAACAGCATTTTCCAATTTTTTATTTTTAATTTTTGAAAATTTTTCATATCCTAGATTAAAATCAAAAATATAATTTTGAGATAATCTAGCATGAGTTTTATCACCAATAAAATTAATTGTATAAGGTTTTTCAGAATTATTTTTGATTTCAATAATCTAAAAATAAATTAAAATAATTTTTTTTACTGTTCCAGGCCACCAAGGATAACCTTGTATTTTTGCCCATATAATATTTCCAATTTCAAAATTTCTTATCATAATATTATTAAATTTAAATTTTTTTTTATCTAACTAATTTAAATATAATTTACTTTAATTGGTATTTATATTATTATTTTAGGAGGGAAATCATATATAGATTTTTAATTATATATTTATATTTAAATAATAAGAATATTATAAATATTAATAACTGTATTTTTTAATTATAATAATAAAAATATAATCATTATTCAAGAAAATTATAATTTTTTTAAGGTCGTTTTTTTTTCATATTCAATTATATTTATTTATTTATTTTTTTCGTTTTTCATTAATTTTTCTGATAATGATATTTTATTATCTAATTTTTCTATTTCCTTCTTTAATTCATTTTGAATTGATGTATATTTTTCTATTTCTTTTGTTTTTTTTTCAATTTCTTCTTTATAATCTAACTCTCTTATTTTATATTTATTAATTTCTTTTTCCATTTCCCTGATATATTCAATTATTTTTTGAGGAGAAGAAAACTTTTTTTTTATTTCTTCATTATTTTCTTTTTCTAATCTATTAATATAATCATTTACAAAAATATCTTTATTCTTATCATAAATATCAAAATCTTTTTTTAACTTTTCATTTTTATCAATTAATTGATCAATAATTTCATTTTGTTTTTTTTCTCTATTATCAAAAGTATTTTTAATATTTTCAATTTCTTCAATTCTCTTTTTTTCAATTTCTTTAAACTCATAAATCATATTTTCATTTTCTTCATATTTCATCTTAATCATTTTTTTATAATTTTTCTCCAATTTCTCATTTTCTTTCTTAAACTTTTGTAAAGCATCATTAGGATTAGACTGTACTTCATAATATAACAAATCCATATTTTTTTTCTTAGGATGAGCATAAATAAAAATTTGTTTAGGTGTTTGTCCACAAAGTAAAATATTATTAATTTCACTATATTTCTTATTCTCACTAACATTATCTAAATTATAATCATCATAAGTATTAATTCTAAATAAATTTTCATGCATTTCTGCCATTTCTCCTCTTTGCTTATAACCAAAAATTAAATCAATCCAATTATTTAAATTATTAGAAACATAATCTCCTTCTAAAGCACATCTATTAATATTAATAAATTCCATAGGAGTTTTTGCCCATTTTGGTAAAATAACATCTGGTATTAATTTCATATCTTCATTTGAATTTTTTTTCTTTTGAATATATAATAAATTATTATAATTTAATAAAAATTCACCATCACCTTCAAAAAATTCTGGTATTAATTCCATTACATCATTACCTTCTGAATATAAATATTCCCAAAATTCTTTTATTCCATCCATTATTCCATTTTCAAATGTACCACCTTGCATTTGTAATTGAAATCTTGGGAATTGTCTATTTAAATAAAACATTATTATTAATGGTGATGAATAGTGAATTGGATATAAAAATATATTTTCTTGTTGATTTATATTTGCTTTAGCTTTCAAGTATTTTTCATTAAATTTTGATAATTTATCTGGATTTAATGCACCAATTGGTTTTGATAAATCACGATAATTTTTTTCGTTGTTTAAATCGAAATTTTCATCTCCTTCATAATTTGATAAAACCCAAGGGAAAACTGGATATTGTGATAAGTCATTAAATGATCTTCCAGCCATAAAATTTAAATATAATAAGTAATCATAATTTAAAATTAAACCTCTTGTCCATAAATCTGTATGATGTTGTATATTTGTATATAATTTATCTATATTTATAGAATTTCTTTGTAAGTATTCTTCTATTTTTTCACAATCTGTTTCGTTTTCAAATATTAAAATTTTACTCCTTTTTGAATAATATAATATTATATTTAATCCTATGTTTTTATATAAGTATCTATATTTTATTATTGCTGCTATTTTATTTAATTGGATTGTTAAATTGTTTCTTTTATAATTATTTATTATTGGATAAAATCTTATATAATGACTATCATATTTTGGATTTTTATTACATATTAAAATTCCATATTGATTTCCTTCTGGTAAAAGCCTCATTGTTTTTAATTTAAATTGTATTTGATTATTGTTTATATATATTTCATTTTTTTGATTTTCATATATTTCATTTACTTTTTTCTTTATAAAATGATGAATATCTCTTATATCATCATATGAGTTTCTATAATGTAAAATTTCATTTATATTTTTTCTATTATCATTAAAATTCTGAATTTCCTTTTTTGTTCCTTCAATGATAATAAAGAATATTGATGGGTTTTTTTCTTTTTCATATATACCAATTTGTTCTCTTGATATACATTCATATTTATTTATTGCTAAAAGTAAAAAATTATATTTATTTGAATCTTTTACTTCTTCTTTTAAAAATTTAATTAATTCATAAAATGATTTTAAATTAAGTGAATTATCATTAAAAAAATGATTTAAATCTAAAGAAAATAATTTAATATTACTATTTATTTGATTTATACTACTACTACTATTTTTAATATTTTTATCTAGAAAATTCATTTGATTATTTAAAATCTTTTCTTTTCTCTTATTATTATTCCCACAAACAATTAAATTTAAACATTCAGAAAAATCTCCCATTTTAAAATTATTCCAATTTATATTTTGATTAATATTTGATTCTTCTTTCATTACTTCAGAAACTCTTTTACTTGTGTAATTTGCAGTATATGAATTTCTTTTATAAGATGAATTTTTTAATTTTGATGATTCACTTAAATTATTATTACTTTTTTTTGTTAATTGTCTCATTAAAACATTTTTACCAACATATGTATTATGTTTTATTGGATCTTTTATTATTGAATTATCTTTTTGAATTAATGAATAAATATCATCTAAAAAATAAAATTTAATTTGGAGATTATCTTTAAATTTAAATAAATAAACCGGTAAAGAAAATTCATTTGGTTGAAAAATTAAACCTTTTGTTGTTAAATGAAATATTCCTTTTTCAAAAAAATTATATTTTGAATGATAAAAATTACAATATAAAGAATTAATTATAAATTCATTTTCACTTAAGAATAATAAATTAAAATCTTCTTTAGGATTTTTAATTGTATGAAGCATTATTTATTTTTTTTCATTTATTTCAAATTCATATAATTAATAAAATATAAAAAATATATTTAAACTTATTAATATCTAAAATTTATTATTTACTATTATTTTAATTTTCATTATTGAGGAAATCAGTAAAATTTTCAAAGGTAATTTTTCCATCAGATTTTCCTGCTAATTCTAAAAGACCTTCTAATTCATCTTCAGTAAAATGTTGATTTAATAATTTATTAACTCTTTTCAAATCTTCAATATCTAAATAACTTTTCCTATAATTATTATAAAAAAATTGTTTTTACTTATCTTTATCCATGTAACAGTATCCTTCTAAAAAAATTTTTTCTGGATTTCTTGAATTTTCATATATTTTTTTAAATATTGAACAAAATTCTTCAAATGAAATATAATCAGAACTATTTTTTTCATCGTAATTTGAATCATTATTATTTGAAACATCATCATTATTTGAATTGTTAATTTTATAATTTACATTTGATGATATATTATTATCATTTACTTCATCATATTCTACTCCTTCGAAATCTTGAATTAATTTTTTCACTGTTTCTTTTTTTAATTGTTTTTCATCTCCTTTTAATATATTATAAACATTTTCTAAATTTTCAGTGTTATAAAAAAATTTTTTATATTTTTCATCATTATTGTTCATTATAAATTTATTTAGAAAAAAAATTTAAATAAAATGTATATATATCATAATATATTTAATAAAGGAAAAATATGCAAGGAGAAGAGATTCCTATTTATTGTTATACATGTAAACAAACAAAATTAATT
>Ga0310695_10013609_pt1 | contig 11139 bp, 8 predicted proteins | sample RumenRJG_04DNA_FD_203882 | JGI IMG/M metagenome (GOLD analysis project Ga0310695, IMG submission 203882) | Bovine rumen microbial communities from Lethbridge, Alberta, Canada - RJG_04 (v2) (version 2) | ecosystem: Host-associated > Mammals > Digestive system > Stomach > Rumen | place: Canada... | reverse complement strand
AGAAAACATTAGTTGTTTCCACTGACCCCGCCCATTCACTTTCAGATTCATTAGAAGTTCCTATTGGACATTATCCAAGAGAAATTAAAACAAATTTGTATGCTGTTGAAATTGATCCTGATGAAGCGATGGCAGAAAAGCAAACTGCATTAGAGGCTCAAAAGAATAATGCTTCTGATGACATGCTTGGGGGACTTGACTTTTTAACTGACCAAATGGATTTGGCTTCCTCTTCGCCTGGTGCTGATGAGGTTGCAGCTTTTGAAGTATTCCTATCTGTTATGACTTCAAATGAATATGATGTTGTTGTATTTGATACAGCACCTACTGGCCATACTTTAAGGTTATTATCTTTCCCTGAAGTAATGGATTCATGGGTAGGTAAAGCAATGATGGCTAAAGCTAAATTGGGTTCACTTGCAAATTCATTAAAAAATATCATGCCATTTATGGATGCTGTTGATAATCCACAAACTGCTGAAGATTTAAAAAGAACAAAAGAACAAATAGATGAAGCTAAAAAAGTATTGTCTGATCCGGACAGGACTTCATTTAAAATGGTTGTAATTCCTGAAGAAATGTCTATTTATGAATCAGAAAGAGCACTTGAAGCATTGGAGAAAAATGAAATGAATGTAGATAGTGTTATTGTAAATCAGGTCATGCCGGATATTTGTGATTGTGATTTTTGTCATTCAAGACATAAATTGCAGCAAAAACGTTTAGCTTTAATTGACCAAAAATTTGCTAATCAGCATATAGCTGAAGTTCCTTTATTTAAAGATGAAGTTAAAGGTCAGGATAAGCTATTGAACTTGGCTCATATTCTTTATGATGATAAGGATAATGATGAGGTAACTCAGGAAGCTATTCAGCTTTAAAAAATTAAATAAGTTAAAATTTTTCAATTTTAACTTCAAACTTTTATTCTTCTTTTTTATTAGTGAACCAATAATATAATTCGGCAATTATTAATAAAATAAAACATACACTAAAGAATATGCTAAATGCATAACCTGTAATTAAATCATAGATAAATGCAATGATTAGTAGGATAAATAGGATTCTAATAATTATTGGCAGGTTGGACCAATTTTCTTTTACTTTGTCTGATTTCATGTTTTATCTCCAGTATTTTTGTGGAACATTAAATGGATCCCATGTTTCTTCATTGAAATAGTTGTAAGTTTCTTGTTTAGTTAATATTTTAACATTTCCATTACTTATATATTTCACGTTATCCCTATCTAAAGAATTATCCTTTTTTATCGGAATTTCAAGGTAATCGACACTACCATCCTCTTTAGGGATATTATATATTTTTGTATTCTGCAAATATCCTGGGCGTGTGAAAGTAACGTGGTCATAAGCTGCATGTTTATCTTTTTCATCTAAATAATTATCTACAATATAGACTCCAATTGATTGTAAACTGGTTGCTGTTCCAATAAGACTCAATCCCACTGTTAAACTTCCTCCAATCAAAGCTCCAACAATACCTTTTGCTAATAATGTTCCTTTGAATGCTATACTTGTCAATGGTTGAATATTGTCCCCAATATAATTTAAAATATTGTTTAATTCTCCAATTCCATTATTAATTTTATGTATCATTGAATTCATCATGCTGTTAATGCTGCATAATCCACAGTCTCTCGTCACACTAATGCCCTTATATGCAAAATCATCTTTTATGAATAATGGTGTTACTAAACCTGTGTTTAAATCAATCACAAAACTTGAATTTCCACCTTCATCACTTATTATTGCAGTATTGTTGTAAAAAACAATACTTGCTTTAAATGATTTAAGTGAATTAAAAATATCATCAAATACGGATGTGATGTTGTCTTCAGCATCCTGTGCTATTGGAAGAAGGGAGTTTTGTTCAATTTTTGATAATAAAATTGAGTTAACAAAGCGGAAGTTAATAATGTCACTTTCATCGTCCCCCTGTATTGATCTTCCCATATCCGGGGTCAAAATATGCATGAATGTTTCTTTCCAGTTCATTGATCCAAGAATGACTGTATTATTTGTTCTGGACCATTTCATGTTTGTGTTCATTGTCATATTGTCTGATAGTTTATCGCTTAGGTATGCTGTGTTTAATGATGTTAAAAACATTGTATATATGCTTTGCATTCCAACATTGGATTTATATTCAACTTCCTTATTGATCCATTCATCAATATCATTATCGCTTATCTTTTTGTTAATTATTGTAAAAGATTGTAAAACATCAAAGTCTCCTTTGTATTTATCACTTAATCCGTAAGTAATCAGTTCTGATTTTTCAAATTCAATACAATTTTCGGAATTGAATTTTGTCATGATATCTTCTTCTTTTAAAATGCCGACAATTTTTTTGCCAAAGTAATCGAATATTACTGATTCATTAGTTTTTGCAAATTTGATTTTATCTATTTCTCCATTAGTTATTGAACTATAACTTTTATATTCAAAATCATATATCATTTTTCCATAATATTTGGATAAAGTGTATTTTAAACCAATTTCATCGAAGCCCATTGTCTGGAATTTGATTTTAGCAATATTTTCTCCATTTTGTATATAATTAATGATTTCACTATTATCAATGAATTTATCAATATACGCACCAAATTGTTCAATATTGCTGCTGCAATTATTTCTATAAATAAAATGGGTAAAATTCGTGCTTCTATATAATATGATTCCATTTCCGGTTAAATTTTCCAATTTATAGTTGTGTTGGGCCGGACTGTTGTCAAATGGTAATAACCAGTACTCTGACCCTAAATATTTGGCAGAATATTCTGGCATAAATGATGTTGAAAATATATGTGTTTTATTTCCAATTTCTATTTCAAATAATTGGTTTTTTTCTATTCTAATAATTCCATTAATACCGCTTTTTATGGAATAAAAACTATTTTCAAAAACATATGGAAATGTGATATTCACATAATTTGGTAGTTTTATTTCATATGTGAAATTAGTATTCTTTATAATTTCCTGTGTTTTTTGTGCGGAAATCTTTATATTATTTGATACTTTTAAATCATTATTTTCAGAAGTTATTATGTAATCTCCTTCTTGGAGATTTATGCTTAATTTAGCAATTCCACTTTCATTTGTTGTTCTTTTGTATAAAATTCCATTAATATTAAAAGTTACTACATCATATGCTTTTGGCTGTCCTGACCCATCAATTAAATAAGCATTAAATGTTGTCCCATCTTTATATGACATTATCAGGTCATTTGTTATTAATGTAGGTAAAATTTTAATGTTATTTGAAACTTTGCATTCTTCATATTCGGCAGTTATGATATATTCTCCAGGATTTAAATTTAAATTAAGACTTGCAATGCCTGAATCGTTGGTTTGGCGTTTGTAGAATATGCCGTTTATATTGAACACCACTTCTTTTCCTGCTTTGCTTGTTTCTCCATTTTTTTCAAGAAGGGTGACGGAATATTTTGTGTCATTCCTATAATATTTCACAATGTCCCTGTTATTTATTATATTGGGCAGTATCGTGACGATATTACTAGCCATTTCATTATTTTTCGGGTTTATTGCAGTTAATATGTATTCACCCTGTCCCAAATTTAAATTTAATTTGGCTATGCCACTTTCATTTGTTGTTCTTTTATAAAATACACCGTTTATATTAAAATTAACCTCAGTATTTTTCAATGTTTCACCATTGATATCTAAAAATTTAGCATAATACTGCGTTGAGTTTCTATAAATCTTAAATACATCACTTCCGTAAACTGTACTTTTAATATTGATTGAATTGTTCACTGAAATCTCGTTTACTTTTGTAGTCACATTATATTTTCCACTATTTAAGTTGATAGCAATAGATACTTGTCCATTTTCATTACTTTTCCTTGAATATGTCATATTGTTTAAATTAAATGACACTTCAGTATTGTTTAGGGGAGCCATGTTTTCATCATGAATTTCGGCCGCAAATCGAGTCCCATCTTTATAATACATTTCAATATCATTTGTTTCAATATGAATGTATTCGGATTGTGAGCTTTCTGTTGTTAAGGTTTTATTTTCCAGTTCTGTAGCTGAAACAGTGCTTATTAAAAAAATAGTTAGGAAAATTAAAACTATCATGTTAATTTTTTTAATCATAGTATCAACCAAACCTGTTAATTTTTTTCATAAATTAACACTCAAACTATGATTAAATTAATATTAATGTTTTAATTTAAAATTTAAAAAGTAAATGTTTATTAAAATGAATTTTTGACATTAATCTTTACTACTTATGACCATAATGCACATATAAGTAAATTCGCTTGTTGCAATATTTTTTAATGATGTTGAGACAATTTTTTCATCAGGGTATGAAAGTCTCTCACAGACAGTAACCTGTCGGTTTTCGCTTACACCGTTGTCAAGTAAAAACTGTGCCATGTCTTTCACTTTTCTTGAAGGAAGTGCAATAGTTATTTTTCCATTATCAATAACTTCTAAAATATCTTCAATATTTTCTCGTCCGTGAAATGTCATTACGTTAGCGTTATCCCATTGAATGTGATTTCTGGCAGCTGCAAGCTGAAGGGAACTAATTCCAGGTATCACTTCAATTTTGTCTTTTGAAAAATTTTTTTCTTTAGAAATTCTTAGAACTGTATTTAAAACGCCAGAAAATCCAGGATCTCCAGTTGATAGAATAGCAACACTATTGCCTGAAACTGCTAATTCAACACCTTCCTCAAGTTTATCAACTAAATCTTTCACATTGAATGCAATTGTATTTTTAACGTCACGGAACAAATCAATTGCACGGGCACTTCCTACTGTATAATCGCAATTTTTAACACAGTTTACAGCTTTTAAAGTTAAATATTCTTCTGCACCAGGCCCAATTCCTATAATAAATATTTTTCCAGACATATTAATCATCAATTTCTAAAGTTTGTTTAAAATTTTCCTTTAATTGTTCTTTTGTTTTTTCGCTGTAGACTTTGTCCTTTTCATCAGCTAATGTGAACATTGCTAATTCATAGATAATTCTATTCATGGATTTTCCATAGTCTGTCAATGAGTATTCTGTACTTATGGGCTTAGTATCTAAAACTTTTTTTTCAATCAATCCGTTTTTTTCCAAATCTGCTAAGCAACATGATAAAACTTTATTGCTAATGTCTTTTCCTTCTTTAAATTCTTTAAAATGTTTTTTTCCAAAAAATAAATCTCTTATTATTTGAATACTCCATTTTTTATTAATTAAACTTAAAGTTCTATCTACTGGACAAACTATTTCATCATGCATGAAAAATCACCTACTTATCATAATTTTAATTTTTCTAAATATTAAATATGTTGTTCATAATCTGTTACTTTAAGGTAACTTAGTTCCTTTTCAGTTACAAAAATCATTTAAATATGTTTAATAATATAATTGAGTAAAGGAGGAATTAAAATAGATACAAATCAGCAATTGGAATATCTTTTAAATTATTTGATTGATGAAAGACAGGAAAATATTGAAATCCCAGAAGATATTATTCAAAAAAAGAATTTGCTCCGTTCACTAATGAATGTAAGGCCACCAATTCCTATTAGTGAAGAATTTTTAGATGTTCAGGATGAATATTTGACAAATGAAATATTGTCGAAAGATTTGGTTGGTGTTGAAGACATTGGTGAATTTAAAGGAAAGTTAATGCTTTGGAAAGGAGATATCACAGATTTAAAAGTGGATGCTATAGTAAATGCAGCTAATTCCAAGCTATTGGGATGTTTTATTCCGATGCATAATTGTATTGATAATGTAATTCATTCAGCCAGCGGCATTCAATTGAGGCTGGAATGCGACAAGATTATGAAATTGCAGAATAAGGATGAGGATATTGGTAAAGCTAAAATAACAAATGCTTACAATTTGGCTTCTAATTATGTAATTCATACTGTTGGCCCGGCAATTCCTCAAAATTCCAAACCAAGTGAATTGGATTTTAAAAGACTTGAAAACTGTTATATTTCTTGTTTGGATATTGCAAGCCAGTATAATTTAAAATCTATTGCTTTTTGCTGTATTTCAACAGGAGTTTTTAATTTTCCAAAAGAAGAAGCTGCAAATATTGCGGTTAATGCCACGAAAGATTATTTAAAGAATAATGAAACTTCTCTGGAACACATAATTTTTAATGTTTTTAGTGATGATGACTATTTGATTTATAGAAATATTTTATTTGGTGATTAATATGAATCGTTTTGTATTTAGGTTAGATAAAGCTAAAAAAGCTATTGATGAAGCGGATTATATTGTGATTGGTGCAGGGGCGGGTTTATCTGCAGCTGCAGGTATCGAGTATGGGGGGAAACGTTTTACTGATAATTTTAAGGATTTCATCGCCAAATATTCGATGACTGATATGTATTCCTCAGGTTTTTATCCATTCAAAACATCTGAAGAAAAATGGGCTTATTGGGCTCGTCATATTAATGTTAACAGGTTTCAGGTAGGAGAAACTGAATTATACAAAAAATTATTAAAATTGGTGGAAAATAAGGATTATTTTGTAATCACTACTAATGTCGAACATCAATTTTGGATTAATGGTTTTGAAGATGAAAGAATTTTTGCAACACAGGGGGATTATGGACTTTTGCAGTGTGGTGATGCTTGTCATGATAAATTATATTATAATGAGGAAATAATTAAAGAAATGGTTGAAAAAACCGAAGATTGCAGAATTCCTACGAATTTAGTTCCTAAATGTCCTGTTTGTGGTGAAGAGATGGAAACGAATCTTAGAAAGGATAATCTATTTGTCCAGGATAAAAATTGGTATGATGCAAATAAAAGATACAGTGACTTTTTAGGTAAGATAAAGGAAAATAATATCGTATTTTTAGAGTTGGGCGTAGGTTTCAACACTCCTTCAATTATCAAATATCCTTTTGAACAATGGACTTATGATAATGAAAATGCAACATTAATTAGGATAAACAGAGATTATCCTAAAGCAATTAAGGAAAATGCATCCAAAACTATAAGTTTTGATGAAGATATGGATGAAATATTTGATTATTGGCTTTCAAGAATTCTTTAATTCATCAATTTCTTTTTTTAAGAAATCATAAATTGATTTTGCTCCAATTAATTCTTCTGGATCTTCCCAGTTTGATGGATATAAAATAAATGGTCTTGTCTGACTTCCTCCAAGTCCACCATGGCTTCCAATTAATTCTTCAAATGCACATATTTCTTCAGTTTTAGGGTCATAAAAACTATTTACTAAAATATCTGGCATATTTTTGAATTTATTGTGTCTTTTTAAATGCATTGCAGCATTTTTACCAAAGTTTTCCAATGGATTTTTTCCTTCTATTCTATCAGTATTCAAATAATAAATACCTTCTGCTCCAATAGCCATCGGACCATTGGTGAACGAATCAACCAATATGAATCCAATGCCTTTATGTTTTACAAGGCCAGGAATCAGATTTGGGAATAGCATTACTATTTCCTCATAATTTAACCTCTTTGTCCACTGTGTCAGATAAATCAATCCCAGATTTCCAGAACCTAACACTATCAATTCGGAATTTTTTGCTTTTTTGGTTGTTTGCTCTTTACTCTTATGAGTTTTAATATAGTCTAGGTCGTTTTGATATTTGGATTTGAGCTCTTCTATCTTTATGAAATCAGGTGTCTTTTCCTTTATGTTTTCCAATTTATCTGAAAAGAAATCTCTTTCCTTAATATCATCAACCTTATCGATTATTGTTCCAATTTGTTTATTTTCTGGAATAAATGCGTCTCTAAAGTGGTCTGTAATAAACTGATTTTTATCGTAGGTTTTCATATCCTCTGGAAGTAATCTTCTTACATAATTTGCTAATGTTATTCCATATCTTTGTTTAAATGTTGCACCATTTCCTTGGCCGTGATCGGATAACACTACAAATTCATAATTTCTTTCACAGCTTTTTTCAGCCTTTTCAAGTCTTTTAAATTGAAGATCAATTTGTTTTAATACATTCCAAATGTCATTATCATTAATTCCAGAATGGTGTGCCACTTCATCATAGCCCACATAACTTGCATAGGCACTGTTAACTTCTCCTTTAGCCATATCCGCAATCAGTGTTTCTGTTGCAACTTCACGTAAAAGCACATTGGCTCCTGCTCGAATAGTAGCATAAATTATGTTTCTTCTTAATCTTGGTTGTATGTTCTTTACTTTATGAACAATCTGGGATTTTATCTCAACTAATATTTCCCATAGGAATAAAATAATGATTCTTTGAAATGAGTATGATTCCAAAAAGACTACATTCAATGATTTATTATAACTGAAAGTCAATAATTTAAATCTTGATGAGGTTAATATAGGATTATCACTGTCTCCAGTAAACATGTTTGTTATGCTGGTACCTTTATCACATAATAATCCGTTCCCATCAGATATTCTTTTTTCAATTATTGGGGCATGAGCTAACTTTCCGGAGACCATTATTTTGTTATCATTTTCCTTTTCAACCCATCTGTATGCAACAATGTTTTCATTGTTTCCATGCAATATTCCTGCCTGGCTTGCTCCAGTTTGAGAAGATAAGTCCGTTTCCCATTCTTTCAATGTATGTGAATTATCTATCCATTTTTTAACCGTAGGCATCATATCTTTATCGATGGCTTCTTTCAGAATCTCAATTGAAAGCCCATCTATTTCAAGCATTATTAAACCGGGAAATTTCTGTTCGTATGATTTTTTTTCTTTGGATACGTAGTTTGATACTCTGGAAGTATATGAATCATAATAATCAATGTCTGCTATATTGGAGATAAGCGTGTTTACTATGGCCATTAACAATGGAATTAAAAAAGCATCTGTAGCTTCAAGTGAAACTCCAGGAATTAGACAACAAACTCCATAAAATATTAATGAATTCACTATTAATGCGCCAATTCCAAAAGTCAAAACAATGAATTTCATTAATAGTCTTCTTAAAATTGGCCATAATATTGTATTGGCTATTATAACTCCAATTGTTATAATAAAAGAATTATACCAATTTCCTAATTTAAACGTATCAAATATTAAAGAAAATGCGATAATTGTCGCCATGCTCGCAATTATCATTAAAATAATTATTATGGTGGATTTGATTAAATTATGTATATTCATTTATTCTCCATTAATTTCAATATTTTTTCTTTTTGTTGTTTTGAGATAGAACTGTGTAATTTCGGGTTTACAGTTTATTCTAAGCCAAAAAGAGTTTGTTCCAAGTCCTTTACTTGTATATTGAATCATGTTTTTAACTTTATATGCTCCCACAGGATATTTGATGGAATATGAGCATCTGAATGGAGTTGTTTTAACTCCAGGAATTACAAGTTGGCCTCCGTGTGAATGGCCGGACATCTGCAAATCAAATCTATTGGTTTTTGATGAAATTTCAGCGAAATCAGGTTCATGAACAAGCAATATGCTTGCACCATCATTTGGAAGTTTTTCAAGAACCTTGTCAAAATCATCCGCTCCAACAGTGAGGCTGTCAACACCTGAAATGTTTAGTTTTTCTCCTTTTTTTTCAAGAGTATAAACATCATTGCTTAAATCAACAATGTCTGATTGTTTAAGTATTTCTCTAATTTCATCTGCACCTGCCCAATGGTCATGATTTCCTAAAACGGCAAATTTTCCGTCTTTTGCTTTTAATTTTTTAAAGGAATCTAATAAATCGTCTTCATAACCTTCTAAAATATAGGAAACGTAATCTCCCGTTAGTGTAATCATGTCCGGGTTTAAGCTATTAACGTAATCTGTCACCCCATTCAAATATTCTGGGCTGATCCACTGGCCTAAATGAATATCTGTCAGGTTAATTATCCTATAATTATGGAATGTAAATGGCAAATCATTAATTTTAACATTTACATTAACTAAATCAAAGAGTTCTGGTTTAAATTTTGTAGATCCTCTTGTTTGTGTCATAAATGTTTGAAATCCTTGTCTAATCATCATTGCTGGAGGTCTTTCATTTACCAATATTTTCACCTTATTTTTTAGATAAGTTCGTGAAACTATTTATATTTTAAAAATTATATTATAAATGTGATTATTATGCTTCAAATTGCAGTTACAGGAAAACCAAATGTAGGAAAATCATCTTTTTTTAATTCAGCAACTTCATCTGCTGTTGAAATGGCTAATTATCCTTTTACAACAATTGATGCTAATAAAGCAGTTGCACATGTTATTAAAGACTGTCCATGTAAAGAATTGGGTGTTACGTGCAATCCTAGAAATTCAATATGTATTGATGGAAAAAGATTACTTCCTATTGAATTAATTGATGTTGCAGGATTAGTTCCTGGAGCACATGAGGGAAAAGGATTAGGTAATAAGTTTTTAGACGATTTAATGCAGGCTAAAGTATTTATTCATGTTATAGATGCATCAGGATCAACTGATATTGAAGGCCAACCTGTGGAGATGGGAAGCCATGACCCATTGGAGGACATTGAATTTTTGGAAGAAGAAATTGTAATGTGGATGTATGGAATATTGTCTAGAAATTGGGTTAGATTAGTGCGTAAGGTTGGTGCTGAACATTTAGATATTGCAAAAGTATTGTTTGACCAATTATCAGGTACTGGAATAGCTATTGAAGACATTATTGAAGCTAAAAGAAATATTAATCCTGATTTCAATAAATGGGAAGAAAAAGATTTAATTGAATTAACAAGAAACATCTTAAAAATAGCAAAGCCTATGATGATTGTAGCTAATAAGGCGGATTTGCCTACTTCTGAAGAAAATATTAAAAGAATCAAAGAAAAATATCCTAATGTAATTCCAGCATCTGCCGAATCAGAAATTGCATTAGTCAGAGCTAACGAAGCTGGGTTAATCAGTTATCTTCCGGGTGATGACCACTTTGAAATATTAAAACCTGAAGAATTATCTGATAATCAATTAAAAGCTTTAGAATATATTCAAACTAATATTTTGGATAAATATGGTAGCACTGGTATTCAGGATGCGCTGAATTATGGTATTTTTACCTTGCTTGAAAATATTGTTGTTTATCCTGTTCAGGATGAACATAAATACACTGACCAAAAAGGCAATGTATTGCCTGATGGAATTTTACTTAAACAAGGTT
>Ga0310695_10013606_pt1 | contig 11142 bp, 8 predicted proteins | sample RumenRJG_04DNA_FD_203882 | JGI IMG/M metagenome (GOLD analysis project Ga0310695, IMG submission 203882) | Bovine rumen microbial communities from Lethbridge, Alberta, Canada - RJG_04 (v2) (version 2) | ecosystem: Host-associated > Mammals > Digestive system > Stomach > Rumen | place: Canada... | reverse complement strand
TCTATTATAGTCATTCGGGCACGGGGCGCGTAATGCCGGTATTTCATTCCCGGAGCTCTGGGCCGGCTGATTTCCTGCGGATGCTCCAGAGCCGGGTCCATGTCCACATCGCCCAGTATCCGGCGGAGCATGTCCAGGGAGATAAAGCCCGGTCTGAGGATCTGCGGGGGAGCTGTGGTAAAATCCACGATCGTTGACTCCAGCCCGATCCGTACCGGTCCTGCATCAAGAATCATGTCTATCCTGTTCCCCAGATCCTCCTGTACGTGCTGCGCCGTTGTAGGGCTGGGCCTTCCGGAGGAATTCGCGCTGGGAGCGGCCACATAGCCTCCTCCTGCCCGGATCAGTGCCTGTGCAACCGGATCAGACGGAAAACGTACAGCCACGCTTTCCAGTCCTCCTGTTGTCTGGATCGGAACAATGGAGGTCCTGGGGAAGATCATGGTCAGCGGACCCGGCCAGAACCGCGCGGCAAGCGCCCGGGCTCCGGGGGGAATCTCCCCTTCTACGAGGGGCTTCAGCGAATCCATTTCCGCGATGTGCACGATCAGTGGATTATCGGAAGGCCGTCCCTTGGCCGCATAGATCTTCCGTGATGCTTCAGGGTCCAGCGCGTTTCCGCCAAGGCCATAGACAGTCTCTGTGGGGAATGCCACCAGACCGCCTTTTTTGAGGATCTGTCCTGCGCGGTCAATGACCTCCATATCCGGATTATCCCTGGAAACCTTAACCAGTTCGGCCGGCTTTCCTGTGTCTGGTGTATTTAATTCTGCTCTTCCATCCGGCATTTTTACAGCACTTTCATAATACAGGTTCCAAAATTCGGATCCGAATAGACTACAGGGGCAAGTTCCTGCAGGAGCTCATAGTTGATCCTGTCAGCATACTTTTCCCATTCGGTGGAACCGATAAAGATGTAGGAAATATCATACTGCTTCAGCAGATGCTGAACCATCTCCCGGTTATCGGAGGTATAGATGGTATCCACATCGCTTCCACGGATATTCAGGTCTTCGGGATCCCCTCTCCAGAGCCATTCATGTACGTACCAGCCCAGCACCGTCGGCAGGCCGGTCGTAGCCGACACTCTTTCAAAGTTTGTATAGCTGTCCCCGTTGGCTTCCAGAACCACGGGAACATCCTTCACATTGTCTTTAAGCCAGTAGATCGCCTCCACATCCGCGGGGAAATCCCTGTCCAGATAGGCCAGAGCATCCAGCCCGGCCCTGTCCTGCGGAAGGCGGAAGCCGCCTGCCCAGGAATGAACGCAGTTTCCGAAATATCCGACTGTCCAGCAGAGGAAAAACAGTCCGGCCCCCGCAAGAATACGGGTGAATACTTTGGATCTGGCGGCCGCAAGCAGGTTCCAGATCACATAACCCATCATAATGCCGAACATCATGTATGCCTGATATGTCAGCTTGAACATGGTGTTCGCCCGGGCATTACCGTTTTCATAGATATCCCGCACGTAAACCAGTTCCGGAATGAGCACCAGTCCAAGAGCGCAGAAAAACAGAAGCAGGGCAAAAAGATCTGCGTTTTTCATAACGTCCATAAGTCGTCCCAGACTGCGAAGCTTCATCCTGCCCAGGTTCTCCTTCAGCTGGCATACAAAGAAGAGAATTCCCAGGAATACAGGCAGCCCCCAGAGCACCAGAAGCTGATGGGGAAGACTGTGGTGAGACGCAATGCCCACGCCGTCTACCATCGTTTCAAACCGTACCGTAAAGGGCAGAATCAGCAGATCTGCCAGAACAAACATCCAGGCGGCCTGCACAATGACCGCCCCGATGATATGGACGGGCTTTCCCCTCATCTCAATGATATTGATGAACAGAGCGGTTCCTGAGGCAACCACAATATAGATCACAAAATCCCAGTAATTATTCAGATGATACAGGCCGAGAAGAAATGCCGCGGTCAGAATCCAGGGATTGAGCAGCAGTTCTTTCCACGGAAGTCCCGGCAGACTCATAACCTGCTCGCGCAGTCCGTCCTCCGGGAAGGTCTCATCCGTCACTTCGTCCACCGCAATGGCCGCGGGGGGCTGGCCGGCTTCCTCTTCTCCCAGGTCCGACTGACCGGTCAGGTCTGCAAAAAGAGCCTCCGTACTTTTAAAATCAAGATCCGGTATATCCGCAGATACAGGGATCGTCTCCGGGCGGAGGAATCCCTCCTCCTCAACAGGTTCCGACTGAATCTTTCCGGCAAGCCACTCTCCCATGCGGCTGTGTTTTGCGCGGCAGAGCCACGCATAGAGAACGCCCAGCATCAGAAGAACAAACATGATATTGACGACATGGGCATGAAGATCCCCCAGGATAAATGAGTAACACGGAAATTCATGTATTGTTTTGTCCGGTACATCAGGATTATAGCCGATATAGCGTGTAGCGTCCGGGAACCAGTAGCTTGTGGGCTCCTGGCCTGTAAATTTCCGGATCAGCGGCAGAATAGCCGCATATACAACATAGTGCATATTGCCGGCAATGGATACGGCAAGACCGGCAGTAAGTCCCCCGAGGGACGGAATAACAGGCCCGCTGATCCGGCCGTGCCCGGTCATACGGTCGCTCAGCATCTGCCGCACAAGCGAAAACGGCATGACAAAGGCCAGCCCGGCAACAAAGGTGCGCATCAGGTTATATGTCAGCGCCACATGACTGGTGGACAGCTTTGTAAGAAAGACAGCAAAATACTGGCCCCCGTAATAGTAGTTGATCACACCGTCGCTGTACCACAGATCTCTTGCCGGAAGAGAAGGCGACCTCATCATGGCTTCCATAAAGCCATAATCCATAAACTTCTCGGTGCCATAGGCTGCGGCGTTAAATCCTGCGATATAAGTCCAGAGAAGAAATGCAGCAAAAAAGATGATCTCCTCCCAGACGACAAGCTGCCATTTTCCGTCCGGCATGCAGTTGAATCCCCGGGCAGACTGCCAGAAGAACAGGCCCAGTGCGGCAAGCGCGCAGATGGCGGCCACAGCCACACAGCTTCCGGTAGTAAAGCGCACGGCCTTTGCACAGACCAGCAGCCATTCCAGATATCCTGTCACCGCTACGGCAAGAGCCTTCGAAAACACCCATCCTTTGTCGTCAAAGGAGGCAAAGATCCGCCCGCTGACCGGCATGAAAACGAAGCCCAGCACAAGTGCAAGAAGATACCATGTCAGAAAAACCATGGCGTCTGATCTTAAAAGCCACCAGGAACCGGCAAGAAGAACAGCCGCAGCTGCGCCTGCAGGTATCCATTTTTTCATATATACCCCTCCTTATACTCCTGTCCTGTAAATATGAATAACACCATTATCAAATGCCAGCGGACAGACCGATGCAATCACGTCTTCCCTGCAGGGCTGCCCGTCAAGATCCATACCATTTTCATAAATAATGCAGGTGATGCCTTCCTCCTGAAGCAGATTCTGCAGGATTTCGGGCCGGTCCGTTGTATACATGAGCTTCTGGCGTTCTCCCCTGGTATACGTATCATATCCGGCACTCCATGCATAATAAGGCCAGCCGCAGTACATCATACAGCCGGACAGAGTCACCTCACTCATACTGTACATCGGGGTCAGCATCAGATCGTCCGCGTCCAGGTTCTCGTTCAGCCACCTGCAGACTTCGCTGTCCAGACGGACGCCGATCCTGTGATCCGCATCGTTGTCCCGGAGGATAATGACAAAGTCATAAACCCCGGTCAATGTCAGACACAGGACAAGAACGACACCGGCCAGAGCCTTCAGCCATCCTCCGGAAAAAAGCTTTTCGGCCAATCCTCCCCAGATCAGTGCCAGAAAAGCATAGGCGATCATAATGTATTTTTCATTGACGGTCACATCCGGCGTAAGGGATACGCAGAAGGCAAAGACCACCGGAAGCATAAAAGCTGCCGTCATGATCCTGGCCTGTTTTTTCAGACACAGACAGGCAGCCCAGACACCAAGAAAGTAAAAACCGCTGATCTGCACCAGGAACCATAGGATGCCGGGCAGTGTCCTGTCCTCTGCAATAAACCCAAAGTAAAATGACGGTGATACCGCATTCCCGGAGATAAATATTCTGGTCTGCAGAAATGAGAAAAATACGCTGACCAGGGCAGCTGCAAGATAGTCCAGCTTTCCCCGGGAAAAAACAGCCATTCCCGCAAGGATCAGCAAACCTCCGATCACGGCGGCCCCGTTCCAGAAAGCGGTCAGGCCCAGGAGTGTTCCTGCAAGCAGCGCAGCAGACAGATCCCTGGACCGCCATGCTTCCCCGGACAGAAACAGCCGGCGGAAAAATCCGGTCTCTCTTCCGGTACGCGGCGCGATCCAGCCTGTAAAGCAATAAACGGCAGCAGCGGCTATCAGCATTCCAAAGGCCAGATGCCGCTGATTGAGGTAAACATTAAAATTCCATAAGCCCCAGTTTTCATTGGGCGTATATCCTATAAAGGATGTATTGGTCCGGAGCGTCTGCCACAGATCCCCCGCCTGATGATGTTCCAGGATGAACCTGAAAAAAGCCGTTCCGCTGCGGAAGATCACGAACACAGAGGCAAATACAGCCCCTTTCAGGCCGATCCCCAGTCTGCGCGCAAGTACATAGAGCATAATGAACAGTCCTTCCAGAGAAAGGATACTTATCAGATTATATGCCGCATCGATCCTGAGCCCAAGATACTCCAGATTGCCTGCAAGGAACTGAAACATAAAGTGGTACTTTACGTCCTGACCACCGAAATGAGGATATTGTGTAGGATAGTTGTTTTCATGCGAGAAGGACCGGATCATGGCGGTATGAGGAGCATAATCGCTGAACACCGTCAGGCCGGAAAACAGACGTCCATCCTTTGCATGAAACACAAAAAACATGATCGCTGTAAAGAAAACCAGCAGCACGAGAAAAAAGACTGTCTCCCCGCGTCCGGGTCTTCCGTGTAACTGCTTTGCGGTTCCGGACCGGCGCGTCTTCCTTCCGTGCAGGATCCCGGCCGCTGCCCATACAGCAGCTGCCCCGAGAACCAGAATGTTTGCGGGCAGGAGCGGGTTTCCGGCACCTGCGGCCGTGTGAAACAACCAGGCCAGGAAATAGACAGCCCAGGTGAGTACCAGGGTTCCGGCTCCGAAAGAGACCGCCAGATGTGCCCAGAAAGCAGCAGATGCATCCTTCCCGTCATCCGGAAGCAGAGCACCGGATATCCGGCTCCCTGTAAACATTGCCAGAACCAGATATATGATACCCGGCATAAGCAGATCAACCTCCTGTACTAATACTCAGTGCGCCCTGTATAATCTGCCAGACATCACTGGATTCAAAGCCCAGCCTCCATCCGGCTATCCCGGCAAGATGATATTCCGGCACGAGCCTGACCTTCTCCGCCAGAGACTGTGCATCCTCCATCCAGACCTTATATGGAATGTCATTGTTCTCCCAGGATGCCACATTCTGGCTCAGCTCTGTATCCCAATAGATCTGAGGCTGGTATTCCGAAATATACTTGCTCTGCTGCTGCATGGAGATCGCTTCTGAGTGGAGCGTTCCGGCCAGGGTCCACCAGAGTCTTGTATAGAACGGCACCGCAAGAACGGTCCGCTCTGCCGGGACCTCATCCAGCAGATCGACAACGCCCTGTTCCACCCACGGAAGAGACGCCACACTTCCGGCAGATTCGCTGCCTTCATAGTGTTCATCATATCCCATGAGGATAACGTAATCCGCCGCTTTGGCCTGTTCTTTTCTGTTATAGTGTTCCGTGTAAACCTCCGGCACAGGTGTATCCACACTGACCGTGAGGTTTTTGCTGTGGGCTTCGATCATAAGTTCCTTTAAAAACTGGACAACATGCGGTGCATTGTCCTCTGTCAGCCGTTCAAAGTCCACATTTATGCCGTCCATCCGGCAGCTTTCGGCAGCCTGCATAAGGTTGTCGATCAGGCGCCGGCGGGACTGAGCATGTGACAGTACTTCCAGTGTGCTGATGTCATAGGTGAAATTGTCCACCAGGCCCCAGACAAGGCAGCCCATCTTATGAGCCGTTTCAACATAGGACGCAGAGGAAAGATCGGAGATATTCCCTTCATTGTCCGAAAGAGCAAACCATGTCGGCGAAAGAACGTTTACGCCCTCCATCGCCCCTGTAAGCGAAGCCATACCGGCGTTTGCATCTGTGTTCGTCACCATATTCCAGACAAGGTTCACCGGTTCATCCAGAAGTCTGTATTCTTCGTTCACAGGCTGAAAGCTTCTCTCCAGGGTCGTCTCTTCCGGGCTGCTCACGTCACCGGAAGGAACATATCCTATACAGCCGTCCCAGGATGCCACCTTCAGCCAGTCATCCAGATCCTCCAGGAAAAGGAGGACGTCTCCTCTTTTGACATCTGTAAGAATGTCGGACTTAATCCCTCCCTGATACCTTACAGCCGTATTCTTCTGTGCCGTCACCGCCTGAATATTTTCAAAGCCGGTCTGGACGGCAATTCTGTTCGGTTCCGTCAGTACGCAGACATCCATATCCGTGAAACGGGCTGTATGATCCGTACTTATATAAAGGGTGTCTCCGTCCAGCCATGCTTCTCCGCCAGGTTCACTGAGAACCGGAACTGAACTGGTCTGGCCCCCGGCTGTATAAAGGAGCTCCGAAGGATCCTGATCCCAGTAGAAGCCGGCGTTGATCCGGTCCGTGACAACGTTCATCGGAAGATAACCTTTGCCCTGAACGATCCGCCCGCGTTCTTCCAGAATCTCGCTTCCCAGGATAAGGACGGCCTCGCTGCCTTCTGCTGCCGGATAGTATTCCGTCAGGTTCATTCTCTTTTTAGACGGCATGTTCCTGATAATCAGAAAAGCCATCGCGCACAGAAGAAGCAGTGCAAGAACCGTCATGAATGCCAGAAAACCGGCTCTGTTCTTTTTCTTTTTTTTCATTCCTGTCCGTAATCCTTTCTCATCGTCTTTGAGCGCCATGGCTGAGGAAGCACTGGCTCCTCAAAGCCGGATACTGAATCATCCCAGGTTAATTAATGACGCAAGGAAACAGCTTGCATTATAGCACACTTTAATGCAAGAAGGAACCTTGATTTGCTGAAACGTAAAAAGTATTTGCTCTTTACCATAAAAGGTATTATAATGCCCTTTGAATCTCAGGACTTGTGCGCAAGGGTTTTCTCCTCTGCTTAGTCCGTTCCACAGGCTTTTTAAGGAGGTTTTTATGGCTCAGACTGTCAATAAAGATATGCTGATCGGCCAGCTGCTTGCTCTTGATCCCAATCTTGCTGCTGTTCTTATGCGTGCAGGCATGCACTGCATCGGATGCCCTTCATCCCAGATGGAGTCTCTGGAGGAGGCAGCCATGGTTCATGGAATAGATGCAGACGTTCTGGTATCCCAGATCAACGATTTTCTGGCTCAGTAAAAAAAGAATCCAGCGAACAGAAAAACAGCGTCCAGGTTTCCCCTTCAGGGGAATTCAGACGCTGTTTTTTCTGTTCACGGCTGAGCCGTGAACGGTTACGTTTTCTGTCCGGTTCCGGTCCCTGTCTGCCGGAGGCTTCAGGTCTGTATGGACGGGGACTTTACCGGTATTCCGTCCGGATGGTCAGATCGAGCGGATCCGTCTGAAATTGACGGTCCTTATTCTGCCCTTGTCATCCTCAACATAGTCCCGCATATAGCCGATTCCATCCGCAATCTGACAGGCTCTTGCGATGGATGCCGGTGTGCTGGGCCTCCCATTAAGGCAGAGGGATATCCCGCTGCGCTCATAGGATAAAAGCTCCTGTTCTAGGATATAGCGGTTTTTTCTCTCCCAATGGGACTGTGATATATTCCTGTACGTATACTGCCCTCCTTTCCGTAGATTTCCTGTTTACAGAAACGCCATAATATTCAGGTTCCGCCGGCCTTTTCTCTGCCTGTGTGTCATAAATAAATGTTATTGGGGGGATATGGCTTTGCTCAGCATAAAGGGCCTGACGAAATCCATGCATGAATTATATCACCGTTTCCGTTCATTTCAATATATTATCCGTTAATTTAATTAATTAAATGCTGTTTGCAGACTTTATTTGGAGTTTGCGTCGCTTTATGCAAAATAGTAGATGATTATTTCCCTTGCACTTTTATTCTTTATCTATTATGATGATGCAAAGGCCAAAAGCCTGACTCCGGGACAAACCTGCCTGTCGATGGAGGAGAGGCTTTATAACTGCGAATGATAATCGTTAACATTTATGAAGGAAAAGGCTGGGCCGTGAACGGCTTCCAGTATTTGTACGCAGGTTTTCTAAGAGGAGTAAAATCTTGAAAATAGAGAAAATCAGTGATAATCAGATCCGCTGTACGCTGACCCGCGAAGATCTGGAGAACCATCAGATCAGACTGAGTGAACTGGCCTACGGGACAGACAAGGCAAGGAAGCTTTTTCAGGAAATGATGGAGCAGGCGCATCTTCAGGTGGGTTTCTCTGTAGACAACACGCCGCTCATGATAGAAGCAATTCCCGTCAATACAGACAGTATCATCCTCCTGATCACCAAGGTAGACGATCCGGAAGAGCTGGATACCCGTTTTTCCAGATTTGCTCCCTTTAAGCATGACGGAGACACACCTGCCCTCGAAGTGGAAGGGGCTGACGATATCATAGACGTATTCCGGAAGATCCGTGAGACAGTTTCCCGGGCTCATGATACCGCCAGAGAAAACAGGGAGGCCAAAAGCAAGACCCAGCCGGATGCCTCCTCTGCTCCGGACCAGAATCAGGAGCCTCCCATTGACCTTCTGAGGGAGTACCGCTTCCATAATCTGGAGAATCTGATCCAGGCTTCCAGGAGCCTGAAGGGTATGTTCAACGGAAAGAATATGCTTTTCCGGGATACACAGCCCGCTCCTTATCAGCTGATCATTCATCAGTCCGGTATCTCGCCCGAGGCTTTCAACAGGGTATGCAACATATTGTCCGAATACTCCAGCGGGAAAAACTTCAGTTCCGCAGGCGAAGCATTCCTGTCCGAGCATGGGAACCTTATACTGAACGAGGCGATTCAGACACTGGCCGGACTGTGAGATGTCAATCTTGTTAGATGCAGGTAACTTCAGGTAGTCTTGTTTGTGCGATTTGTACAAAAAATAGTACTTGTTTTCCCGCGTAAGATATATTAAGATATGCTTACATTAAATCTTTTTTTGAGGAGGATTATATTATGGCATATGTTATTTCTGATGAGTGTGTAAGCTGCGGAACATGTGAGAGCGAGTGCCCGACCGGTGCTATTTCTCAGGGCGAGGACCATTATGTCATCGATGCAGATGCATGTGCAGACTGCGGCACCTGTGCTGATGCATGTCCGACAGGAGCTATCTCCCAGGGCTGATGCTTTCAGACCGGAAATTTTAGTCACATAAAAGACCTCCATGCATAGGCATGGAGGTCTTTTTTTACTTTTTTATATTCCTGAACTGCGTATACTGAGGGAGCCAGACCAGTTCCACTGTTCCGATCGGGCCGTTTCTCTGTTTTGCGATGATGATCTCTGCAATATCTTTTTTTTCGGAATCCTTGTGATAATAGTCATCCCTGTAGATGAACATCACTACATCCGCATCCTGTTCTATGGCTCCGGATTCACGCAGGTCGGAAAGCATCGGCCTGTGATCCGGCCTCTGCTCTACCGCACGGTTCAGCTGTGAAAGAACAACCACCGGGATATCAAGTTCTCTGGCAAGAGCCTTCAGCGAACGGGAGATATCCGAGATCTCCTGCTGTCTTGAATCTGTGCGCCCGCTTCCGCTCATCAGCTGCATATAGTCGATCATCACAATGCCAAGGTTGTGCTCCAGCTTGAACTTTCTGCATTTGGACCGGAGCTGCGGAACAGTAATACCCGGTGTATCGTCTATGATCAGGTTGGAGCGTCCGATGATGTCGGCCCCTTCCACCAGTCTGGTCCAGTCATCATCCTTAAGATTTCCTGTCCGCAGATTCTGGGCATCCACATGCGATTCCATGGCAAGAAGACGGTTTACCAGCTGGACCCTGGACATTTCCAGACTGAAGATCGCCACTGTAATGTTCTTTCTGAAGGCCATGTACTGTGCCATATTCAGCACAAAGGCCGTCTTTCCCATGGAAGGTCTGGCCGCAACCAGCACAAGGTCCGAATTGTGCATGCCCGAGGTCTTATAATCAAGATCCATGAACCCGGTTGGGATACCTGTCACCGAGCCTTTCTGCCTGGCAGCTTTTTCGATATTGGACACAGCGTCAAGCACGATCTGGGAGACAGGTACATAATCGTCCCCGTTTTTCCTCTGAAGGACAGCAAACAGCTTCCGCTCTGCCTCCTCCAGAATAGCCTCGGTGCCTTCTTTTTCCAGATAGCAGGTGTTGGCCACTTCTTCGTTGGCGCGGATCAGGCGCCTGAGCACAGCCTTATCGCTGACGATGCGGGCATAATACTGTACATTTGCGGAAGTCGGAACTGCCTGCAGAAGATCACTGACATACTCCATGCTGGAAAGGTCAAGCGGAAGATCTTTTTCCTTCAGACGGTTCTGAAGGGTGATCACATCTACCGGGCTGCCCTCATTATTCAGTTCAACCATTGTATCGAATATGATGCCGTACTGCTGCTGGTAAAAATCTGCCCCTGTAAGCAGTTCGCCCGCAATGGCGATCGCTTCCCCCTGCAGCAGCATGCAGCCTATGACCGCCTGCTCCGCTTCTAGGCTGTTCGGCAGAACGCGCTTTGTGATCGTCTCTTCCATCGTACCGTTCACTGTTCTTTTACAATAACCCTGATGCTTCCCGTAACCTGTGGATGAAGCTTTACAGATACGTCAAAGTTTCCCAGCGACTTGATCGGATTCTCCAGAAGGAGCTTTTTTCTGTCGATCTCATAACCAAGCTGTGTCTTTGCAGCTTCGCTGATCTCCTTTGTTGAAACAGAGCCGAAAGTCTTGCCGCCCTCTCCTACCTTCAGTGTGAGCGTGACGCTCTTTCCTTCCAGTTCCTTTGCAAAAGCTCTGGCAGCTTCCAGGTTCTCCTTTGCAACTTTTTCGTCATTTGCTTTCTGAAGCTTCAGGTCATTCATGTTCTTTGGCGTTGCCTCCACCCCAAGCTTCTTCGGCAGGATCATATTTCTTGCGTATCCGTCGC
>Ga0310695_10013605_pt1 | contig 11142 bp, 8 predicted proteins | sample RumenRJG_04DNA_FD_203882 | JGI IMG/M metagenome (GOLD analysis project Ga0310695, IMG submission 203882) | Bovine rumen microbial communities from Lethbridge, Alberta, Canada - RJG_04 (v2) (version 2) | ecosystem: Host-associated > Mammals > Digestive system > Stomach > Rumen | place: Canada... | reverse complement strand
GTAGTTGGTTAACGCGCCAGATTGTGGATCTGGAGACCCAGGGTTCAAGTCCCTGTACCCACCCTCAGCTTTTTGATCTTGAAACCTCGGAAAATGGCGGTTTTCCGAGGTTTTTTCATGTTCTGAGAAATTGACGCATGTCTATTAATGAGCAAAATGTTTGTATCGGTTTGTATCAGCCTTATACCGCGTCCTTTTCTGGCCCTTTTTCGTAGTTGAGGCCACGGATCGCGGAGGTCGATTCAGAGAAGCCGCGCAGGGTATCCAGGGTCTCGGTGGAGTAGATATAGCGCAGTGTAGTCTGCAGATCTGTGTGTCCCAGCCACTGCCGGGCAGCTTCCAGTCCACACTGATTAGCGATCCTGGTCCCCACCGTCCTTCGCTGGCAGTGGATCCGTTTCACCTCACTGTCGGCCCTGTCTCCGTTTTTTCCGACCTGAGCATAGATCAGGCGCTTCTGCAGCGCAGAAGAGCTTTTCCGGTTCCCATCCTCATCCGTGAAGATGAATTCGGACACATTCCCGAAATCCTGCCTGAGGCGCTCCAGGAGCCCGAGGACCTGGCTGTTCAAGGGCAGTTCCCGGTATCCGCTTGAGGAATCGGACTTCACATAGTCCTCGACTTTACGTTCTGATTCCTGCCGCTGAATGAATACCGTCTGGTTTTTCCAGTCGATATCCGACCACTTCAGGGCGCTGAGCTCTGAGACCCGGAGACCAAGGTCGAAGTTGATAATGATGGCGATGTTGGCGCTGTTGCGGGTGGAGTTATATCCCTCCATGCAGGTCGTGACGATCTTTTGAATCTCATCATCATAAAAGATCTTCTTCTTGCTGGGGGCTTTTCTGGAAGATTTTAAAAGCAGGCTGTAGTCCATAAATTCCCGCTTCCAGGGAGTAGCGCTGATGAGCTTTTCCCGGACTGCAAGTTCCAGAGGACCTTTAACAACGATTTTGTATGTGTTGAAGCGGCTGGCATTCAGCGGCTTCCGGATCAGCAGGTCTCTCGCCCAGTCATCCAGCATTTCCGGCGTGATCTTGTCCAAAGGCGTTCCTGCAAGCGCAGTCCCTTTCACATACTTTTCGAAGTCGACCTGATTATGATACATGGTACAGGATTTGTTGTTATTCCGTTTTCCCTTCCATTCAAGCCAGTGCGGGAAATAAGTCTCCAGCGTCGGCATCCTGGTCACAGGCTCCTTCATCATGTTTACGGGAAGCCCGTAGATCTCTGCAAGCATCTCCAGTAACTCATCCAGCGTCTTTGCTCTCTTGGTTACAGTGCCATCCCGTCCGTGACCGACCGTTGTCCGCCACTGCCCCGCAAATCGGCCATTTCCACCGATCCTGGAAACAGCGTGGGGATGGAACGTGCTGATATAATCTAATATTTCCCTCTCTTTCTTTTTACTGATCATGGTTTTCATGTCATCACTGATATCCAGACCAATCGTATCATAGACAGAGAGGCGAGTCAAAAACGCAGTATAATTCTGACGGAAATCGGTGTCACTGTTTTGCGGAACTGCAGGCATGGGTAACCGCCTGACAGATGCTTCATCAACTGACAAGCGATCACCTCCTCCCGTTCATTCTGTGTGTATGACCAGTTTGTTTGGTTTGGGGACAAAATGTCCCAAAACCTCTTTTCACTGAAAAAGGGAATTCTCAGGTCTTCCTTTTCTACTGTGCCTGGCGGCACAGAGCCCGACAGGGAAAGACAACTAAGGTTCGTTCTTTGTAAACGAAACTGTAAACGAGGGCGCAAACATTATATTTCTACGCAAAGAGTATCTCTGATCTGTTCCCTGTATTAAAAAAGTTTCAAACCCTCGTTTACAGAAAAAGAGAGTATAGAATGCCAGAAAAGCAAGGAAATACATGGCTTTGAGGCTGTCAACGAAGTGTAAACGAGGATGACAGTCAGAAGGGATTTTCGCCCTCGCTGCAGGACCTGAATTCATCCAGGTCAAGCTGCCGGAATTCACCGATCTCTGGATCAGAAGCAATCTGATCCAGATTCTTTCCTTCCCTGTCGGGCCGCTTTTCCCGGACCCAGGAGCGCTGCTGCCCATATCGGTCAAAGCGGTGCTGCGGGCCGGGGACCCAGCCTTCGATGGTGTTGTTCATGATGTCATTGATCTCACCGATGTTCTTCCGGTCCGGTTCCCCCAGTATGCGGTAGCATTCGTTATAGAGAAGCTTCGTGCAGACGTAGTCGCCGTCATAATCGTCGAGGAAGGCCTGGACCATGCCGGTGCTGGTGTCCTCAGCCATGAAGTTCATCCGGAGTATCCCGAGGCGGTGCTCCATCTCCGGCGGGAGAGTAAGGGACCAGTTACCGCTCCGGTAGATGACCATGAGCTCGGCCCAAAGCTGATCCATGTAGGCTCTGGCGACCGCCTCATCATCCAGGACGTGGGCTTCGGCCTCTTCAATGTTGGTCTGAATCGGATAGAAGCGCCGGTTGCCGGTCCGGTCCAGGGGCAGGAAGCGCTGCTTATTGGAGGTGCCGACAAAGACGCACTGGCGCCGGCGGTCCTTCGGGAACCGGTCGTAAGGGACCTTGTAGGTCTCCTTCTGGCGGGAGAGGAAGGCTTTGATCTCCTCCACGCTTTTGGCGCTGGCCGTTCCCAGCATTTCCGCCATCTCGATGATCCAGTGGCCCTGCATCTTCCGGTAGACGTTCTCGTCATCCATCCGCTTCAGGTCGTCGGAGAACCATTCGTCCTTCAGTGCCAGGAAGCGGAAGAAGCTGGACTTCCCGAGTCCCTGGTCGCCGACCAGGCAGAGCATGATCTCAAACTTGCAGCCGGGGTGATAGACCCGTTCGACTGCGCCCAGCATGAACAGCTTCAGGCATTCATAAGTCAGGTCGTCCTCCGGCGCGCCCAGGAAGTGATGCAGGACCTTTCGGATTCGTTCCCGGCCGTCCCAGGTGAGCGATTCCAGGTAATCCCGGACCGGGTGGTAAGGATGCCGCTGGGCCACCACGCGGATCGCATTCAGGATGTTCCTCTCCACTGTTAGACCATAGAACTTTTCCAGATAGAGATAGATTTGGCAGAGGTCGTCGTCGGTGATCGCCGGATCCTCCCTGTACCATCCCAGGTCCTTTATGATGCAGGGCCGGTCTGTAAAGAGATCCTGGCAGATGGCGCCTTTCAGGAGCGGGTCATTTTCCAGGGCGGTTACGCAGTTCTCCTTGGTGTTCCGGGGCTGTCCTTTCTCGCCCGGCTCCAGGGCGTCACGGATCTCCTTGATCTCTTCCAGCATTTCAGGCGGCATATCGCTCCAGTCGCTTCTCAACTCTCTCGACCTCCTTTCCAAAGACGCACCGCAGTTTATCATGATCGGACTCCCCGGCGGCAAGCAGTTCGTCCAGAACGTATTCAATAAAGATCCTTCTATCCAGAGCCTCGCAGAACAGTGGATGCCAGTCCTTGTCCTCCATATTGTGCGGGGTATACTTCTTTTCGTTATCACGAAGCAGCCAGAGATAATCCGTCAATACACGGCCTGCATATTTGGCCCATATCCCTTCCTGCCTTTTTTGCGGCTTTTTGGTGGTGGTGTTTTTATCCACCACCACTTTCTGACCTTTAAAGTTTTCCGACGCTTCGATTCCGAAATCAGCCGCAAGCCGCAAGGCCGCATCCTTAAGGGGCAAATCCAGCAGCCTGGCAGTCAGATCCACCGCGTCTCCAGTCGCCCCGCAGCCGAAGCAGTAATATCTATCATCCAGCTTCATGCTCGGATTCTCGTCATCATGGAACGGACAGCGAGCCATACCTGAGCGGTTTACCTTCAGACCGTAACGCTCAGCGGCCTGGCGTGCGGTGACAGACGCCTTCAGTTTCTTGAATAAGTTCACGCTGCTCCCTTCGTGAAATGAGATCACCGAAGTGGTCAAAATGACCACTCCGGTCACAGCAACCAGTTACAGATAACGTCCTCAGTTTGATGACCTGCTTCAGATTCACCGCAAGTCCTCAATTTGATGCTTTGCGGTGGAAAGATAAATCAAGTTGTCATTTTGAAAACTTGATTCTGAAATCACCGCAATTGGTCAAAATGACCCATCCGGGTTAATTGCCTCAAGTGTTCATGATGAGCACTTGAGGTGAAGCCCTCAGTGCTCGAATCCCGGTTCCGGTTTTCTTTCCTGGGAACTTGTTCCAGTGGTTTCTGTTCTGAGCCGTTCCTGGGTCTCCCTGAGCTTTTTCAGCAAAGATTCCTTTGCCACAGTTCGGATCTCTGCGGTATTGAATTCCCGGACTGCCGGCTCGTGAAGCCTGGCCTGGACTCTCTCCAGGACCGTGGCTGCCGTTTTCCTGATCCGGCCTTTCACTTTCTCCAGGACTTTTCCAAGAAGGTTCCTGGTTTTTTCCGGAGTCCCTCTGGCAGGTGATGTGACCCATTCCTGGTAATCACTCACGGTGGCAATATCCGCTTTGACAGTCTCTGCCTGTACCGTTTCTGTTACGACTTCGACAGCTTTTTCGTAGGCAGCCTCGGAAACTTCCGAAGAGATGGCCTCCACATCTTCCAGTTTCAATGTCGCGGCTTCGAGGGCTGCTTCCATTTCCGCAAGTTTCTTTTTCTGCTGTGCAATGATATAGTCCTGCTTTTCCATATAGGACCGGCCTCCGGAGGACGGTTCTCGCTGAAGGTACAGATCCTTTTTCTCACAGATCTCGAAGAGGAGTTCCCGGCACATTTTGTCAAAAGTCATTTTCCGGTTGTTGTTCTTTCCCTTTGGTTTCGAAGGGTCAGGCAGTTCGATCCCCATCTTCTCCAGGGCTTTCTCCTGCTGGGGAAAGCGGAATCCGTGACTGTCCTCGCAGTCAAAGACATGACGTTCATGGATGTGGGGCGTTGCCTCGTCGAGATGCAGTGACCAGTCCAGGATGTGAAAGTACTCGCCGTACCGTCTGTTCAGCTCATTGAAGAAAACGACCGCGATCTCTGCCAGCACTTCCGGCGGAACAGTCTCATCCATGCTGCCGATCTGGTAGATGGTCTCCTCGGGACAGGTCCTTTTGTCATGAAGCAGATCTTCCGGAGTGCGGTTCCGTTCCGGATGCCGGTTTTTGATGTTCCGTTCGTTCTGGGCTTCGGTCGCTTTGTGATAGAAGAGCTGATAGACATCTTTTTCTACATCCTCGAAGCTTGCGCATCCCGGCTCAGATCCCGGACCATGAAGACCATGCATGCAGTCCCAATACACATTTTTCTTTGCCCGGTCCGCATCGATGTGGTCGCTGTTCTCCACATTGAAGCTGCGGTCATTGTGCCTGGGATTGTAGACACCATTTTTTCCGGAACGGCCATTGTGCCTTGTCAGTGTATAAAACATTTTTTCTTTTCCTCCCTTCACAAGTTTCAAAAACCCGGCGGCAAAGCCGCTCACCCTGCCGATTTTAGCGGTAGGAAATACCCAGTACTAAGTGGCGCACCGCCACTTAACTGGGCAATGGCTGCCGCCCTTGACCTGCTGAGGCGCTTCGCCCTCAACCCGATCAGGACTGCTCGCCCTGAACCCCGGCAGGGGCCTGCCACCCCTTGCATCCCCGCACAAAGGGCTCCGCCCTCTGTACTCCCGCCGCTGAAAGCTGAACTGCCAGCTCTGGTTACTGAACCAGACAGTTCACCTTCCAACGGTTTTGCATAACTGGTCATGTCATAAATTTAAGCAAAGATAATGAATTATGCAGTAGCCTGGCAGATCACTTTTCAGTGATCTTGTAGCGCACGTGCTATCTTTGACTGCCATTGTAGAACAACCTGAAGATCCTTACAGGGATGCGCTACGACCCGTTTATTTCGAGTTTGGGTCTTCTTACGACCCGGTCACATTGCTAGTTCCAAGCATACAAGTTATGCAGATTGTTTTTTATTGCCTCCTAGTCTTTCAAGCAAAGATGAGCTTTGATACTGCACCTCCCTATGTGATTCATCATACGAAACTGTTAAGGGAATTGTTATGACCCCAGAGGCCAACTTACCCGCCCTTTTAGGCTAAATATGGAATCTTTCCGTTTGATAATGCAGGGAGGCTATGGAACATTTTGCTCCACAGCCTCCGTACGTCTACCATTGATTATGACTGTATTAACCCTGTTGAGTTCTATATCATCAGAGAAAACAAGATTATTAAAGGAAGATAATATCTGTATTGCTAAGTAGTGTGTTTTTCTAAATTGTATGGGAATTAGTTCCCCTTAGTTCCCCAAATGCAATACTAGAGGGCAGCCAGAACCAGTAAATGATCTCGGCAACTTAGAGGCGCATATTGAGAAGAGAATCAAGTTACAATTATACAGAGATCAATTTTTCTGATAATTCAGTGTTGACTTTTGGAGTTTAAAGCGATACAATGCATTCCAACAGAAACGGAGGACCTTGCAACCATGAAGCTGAACGCGTCTGTACGCTCTTACTTTAGCTTTGGCAGCGGCTATTACTTTAGCCGCCTGTTTGTGTTGCATGAATCCGACCGTCGGAAACCGGGAATGTAAGAGCGCTGTTTGAATCGTCTTGAACGCGGCTTCGCCTGTACGGTCGTACGGTCGAAGTCGTTTTTTTGCGTGAAGCAATGAGCCATGCATGGACGGCGGCGCAGCAAAGACGGGGAGCTTGCTCGACCGTCTGCAGCTGCGGAGACGGACATATACGGCGAATGCCGCGACAGTGAGGGACCGAAGGTCCCGAACCTGCCGGCATGGCTCAGAACCTGCCGGCATGGCTCAAAAACCTAAGTGAGGAGAACATATCATGAAGAAGTCCTGCATCGTCCGCTTCAGTCCGCCTTCAGGCGGCGCTTCCGGAGCGGTACCCGCCGTGAAAGCGCCGCCCTCGAAGAGCATGGCCCACCGGCTCATGATCTGCGCGGGATTCGCGGAGGGAGAGAGCGTGGTCCGGAATGTCGGGACGGCCCCGTCGGAGGACCTGCTCGCGACCATGGACTGCCTGAAGGCGCTGGGCGCGTCCGTCGAGCTTCAGGACGGGAAGGCCCGGATCCGTGGCGCGGATCCCTTCCTGACGCCGGAGGGCGCGGTGCTTCCCTGCAGGGAGTGCGGGAGCACGCTCCGGTTCTTTATCCCGCCGGCGCTTCTTGGCGGAAGGGACGTGACACTCACCGGAAGCGAACGTCTTCTGGAGCGTCCCCTCTCCGTGTATGAGACGATCTGCGGGGAACAGGGACTTCTGTTCCGGCGCGCGGGGAATTCCCTTTCGGTCCGCGGCCCGCTGAAAAGCGGGGAGTTCAGGATCCCGGGGAACATCAGCAGTCAGTTTGTCAGCGGGCTCCTGTTCGCGCTCCCGCTTCTTAAGGGGGACAGCACGATCCGCCTCCTGCCCCCGGTCGAGAGCCGGCCCTACATCGGCATGACGCTGGCAGCGATGAAGCGCTTCGGCGTGAAGGCGGAATGGAAGGATGAAGAAACGATCCTGGTCCCCGGGGACCAGAAGTACCTGCCGGCTGAAGCCGCCGTGGAGGGGGACTGGTCGAACGCCGCGTTCCTCCTCGCCATGGGACTTCAGGTCGAGGGACTTGACCCCGGGAGCCTCCAGGGCGACCGGCGCGCGGTGGAGCTTCTTGAAAGGCTCCGTGAGGGCGCGGCGGATACGGACCTTTCCGACTGTCCGGATCTCGGGCCGGTGCTGTTCGCCTTCGCGGCGGCGCATCACGGGGGGAGGTTTACGGGCACGAAGCGCCTGAAGGACAAGGAGAGCGACCGGGTCGCCTCGATGGCGGAGGAGCTCCGGAAGTTCGGTGTGAAGATTACGGCATCGGAAAATGAAGTGACGGTCTCCGGCGGTATAAAACCGCCGCGGGAGGTCCTTGACGGACACGGGGACCACAGGGTGGTCATGGCGCTCGCGGTCCTCTTAAGGATGACCGGAGGGACCATAGCCGGCGCGGAAGCAGTGAGGAAAAGCTGGCCCGGTTTCTTTGAAACGCTTAAGAACACGGGAACCGATCTTATATGGGAGGAAGAGTTATGAAAGAAGCAGTAATCAGGAACGTAGTAGTAGGCGGCGGGATGCCGAAGGTGCTGGTGCCGATCGTAGGCCGCACGAGGGAGGAGATCCTCGCGAAGGGTGAGGAGATCAAAGACCTGTCCTTCGACGTGGTCGAGTGGCGTGCGGACTTCTACGAGGACGTGCTTGACAAAATCAGGCTTCTTAAGACGCTGAAGGACCTGAACCGGGTGCTCGGCGACAAGCCGGTCATGTTCACCATCCGCACGGCGAAGGAAGGCGGAAACGTGGACGTTTCCCCGGAGACCTACGCAGACCTCTGCATCGCCGCCGCGGAGACCGGCTTCGCCGACGTGATCGACGTCGAGATCTTCACGGGAGATCCCGTGGTGGAGCGCATGATCGCCGGGATCCACGCGGCCGGCAAGCCGGTCATCGCCTCGAGCCACGAGTTCAGGTCCACGCCGGCAAAGGAGGAGATGATCCGCCGCTTAAGGAAGATGCAGGACATGGGCGCCGACATCCTGAAGATCGCGGTGATGCCGGAGACAAAGGCGGACGTCCTGACGCTCCTCTCCGCGACGGAGGAGATGGCCCGCTGCCATGCGGAGCGGCCGCTGGTCACCATGTCGATGTCGCCCGCAGGCGTTATAAGCCGTATCTGCGGCGAGGCCTTCGGCTCGGCCATGACCTTCGGGGCGGTCGGCGAGACCTCCGCGCCGGGACAGATCCCGGTGGACCGCCTGAACACGGTGCTTAAGATCATGCACGACGCAGGCTGAAAAAGGAAACAAATGGGACAGGAGGAAACGGAAATGAAGAAACACGCAGAAGCGATCACGGGAAGCACGGGCCTTCTCTGCCTTTTAGGGGCACCGGTGAAACACAGCATCAGCCCGGAGATGCACAACGAGGCCTTCCGCCTCCTGGACCTTGACTACCGCTACCTTGCGTTCGAGACCAAGCAGGAGGACCTGAAAAAAGCGGTCGACGGCCTCCGGACCTTCGGCGCCCTCGGCTGGAACCTGACCATGCCGTTAAAGACGGCCATGGTGCCGCTCTGCGACGAGCTCACGCTGAACGCGGAGCTCTGCGGCGCGGTGAATACGGTGGTGAACCGGGACGGAAAGCTCGTGGGGACCACCACCGACGGGCTCGGCTGGGTGCTTAGCGCGCGTGCGGAAGGCCATGAGATCAGGGGAAAGCACCTGACCCTCCTCGGCGCGGGCGGCGCAGGGAGCAGCGTGCTGGCGGAGTGCGCCGTCGAGGGCACGGCCGTGATCGACGTCTTCAAGCGGAAAAACGAGACCTGGGACGCCGTGGCGGCCTTCGTCCGGAATACGGCGGAAAAGACGGACTGCAGCGTCCGGATCCACGACATGGCGGACCTCGACGACCTGAAGGCCTGCATCATGGAGTCTGACATCCTGTTGAACGGGACGCCTGTCGGCATGCCGGGAAACCCGGGCTGCCTTATCCCGGACGAAAGTTTTTTCCACCCGGGACTCGTAGTTTCTGACATGATATATGAGCCGCGTGAAACAGAGCTTCTTAAGATGGCGCGCCGCGCAGGGCTTCAGACCTTCAACGGCATGTACATGCTCTTATACCAGGGCGCGGCTGCGTTCAGCTTCTGGACCGGGCAGGAGATGCCGGTGGAAGCGGTGCGGAAGAAATATTTCAGCTGACGGGTAAGGCGCGGGCTCCGTAACGTACAGACGGAAGAAAAGCGCCGGACCGGAAAGGATAGAGGATGGAAGACAGGATGAATCTCGATGAAGCAAGACAGGAGATCGGGGAGATCGACAGGCAGATGGCGGAGCTCTTCGAGCGGCGCCTCGACTGCGCAGCACGGATCGGGGCGTGGAAAAAGGCGCACGGCCTCCCGGTGAGGGACAAGGCGCAGGAGGACCGGGTCGTGGAGCAGAACACAGCCTTCCTCAAGGACCCCGCGAAGCGCGGGCTTTATCTGGGTTTCATCCGGAAGGTCATGCACTGCGCAAGGGAGTACGAGCACCGGGTGATGGACGGGAACCGCGTGGCGTACAGCGGCGTTGAGGGCGCCTTCGCGCAGATCGCCGCAGGGCGTATCTTCCCGGGCGCGCAGCTCGTAGCCTGCCCGTCCTTTGAGGAGGCCTACCGGGCGGTGGAGGAAGGGCGCTGCGAGTGCGCGGTGCTTCCCATCGAGAACAGCCGCGCGGGCGAGGTGGGCCAGGTGATGGACCTGATGTTCGAGGGCCCGCTGTCGGTGAACGGCGTCTACGACCTGGCGGTGGAGCACTGCCTGCTCGGCACGGGGGACGCGGTGATCGACAACGTCCGTACCGTGATCAGCCATCCGCAGGCCCTTTCCCAGTGCCGGCCCTTCCTTGTGTCCAGGGGGCTTGAGAGCGTGGAGGCCGTGAACACGGCGGTCGCCGCCCGCATGGTGGCGGAAAAGGGCGACGCCTCCGTCGCCGCCATCGCGAGCGAGGAGACCGCGTCCCTGTACGGCCTAAAGATCCTGGAAAAGCGGATCAACGAGAGCCGCTCCAACACCACGCGCTTCGCGGCCTTCTCCGCGGAGCCGGCGCCCGAAGCGGCGGCGGGACGGCCCGGCAGGGCGTTCCTCCTCCTCTTCACGGTGAGGGACGAGACGGGCGGACTCGCCTCGGCGGTCAATGTCATAAGCCGCCGCGGCTTCAACATGCGCGTCTTAAGGTCCCGCCCGGTGAAGAGCCTGCCGTGGCACTACTACTTCTACGCGGAGGTCGAGGGCGACGAGACCTCGGAGGCAGGACAGGCGCTTTTAAAGGAACTCCGGGAGACCTGCACCACGGTGAAGCTCGCGGGACGTTACACCGCGGCGGTGAATTCTCTGCAGGGCGGCGAGAGCATCTGACGGACGCGGAGATCCGGCAGTATTATCCCATGTTCATGCAGGAAGTGATGAGTATTTCCAGAAAGTACCAGGAGCGCCTGATCAGCGGGGCCAGGGTGGCTTTTTCGGGGACGCCGGGCGCCTTCGCCCATATCGCGGCGAAAAAGATCTTCCCGCAGGGAAACTGCATCGCCTTCCCGTCCTTTGATGAGGCTTATCTGTCCGTCGTGGAGGGCGAGTGCGACTACGCGGTCCTGCCGATCGAGAACAGCTACGCGGGAGAGGTCGGGCAGTCTG
>Ga0310695_10013604_pt1 | contig 11142 bp, 9 predicted proteins | sample RumenRJG_04DNA_FD_203882 | JGI IMG/M metagenome (GOLD analysis project Ga0310695, IMG submission 203882) | Bovine rumen microbial communities from Lethbridge, Alberta, Canada - RJG_04 (v2) (version 2) | ecosystem: Host-associated > Mammals > Digestive system > Stomach > Rumen | place: Canada... | reverse complement strand
AAGCAATGTCGTCGCGGCTGTAACCGAAGGTCATCTGAGTCAGGTCGTTGGTACCGAATGAGAAGTACTGAGCCTCGGTAGCGATGCGGTCTGCAGTCAGGGCTGCACGAGGAATCTCAATCATGGTACCGATCTCGAACTCAACCTCAATGCCATACTCCTGGAAGACTTCCTTGGCAGCATACAGGATAACCTCCTTCTGCTGTTTCAGCTCGTAGAGCGTACCAATCAGCGGAACCATGATCTCTGGCATAGGATTCTTGCCCTCCTTCTTCAGCTCGCAGGCAGCACCCAGGATAGCCTTGGTCTGCATAGCGGTGATCTCAGGGAAGGTGATACCCAGACGGCAACCACGATGACCCAGCATTGGGTTGTTCTCTGCCAGTGAGTCTACACGGCGCTTAATGTCCTCAACGCTGACACCCATCTCCTTAGCCATGGTCTCCTGACCAGCCAGATCGTGGGGAACGAACTCGTGCAAGGGAGGATCGAGCAGACGGATGTTAACGGGCAGACCGTCCATAGCTTCGAGAATGCCCTTGAAGTCTGCTTTCTGGTAAGGCAGCAACTTAGCGAGTGCCTTCTCACGTCCGGCAACGCTGTCGGCGAGAATCATCTCACGCATGGCAATAATCTTCTTATCCTCGAAGAACATGTGCTCAGTACGTGTCAGACCAATACCCTTGGCACCGAAGTCGCGAGCCAACTGTGCATCGCGCGGTGTATCGGCATTGGTGCGAACCTGCAGCTTGGTATACTTGTCGCAGAGGTCCATCAGCTCCTTGAAGTCACCACTCAGCTCAGCAGCCTTGGTGGGAACCTCGCCAGCGTAAACCTGACCTGTAGTACCATTCAGAGAGATGTAGTCACCCTCCTTGTAAACAGTACCGTCAATCTCGACAGTCTTGTCCTTATAGCTGACATTCAGCGAACCGACACCAGACACGCAGCACTTACCCATGCCACGAGCCACAACGGCAGCGTGAGAGGTCATACCACCACGGGCAGTCAGAATGCCTTCTGCTGCTGACATACCAGCAAGGTCTTCTGGAGAGGTCTCGATACGAACGAGCACAACCTTGTGTCCGTCCTTGTGCCAAGCCTGAGCGTCGTCAGCGTGGAATACGATCTGACCGCAGGCAGCACCGGGAGATGCAGGCAGACCCTGGGCTATCACCTTAGCGGTAGAGAGGGCTTTCTTGTCAAATACGGGGTGCAGCAGCTCGTCGAGTTTCTGGGGCTCGCAACGCATAATAGCGGTCTTCTCGTCAATCTTGCCTTCGTGCAGCAAGTCAATGGCAATCTTCACCATGGCAGCACCGGTACGCTTACCATTACGAGTCTGCAAGAACCACAGTTTGCCTTCCTGTACGGTGAACTCCATATCCTGCATGTCACGATAGTGCTCCTCGAGCTTCTCCTGGATTCCATTCAACTGCTGATAGATTTCGGGCATAGCCTCCTCCATAGAAGGATACTTGGCCACACGGTCAGCCTCGCTGATGCCAGCGCGCTCAGCCCAGCGCTGAGAACCAATCTTGGTAATCTGCTGAGGTGTACGGATACCTGCCACAACGTCCTCACCCTGTGCATTAACCAGGTACTCGCCGTTGAACAGGTTCTCACCATTAGCAGCATCGCGGCTGAAGCATACACCAGTAGCAGAGGTGTCGCCCATGTTACCGAATACCATCGCCATGACGCTAACAGCTGTACCCCACTCGTCGGGGATGCCTTCCATCTTACGATACAAGATGGCACGCTCGTTCATCCATGAACGGAAAACAGCGCAGATAGCACCCCACAACTGCTCAATAGGATCGTCGGGGAAGCTCTTGCCTGTGCGCTCCTTGATGGCAGCCTTGAACAGCTGAACCAACTTCTTCAGCTCGTCAACGCTCAAGTCCTTGTCCAACTTCACGCCACGCTCTGCCTTTACCTTCTCGATAATCTCCTCGAACGGATCGATGTCGGTCTTGTTCACTGGCTTCATCTCCAGCACAACGTCACCATACATCTGCACGAAGCGGCGATAGCTGTCGTATACGAAGTGAGGATTGTTGGTCTTCTTGACCATACCCTCGGCAACCTCGTCATTCAAACCCAGGTTCAGAATGGTATCCATCATACCAGGCATAGAGGCACGAGCGCCCGAACGTACCGACACAAGCAGAGGGTTCTCCTTGTCGCCGAACTTCGAATTCATCAGACTCTCAATATGCTTTACTGCAGCCATCACATCGTCATTCAGGAGTTCCATAATCTTCTCCTGACCAACCTGATAATACTCGTTGCAGCAATCTGTAGTGATAGTGAAACCAGGAGGAACGGGAACACCAATAAGGTTCATCTCAGCAAGGTTCGCACCCTTGCCACCTAATTCCTCACGCATCTTTGCGTTACCTTCGGCCTTACCATTGCCGAAAGTATAAACTCTTTTTTGGCTCATAAATTAGTTATTTATTACGATTAACATGAATAATTATTGTCTTCAATACGTGCAAAGTTACAATAAAAATCCCATCCGTGCAAGTATTTAGCAAAATTTTGCAATAGCAGAAACTTCAAATGACAAAAAGTTTTGCATTTTGCTCCGTTTGTAGTACCTTTGTAAGTGAAATAATAAGGTATGATATGAGTGCTGGTTTGAAATGTTTTTCAGAGATACACTCTTGTCCGGAGCTGATGGACTGCATCCAAGAGGTCGGTTTCCTGCCTTTACTGGAAAGTGGAATCAATGGTTACTCAGCCGAAGCACTGGTGGCAGAGGAGTGTCAGTATAAGGTTCTCCCCGATGGTTCGTGGGAATGGCCATTGTGGAAGTGGAAAGGTCCCGTGGTAACAGAAGGCGACTGTGTCTATGGCAAGTTCTTTGCAGGCAAGGCTGGATTCATCAGTCGTGAGTGGTGGCCCGACTTCTATCATTGGCGACGAAGCCTGCATCCCACACCTGACGAGGGCACCATCGAGGAAATGATTCTGGCGACATTATACGAACACGGCAGCTTGACAACCCGTGAGTTGCGTGCTGCGTGTGACTTCATCGGTCCGAAGATGCGCGGACGGTTCGACGGTTACATTACCCGGCTGCAAATGGGATGCTTTATTGTGACTGAAGACTTCGTCTATCCTACCGACAAGCATGGAAGGGAATACGGCTGGGGCTGGTCTCTGCTGACAACACCCGAAGCGCTGTTAGGAAAGGAGGGATGCCAGTGCGGACGGACTCCAGAGGAATCCTATGAGCGCATGTGGAATCACCTGACACAGTTGCTACCGGCAGCCAGCGAGAAACAAATCAAGAAACTTTTGTAGTTTCAGCCCTCATCACACTCACTCCTCATGTTTTTTTTGCGTACCAACCAAAAGGGCTTGCCTCTCGGCAAACCCTTTCTAGTTACTAAACTAAACAAATACTTTATGATTCAATGATTGAAAGTCTGTTATGTTATTATTGAGCTTGCTCGCAATGACGGCAGTTACACTTGCCTTTGCGCTCACAAAAACGTTCGCACTGAGCACAAATGTCATAACCGAGCATGGCACCGAGAATGAAGTCTTCCTCGGGAGTTAACTCATTTAGTGGACGGGTGACAATAAGACGAATAGCCTCAAGGCATTCACGACGACCAAAATAGAGGTTCAGCGTGTTTTTGCCTGCAGGCTGGAGGATGTATGGAATGTTCTGATGTTGCAGACGCTCGGTAGCAAACTGCTCAAAGCGTTTGTTCATGGTGAACAAAACCATCTGACGTACACCTTTTTTATACTCATAGATGTGGTTCATCAGTACTTTCATGTCTATCGGCATCCGTTCCATATAAAAATACAATATGCTTTAATGGTTATTGTAATGAGGGAGATATCTGTGCAACCCAAGCGTTGATGCGCTCGTCGGTCTTGTCGTCTTCGTTAATGTCGTCAAGGGGTAGTCCTATGAACTTGCCGTCAACAACGGCAGAGGATTCGTCGAAGGTGTAGCCATCAGTACTGACGGCTCCAATGAACTTTGCACCGCTCTGCTTGATGCCATCGTAGAGTTCGCCAATTCCACCCACAAAGGTATCACTATAGGTTGAGCAGTCCCCACACCCGAAAAGGGCAATGGTTTTACCACTGAGGTCTGCATTCTTGAGTACTGACAGTCCGTCGTACCAGTCGTCCTGCAACTCGCCAGCTCCCCATGTAGAAGTACCAAGAATGAGGTTCTGGTTCTGTGCGACGACATCGGCACTGAGTTCCTGAACGTTAAGGGCCTCACAGCCCAACTTCTGTGCAATCTTCTCTGCGATGGACTCGCAGGTACCGGTTGAAGAACCGTAAATAACAATAGTGTTGCTCATTTCTTTTAATGTCTGTTTATGTGGTTAAAACGTTTCTGGGTGCAAAGGTATGGAGAAATGAGCAAACGTGCAATACCTAAAAATTGTGGTTTATGGCAGGACGAACATCAGCGACTCATAGAATTGTGTTAACAAGATATAGAAAAACAGGAGTGGAGCGGCGAGACGGATACCTTCAAGTAGTGACTGATATACCTCGCTGAAGTTCTGGTAGTGACCGGCTATGGTTCCATAAAGCCAGCCGAAAGTCATCACGCTGAAGGCAATGACGGGTATCAGGCTGAAAGAGAAGGGTGAGGGCCAAAGTGTGCCACTGGCGGAGAGCAGAATGGCGTGAGGGGTTATGGTAAGTAGTAGAACAGCAACTGTGCACACCACAAGCCATGACAGCGACAGCCATAAAGCACGTCGTTCACGGTAGGAACGTCCCAAAGGCCATATACGGCTGCGCACCAGACAGCCACAGGCTATTGCCAACAAGAGAAGGTCTGCCAACAAGGGCTTGGCCAGTAGTTTTGAAAAATGGCCAAAGAACCAGCGCAGCCCTTCTCCTGAGAGCAGGGAGTGGATTCCACTGGCGGGAAATGCTGCGCTGCAAAGCCATGACAGCAGTATCAGCATCAACTGTGCCACCATCAGGCCCAGGGCAATATGAGGTATCAGCCTTTTCACTCTACATCAGGCATGAGGTTGTCAATATCAAGTATTCGCAACTCGAGGGCTCGAACTACAAGACGGGTTGCATTGACGCTCTCACCATTGGGGAAGAGTTTCTTGGCAAGTTCATTCTGACGTTTCTCCAAGCTTTTGACACCAAAGGGCATGCCACGCAGAGCTGTTATCTGGTCTTTGGTATAGCCTAATGCCAAATGACGCAGGAATCGCTCGTCGTACTCGTCAATTTCATAGTCAATGAGTGCTTCCTGACGCGCCAATTGTGATGAAACGGCATGCTTGAAGCGCTCGACGATTTTCTGGAGAATAGGCTCGTTGAATACCAACTGCTTCCCCTCCATCACTGCCATGACGTCGCGTCTTGTCAACAATTCACCACTTTTAAGAATAATTCCATCGGCTCCTGCGTCAAGTACATCGACCCATAGTTTCTCGTTGAGTATCTCGCCTGTAAAGATAAGGATACGCACCTGAGGGTAGAGTTCCTTTGTCTGACGACAAATTTCAACACCAACAGTTGTGGAACCTCCCAATCCAAGGTCGAGCAGCACGAGGTCGGGTTGCTGCTGTTTGATGAGTCGCCAGTAGGTCACCTCGTCCTCAGCGGTGCCAATGACTTCTGCCTCGGGTATTTCATTGCGTATGATACCTTCTGTGCCTTTCAGTTCGAGGGGCACGTCCTCTACGATAATCAGTTTAAACTTATCCATTTATATTCCTTATTTAATTGTTTACGTTTCTGGCAGCAGGCAGCGTGACAATAATCTGCTGGTCGCGGAAGATGATGCCACAGCCACGCCGATGGGTGGCCTCACCATGGTCACGGACTATCTGGCGGGCAAGCAACGAAGTAAGTGTAGAGAGACTGGCTCTGACGGTAACATGGAAGGCAACATATTTGTCGTCCTTGGTCTCAGCTTTCACCTCTACAGGTTTTAACATCTCGAACAGGTAGTTGAGCATGTTGGCATCTCCCAATACCCACTGTCCGTAGAGCTGCTGGGCAGTAATGTGCAGCTTGACTTGTTCTATCTGTCGCATGGCCTGTTCGCTGAGAATGCCATAAAGATCACGATAATAATGGGCAACTTCACGCAGAGGCTCCATTTCGTTTGTGTCAACCAATTGATGAATGCGACTAGGATAGTACATCGTTTCGTGCTTGAGCGTTGACAGGCAGTTGTCAAGTACGGCATTGACCACGTGCAGTTTGGCCCGCTCCAGTTCTATACGCCGTAGCTCATCGTCTGCCATTTCAATATTGTCGAGCTGCATGCGCTCACGACGATGACGAGAGTAGAGACGGTGACGATAGTAAAGCATGTAATAGGCAGGAATGATGAGTAACAAGGTGACTACCAGCAGAATGACAGCAATGCGCTTGTTCTGCTGCGACTGTTGCATCTGACGACAATAGTCTGCCAAGGTGTTGTCTGCACTAAGCTCTTTGAAAAGCTGGGTATACACCTTATTATTATAAGCATAGATATGCCACTCATGAAGAGCCAAGGCGGCTACAGCACTTTCATTGCGGATATCCAGGATAATCTGGTAATTGACATCTATACTATCGTGCAGCCACTGTATCTCAGGAGGTGTTACGGATGTATCGTCATCGGCAACCATGAGCAGAGGTCCCTTAGGACGTTCTAACCGATACTTCAGGTTAAGGTAATAACGACAGGAGTCGGCAAACTGAAGAGTTCGCTGATAGGCTCCATTGACATTACAGAAATATGCCGAGTCGGCAAAAATGTGAGCCTTCGACATATAGTCCTGTGCCTGAGAAGAAAGAACAAACAGAGAAGAATGAAGCATAAACAATAGCATCACGATGCGTTTAACTCCCTTGGGTAGTCGGAAAAAGAAGCGAGAACCCCTACCCTCCTCACTCTCGGCAGAAAGCAGGCACACGCTAAACAGCTGGCTCATCTTGCGATACTTCTCAATGATGCCCTTGCAATTCATCAAACCGAAGCCGTGGGAGCATGCATGATGAATACCATCATCGTGAATGGGTTTATTGTCGAAGACATGAGCCAGACGGTCAGCATTCATACCACACCCAGTATCGTTGACAGAGAGTTCGACGTATGCTTCATGCTCTGTAGCGCTGACGACGACCTGCCCTCCTTTGTCCGTAAACTTGCGGGCATTGTCGGCAAGGGTATTAAGCATGAACAGTGTCAGCACACGATCAGCCTTGACAACAGCCTCGGTGGGTTCTACAATCAGCGTAACACCTTTCATGTCAAAACTGGCACGACCTCTGTTGACTAGTTCGAAAAGCGGTTGCAGGGGAAAACTCTCAATGTGAAGGCTCAGCTCACCTTGACGTAGCTGAATCCACTGCGTCAGCAGGTCGTTCTGTTCATTGATTTTGTCCGTCAGTTCACGAATATAGTCCAGTTCTTCCTGGCTGTATTGTTTTTCCTCATTAGCCAGATCATCTGAATGATTTCGACTTCCCAGATGGTCCACGGAATAGAGGATGCGGTCGATAAAGGGTGTAATACTATTGACAAGAGAAACCTTAGCACGCTGTTCCAAATGACGGCGTTCCAACTTTTCCAGATTCAGCCGACCGGCTCTCAGTTCGTCGGCTTTCTGCTCCAATACTTCATCCAACTGATGGTCATCCTTGCGTTTCCGGTTCAGGTAATTGAACAACCACAGTAGAAACAATAAAAGGATAATGGCTCCCACAACGGCTATAATCATCCAGTTAAGCTGGTTGACTGTGGTTTCTAAGATGCCCGCACGAGCTTCGAGCTCACGATCCTGACGTGTCTGTTCTTGCAGATCAATATAAAGGTTTCGATAATAGTCGCTCTGAGGCTTATCATTGACAGCGGCATTAACCACGCTGAGCTGTTCGTAAATACTGGCTACAAGGTCTGGAGCCTGATTGATGCGTTGGTCGACCAGCGACAGTCCTAAATGCTCGGCAGCTTGAAGTTCGTTGCCCAACGAATGATAGCATGATGCCAGCGTACGATGTGCGCCTGCTATCTGGTAGACATCACCATACGTGGTAAATAGTTGCAATGCCTCTTCTGCCAGCATCAAGTCATTGGTGTGTTCTGCCAACGCCTCCTTGGCATTGGCTTCAAAGTAGATGTATCCAGAACGAATGGCTATATTGAGGCAGCGCTCCAAAGCATTGATTTCCTCTTGGAAAATATCCTCCGGACTACCATCGGTGATAATACCGCCAGCGCCCACATTATAAAGATAATTTAAATATTGTGCAGTATCATGTCGTACCTGATCAATGTCCATTTCGAGCAACGCTTCGACAGACTGGCGTTCAAGTCCTACATAATAATAATAGGTGGAATTGACAATGGCCAATTCTGACTCTGCATAAACCATACGCTGCTGGAGATGCTCGGACAAAGTGAAACGTTCCTCATTGATACGTTTCTGATGTGCTATGGCACGTTCACGATGCTCATAGAAGGCACGATTATTGCTGCGACGCTGACAAAGTCGCATCTGTTGTACTTCGGCCACCAGAAGTTCTACCTGATTGTCTGTGAGTTTCACTATTTCTTGTAACAGACTGTCGGCATTTTTGTAATCCATGCGAACCATGCTGACGAATGCAAGGTTGTTAAGTGCCTCGGCACGTCCGTCAGAATAAGACGCAGCAAGATTCAATGCCTGCTGGGCATAGACTTCTGTGGAATCAATATTACGATAGTGACAGGCATAAGAGTGGGCATTCAACTGGTCCACCACTGCCTTGCCGGATGGTGTACAACCCACAAAAAGGAAAAGACTCAGTAAGACCAAAAGCCATACTGAGTCCTTGACAAATAATCTATTATGCGCGAGCCTTAGCACAGTAACCGAGTGCCTCCTTGCACTTATCGGTGACATACTGCCAGTCGCCAGCCTTCACCTTGTCGCTGGGGAACAGCTTAGAGCCCATACCAACGCAGAAGACACCAGCCTTGAACCACTTGGTGAGGTTCTCCTCCTCGGGAGCTACGCCGCCGGTAACCATGATCTTTGACCAGGGCATCGGAGCCATGAGACCCTTGATAAGGTTCGGACCTACAACGTCGCCAGGGAATACTTTGGTGAAGTCGCAACCAACCTCCTGTGCCTTACCAATCTCAGAGGGTGTCAGACAGCCGGGGCAATAGGTTACGCAACGACGGTTGCAAACGACAGCGATATCGGGGTTGAACAGAGGACCAACCACGAAGTTGGCACCTAACTGGATGTAGAGAGAAGCTGTGGGAGCATCCACTACTGAACCGATTCCAAGAGCCAGCTCTGGGCACTCCTTGTTAACCCACTTTGACAACTCACCGAACACCTCGTGAGCAAAGTCACCGCGGTTGGTAAACTCGAAAGCACGTACACCACCCTCGTAGCAGGCCTTGATGACGTTCTTGCAAACTTCAACGTCCTTGTTATAGAAAACAGGAACCATAGGTGCTTCGGCAATCTTTGCCATCACCTGAAACTTATCAAATTTTGCCATAACTATTCTTTATATTCACGTTTGAAAAAGTATGAACCACATTCCACGGCTACGAGTTCCCAGCCTTCAAAGCCAAGTTCGTTAAGTTTCTTCTCTACACCAACCAGACGGGTGATTACTTTATATTCAAACTGTTTCATTAAGAATTATCAATTGTCAATTATCAATTATCTCTGTACTCGTCCGTTAGCATTACCACCGGCCAGGCTCTCAACCTCGTCAACACCTACCAGGTTGAAGTCACCATTGATAGTATGCTTCAGTGCAGAAGCAGCCACAGCAAACTCAAGAGCCTCGCCCTGAGTCGGCTTGGTCAGCAAACCGTGAATCAGGCCACCAGAGAACGAGTCGCCACCACCTACGCGGTCGATGATAGGATTAATCTCGTAACGCTTTGACTGATAGAACTCCTTACCATCATAAATCAGGGCTTTCCAGCCATTGAAAGTAGCAGAGAAGCTTTCACGCAGCGTAGAAACGACATACTTGAAACCAAACTCCTCGCGCATCTGCTTGAAGATGCCCTCATAACCAGCAGCATCTGTCTGGCCACCCTCTACGTCAGCATCGGGCTTGAAACCGAGACACAATTCAGCATCTTCCTCGTTGCCAATGCAAACGTCAACATACTTCATCAAGGGACGCATGATGCTGATAGCCTTTTCTGAAGTCCACAGCTTCTTACGGAAGTTCAGGTCGACAGAAACAGTCACACCATGACGCTTTGCGGCCTCACATGCCAGCTTGGTCAACTCTGCAGCCTTGTCTGAAATAGCAGGAGTAATACCAGACCAGTGGAACCAGGCAGCACCTTCCATGATAGCATCGAAGTCGAAATCCTTGGGATCAGCCTCTGCAATAGAAGAGTGGGCACGGTCATAGATAACCTTTGAAGGACGCATAGATGCACCTGTCTCAGCATAATAGAGACCCACACGATCACCACCACGGGCAATGAACTGGGTATTTACACCATAACGGCGCAGTGCATTGACGGCAATCTGGCCAATCTCGTGCTTGGGCAGCTTTGATACGAAGTAAGCCTCATGACCATAGTTAGCCACGCTGACAGCTACGTTAGCCTCACCACCACCAGGGATGATGCGGAATGACTCACTCTGAATAAAACGATCGTTGCCCATGGGCGACAGGCGGAGCATAATCTCGCCTAAAGTTACAATTTTTGCCATTTGTTTTAGTATTTTATTAAATAGATAATTTGGAATTTCGACCACAAAGATAGCACAATTTTTCGGAACTGCAAAATAATAAGTCAAAATATTCATTAAAACTTCCGTAAACGTTTTTATTGGAACATCAAATAATTGCTAAGAAAAACAAATTTCCTTTGGTATTTCGCGCAATTTGCACTACCTTTGCACTGAATATGGAGAAGTTGACATTCACACTGGAAGAAAAAGAAGAAACACTCACCTTGTATCAGCAAGTGCGTGATTACATTATTGACTCGCTGCAAAAAGGTGATGAGGAACACATGCGACATCATTTGATGAACGCCATTGAGAATCATCAGGTCAATCGTAATGTGTTTGGACTGAATCCTATCCTACTCAGTTTCCAAACTGCTTTGTTGGTAGTCGAGGAAATAGGGCTTAGGCGCGATGC
>Ga0310695_10013603_pt1 | contig 11143 bp, 9 predicted proteins | sample RumenRJG_04DNA_FD_203882 | JGI IMG/M metagenome (GOLD analysis project Ga0310695, IMG submission 203882) | Bovine rumen microbial communities from Lethbridge, Alberta, Canada - RJG_04 (v2) (version 2) | ecosystem: Host-associated > Mammals > Digestive system > Stomach > Rumen | place: Canada... | reverse complement strand
TAGCGCTTTGCGGCGCGCAGTATATTTCCGGCATTGCTCCCGTCACGGGACACTCCGCACTCAATCCTCATTTTTTCAAGTGGAACGTGTTTCCCGAAGTACCGGAGGATCATCGAAAGAGAAGCGGCGCCGCACTCTGCGCTTTCCATTTGGAAAACGGTAGGAGTTTTCGCATACCCGGCCTTACTCATTTTTCTCCTCTGATAATGCTGGTTTATTATCTGACTTAGTCCATACGGGGCCGATCCCGTAACTCGCCGCTTCGCGGCTTTGAACGGTATCTGGCTTCTTTTCCGGAGGCCTGGTATTTACAGTGATCTTTTCCTTGATGTATGGGACGATCATGGAAATAGGGCTCTTTTCCTGAACACAAATGTCCGAATCGATCATGGTGCCTTCCGTAAGCTCGATCTCGCGGCCTTTTCTTGTGGACCACCAGTATCCGCTTGCGGTGCTTTCATCTTTATCAAGCTCCAGCCTGACCTCGATCACGGGACCATTTTTAAGAAATTCATTGACCATGGAGTCCATGCCCACCTGATTTGCTATCTCAGCCTGGGATGTGACATAGTTGTCAACATATACGACCGTTCCTCTCATATGGCCGTATTCCTGTTTTTTGACTGTGCTGGGATAAACGGAAGCCTTCATCCCTATTTTGATCTTCCGCCCTTCACTTACCGGAACATAGCATACGACCACGTCGTCGCCCTCAGTGCCTATCGATACACGTGCGATATAGTCCCCTGCCGAGATCACCTGCCCTTTTACTATCGCCATTTCCGTGACCTTGCCGTCAATAGTTGACCGGAGCGAATTCTTTAAAAGCTTATCGTTATATTCCTTGATCTGTCTGTCAAGCTGGGCAAGCACAGCGTCTTTTTCCGCGTCAAACTGTACTGCAAGAGCAGAATTCTGATTCCTTATATCGTGCTCTTCTCCGGCAATGCGGGCTTCTATCTGCGTGATCTCATCCTCAAGGCTCCTTTGGGTTGCCATATTTGTATTGTATTCATTGAGTGCTCTTTCATATGCCGAGTTGATCTGCGTGTTCCAGGCCTGCATCGATTCCTGCAGGACCACTGTGCCGATCTGATCTGCCTTTGCCGCTTCATATTGCGACTGAACCTGGCCCAATACGCTCTCCCACGAGCCGACACGATGCGAGTATTCATCAGAAGCGCTTTTATATGTCTCCCATGCCTGCTTGGCCTCCTCGTATTCCTTGACTATCTCATCATATTCGGGAGAGGCTTCGTCCGCATTCTCGTATGCCTCTCTTGCTTCTTTGTAGCGATCGTGTGTATGTGCGTTCTGAGCCTCAAGCTCCGTTTTCTGTGACATGATAGTGCTCAGGTTGCTCCGTGCCGATTCAACGTTAGCCTTGGCGCCTTCAAGGGTAATATTGGCTTTATTTGTATCAACCGGAAGAAGCGTAAGATAATATTTGACCTCAAGATCGTCAAGCTTGACCTTGGCAGCGGCTGTCTTATCTCTCTGCGCTTCAAGCTTTTCCTTCCTTGCTGAGAGCATATATCCATCCGCGATGACCGTATCCTTCATCGTGATATTCTTGCTCTTAATGTCAAGAAGCTCCTTGTTATCATCTGTGGCAATGTCGTTAACAGATGCAAGTGTGACCTCTTCCACTGCCTGTCTTCTGTTTTTAAGCTCGGTCAGTTTTTTATTGATGTCTTTTGAGGAGAGAGTTGCTATCTCATCACCTACACGAACATTTTTTCCGGTATCGGTATGCAGCTCCACCACGGTTCCCGACACTTCAGCGTATATCGAATGTATGCCGGCTCTGTTCATAAATATGCCGTTAGACGAAACATTCACCGGAAGCTTTCCGAATATCGACCAGGCAAGAAGGATGGACATGACAGCTACTGTCGCCAGCATAGCGAGCCAGAAGGAAGGTGAAACGATCGTAACAGCTTTGTCAAGCTGATCCGGAGATGATATTTTTTCCAGTGCTGCTTTTCTGTAGATCCGGCCCATGCTCTATATCATATCCTTTTTGAAACGACGGGCAGATATTGTCCCGTATAAGAAAGAATCTCATCGACGTCAAGGTGCTCCGGATACATTATCCCCATATCCGGATGGTTTGATATATACCGTATTGCTGCATAAACCGACGCTGAAACCTCCAGAACCGTTGGTGTTTCGAGTCTGTCACTGTCATAAAGCAGCTCTACGCCTGTATAAAAGGGATGGAAATTGGCTCCCTCCACTGTTATCCCCACTGTTTCTCCTCCCGAGAGCATCCTGTCCTTTTTGATCAGCCTCATACGAAATATATCCTTATTGTGCGCCGAGCTTAATGCCAGATCGCTCGGGCGGTACACAAAGATCACGGAAGGAGCATAGTCTATCTCTCCCGCATCGTTTCTTGCCGTATAGTAATCATGGATCGAAAACACTTCCTCATGGACATCCACGCAGCCTGTAAAGACCCCGTTTACAGTATATCCCTCTGTCATCACGTCTTTTCCGGAAGCATCAAGTACCAGAGTTCCATCGTACTTATTGTAGTAGAAGATCTGATCAGGCGATACGCCCATTCTTTTCAGGTGATCTTCAAGCGATGTCAGGCTACCCAGCTTCTGGATCGAGCGGTCGTTCATCTCCGCATAAAAATCATCTGCGCTCCATGTTGAATATACTGTATTTTCGTCCTCTTTAATGCAGGTCTGTGTTGTATCAAGATCAGATTCTATGAAAGAGATCACCTGAAGCTCCTTTGCCAAAAGCGGATATTCTCCCGCTTCCGCAAGCTTTCTGAGCCGTCCCCTGTTATATGCCACAAAATCACTGTCATCATTTTCCACGATATCCAGGAGAGCTTTCTTGGTCAATATGCTGATCAGGCCGGGGTTCATCCCGAACTGAAGGATGGAGGTGGCGCCTCCCTTTGTCTTCTCTATCAGTTCCTTGTATTGATAATGATGTGTCCGGTATCGAAACGGTTCTCTGAATCCCGTATCGTGAAAAGTATCATCAGCGGTACAAATGAAATGTATGCTTCTTTCCGAACACTCCCTTGCAAGCACAAGGCAATCACATCCGACAGAAAGAGAGATCAGATAATCGCCGCTTTCAAGACGGTCAAGCACCTCCCGGTAGCATTTGCTGTCCACCTCGGAATGAATAAAATTCTCCTTCCTGCCTCCAAGATCCCTGAAATAATTGAAAGCTTTTCTGCTCTTGTCCGTAACAAGTATATCATCTAACGAAAACATCCTGTTTTCGAGAAGTATATGCAAAAGCGATCTGCCTACCATTCCCATTCCCAGGATCATCAATTTAGGATCATTCATGTAATATTCCTTCTAAAAAAGAGAAACGCCGGATGTGGCGTTTCTCCTTTTTATGCTTATTTCAGTTTCCGTAGCCTTCTGCAGCTACCCCATTGATAAACATGATATTATTACCGTCAATGATTATGTCATATACCGTTTCCTCATTTCCGGTTTCAACGATCGCCGTGATCTTTGTGGTCCCATCGGTTGTAACGATATCACGATCCCTGTGCTGCCATACGTCATGAACCCTTCTTCCGTCATAGAAGAACTGCGAGGAGGTGGTGTTCCAGACTGTACCGTTGCTGAAGTGGACCTCTATGACCTTTGCGCTTCCTTTCGTCGTTTCCGTTACTCTGGAGCTGCACTTTTTACCTTCTCCGTCAAGGCTGTAAACAATATCTCCCGGCTGTATATCCCGGATAGCTCTCCCCCCTTCAGGTGTATCGATCTCCGACTCCGCAGTAAAGCAATGTATTAAACTATGTGCTATCTTCTCCACTGTAGTTTTGGCTATTTCGTGTTTTATCTTATGCAGCTCTCTCTCGGAGACCCCTCCTGTCACACTGTCAAGTGCGCCCACTCCGAGCTCATCATCATCAGGCGAAGCACCTTCGAACGATTTGAAGAACGGCCTGCCCCCATGTTCCACGATATTCTTGAAATCATCAAATGGAATACTGTCACCCGTGATGTCCTGAACAGATTTGTAGGCTTCTTCGGTATTGCTGTCGAGGATCCTGTTTAATAATGTTTCATCGTTTCCGGCTTTGGTTGCAAGCGTGATCAGTGCCTGAACAAACGAAGCATCCTGTTCAAGATACTCCTCAAGCTCCTCCGGTGTAATGTCAGTGACATACTCTCTGGCATCTTCAAGAGAGTCCTCTTTGTATTTGTCGGAATAGAATTCGAATAATACGTTTACATCCTCATACATCGCTTTACGCAGCTCTTTGACTGTTTCCTGTCTTACCATGGCGATCCTCCTCTGATGTTAATGTAAAAAACAGTTACAGGTATTCTACTATATCTTTCATCCTTTTGTCGCATATTTTGCAAAAATATGTATCTGTTCAGCCCCCTTGGATTCCTTATAGATACGGGCATCAGCTTAAAAAGGACTGTTCTGTTCTTGCAGAAGCAAATGCGACCAAAAATGCCAGATCCAGATCCTTGTCGTCCTCCACAGTCACGTCTAGGAAGTTTTTAACAGTTACAGGGCTCTTGCCGTTTGGCGATGAGGTTGCGATCGTCGCCATTGGCCGGCCCTTTAATGTTACATTGTAGGTTAAGCCCAGCTTGCCCTTTGACATGGACGAATCAATGCGGATGCCTTCTTCATGAAGAAAGTCCCATATGTTTTTTCCATCAAATTTAAATCTCGAATTTGTGACAAGACCTTCGCCGGTCTCTCTAGTTAATGTTTTGGATACCTTGTGGGATGTTGTTGTGCCGGTCAGATGATTGATAAATTCAAAATCACTGGCTCCGATCAGCGGCTGCGTCAGCATTTTTGCTTCATAGACCATGCTGCCGCTCTCATCCTTCATGAAGTATCCCGCTTTTAAGAATTTTCTTTCCTGCTCGAACTTGTAAGTTTTAGGCATTGTTCCATTCCTCCTCCTGAAGCTTTAATTGTCTGTTCTTTTTTCGGGATCTGACTGCCCCTGTGACACCTACAGCAGCAAGGATCACGCCGATCGCGATTATAATGAACGGAAACCACGCCGCTTCATGTCTGCCGATCTGGGAAGGATCTGCCGGATCGTAGTCTATCTTGGTGGTTTCACCAAAGCTTCCCTCCGGCATATCATACAACACTGCCTCGTAATCCTGCCCGTCTACTGTATATCTGATGTTCAGCGTATATTCTTTGATCCCGTCATCCGACTTATACGCAAGCTCTGCATTTGTCACATCTGCATAGATAACGGGATAGTCCAGCCTTTTATTGTTGATACTCAACGCTACGAAGCCACATACGATCCCTGTGATCCCGAAAATAAAGAAATTGAAGAAAGCACCGTAATCACGATAGAATTTTGCAATCCTGTTTATCCTGCTCATTTCGTGCCTCTTTTTTTTATTCATAGATGCGCAGATAATATTAGCATTTTTTCTGCTTTCGTTCAATCGTATCTGCTCTGAACAGTTACCGATAAATAAGGAACTGTGCGAAAATATGTGATAGAATGGCTTCATGAAAAATACCATCAGGAAAAAACTGATGAAAAGTGCCTTCCGGTTCGCAGGCGGCCTGACCTACAAGGACATTGCCGCATATGCCTCCAGCACGGCCTTTTTCTTCTTCATAGCCATCATCCCCCTGATGATCATCCTGTCGAAACTGCTTCCCCTTACGGGGATCACCGACGACCAGCTCACCCTGATCATCACGAAGTTCACTCCGGATTTCGCGGATATGCTGGTGATAGTCGTCATACAGCAGGCCTACAGCTCCTCAACCGGCGTGATCTCCGTTTCTGCCCTCATACTCTTCTATGCCACAGCCAGAGGCATGCTGGCGCTGCTACGGGGTCTGAACCGCATATATGATTCAGCAGGCAAGAGCAACGGCCTGATGCTCCAGATAAAGGCGATCTTCTATACCCTCCTCATGGTGGTGAATCTGGTGCTGCTCCTGGTGATGATAGTCTTCGGAAAGTCGATAATGGATTTTCTTGTGATGCACATCAGGGTGCTGGACGAAGTCCCCCTGATATACTATTTCAGATATCTGCTGCTCTTCGCGCTGGGCGTGTTCATCTGTATGGTGATCTACACCTACCTGCCGGATGTACACCAGCCCTTTAAGAAGCAGTTATTCGGCGCGGTCTTTTCGGCCCTTGCCTGGGTGGTGTTCTCTTTCTTTTTCTCACTCTTCATATCCAGCAGCATATATACCACCTACTACGGCAGTCTCGCAGCCATCGCGGTCTTCATGATGTGGCTCTACGGCTGCTTCTATATCCTGCTTTTGGGAGCCAATCTGAACCACTCGCTCTACTTCAGGAACGGGTCGTACTGAGTTCTTCCCTTACCCCATAAACTCCTTCAGTGCCTCAAGCCTGTCCTCCATGGTGGCCCGGCCGATGTCGTATACCCTCTGCAGCTCCTCAGGGTCGTGCTCGGTATGCCCAATATGCAGATCCTCCGGGGGCTGTATCACGAAAGTATTGCCCTCTTCCTCGCAGCTTTTCACATACTCCAGCTCTTTGTTGTACATGATATGTCTCTTGGCCATTGCCCGTACCACAGCCGGATATCTGTGCAGCACGGCCCCGATCAGCCGCATATTCCCGGCAGGCTTCTTCACAAAGCCGTCCGGCTGGGTGAGCACCACTATATTCTTCTCATAGCCTCTCCTTTGCATGAATCGCAGCGGTATGGAGTCCGACATGCCCCCGTCCAGATAGCTGCGTCCCATGATCTCTACCGGTCTCGATACTATGGGCATGGAGGCCGAGGCCCTGAAAAAGAGCATGTCCACTCCGCTCCCCTCCTTCAGGTTCCTGTATACCGGCTTTCCCGTCTCCATATCCGTCATCACCGCGTACAGCGGCATGGGATTGCTCCTGTAGGTCTTCAGATCCATCACATCATAGTGAAAGGGGATCTTCTCGTAGCAGAACTCCGCCCCGAACATATCCCCGGTAAGTAAAAGAGAAAGGAACGAGCAGTATCTCCAGTCCTTTGCGAATCTCTTGTTGTATCTTATGGCACGCCCTATCTGCTTTGATTTCAGATTGCACCCGAACACGGCACCCGCAGAGACTCCCACTGCACCGTCAGGCTGTATGCCCTGCTCCATCATGACATCCAGCACTCCTGCCGTGAACATCCCTCTCATGGCTCCGCCTTCAAGCACTATGCCTGTACTCATCACGCTCATCCTCCGATATATATACTGTTATGGTTACATTTTTCCGCTTATAGTGATATGATTTAAGCGCAAAAAGATCAAAACGGGTCCCTTTGCAACGTAATCATAATAGTATTCCGCTGCACTTGATGTCAAAGGGATCGGATAGGGTGTCATGAGTGCGCCAACCCGTGCGGATGAGGCCCTGTATATCGCCAAGGAGAAGGGACGCAACAACTGGCAGATAGTGACCGGAGGTAATACATGAACATGTCGGATAACAAAGACCTGGAAAAAAAGCTCCTGGAGAGTCTATCGGAGCAGTTTCCCACAAAGGCTGCGGCCTCCACCGAGATCATCAATCTCCAGTCGATCCTCAATCTCCCGAAGGGGACGGAGCATTTCCTGACAGATATCCACGGTGAATACGAGCAGTTCAATCATGTGCTGAAGAACGGCTCCGGCTCAGTCAGGCGCAAGATCGACGAGGAGTTCGGCAATACTCTCACACTCCGCGACAAGAAGAGCCTCGCCACCCTCATCTACTATCCCAAAGAAAAGCTCTCTCTCATCGAAAAGGAAGAGGAGAACATAGACGACTGGTACCGCATCACTCTTCACCGTCTGGTGGCGCTCACAAGAAGAGTGGCATCTAAATACACCCGCTCCAAGGTAAGGAAGGCCCTGCCGGCTGACTTCGCATACGTCATCGAAGAGCTCATCACCGAGAAGGCAGAGGTACAGGACAAGGAGGGCTACTACAACTCCATCATCTCCACCATCATATGGCTGAAGAAGGCTCCGGAGTTCATCACCGCCCTTTCCAATCTCATACAGCGGCTCGTGATAGACCATCTCCATATAGTCGGGGACATCTATGACAGAGGGCCCGGTGCCCATATCATCATGGATACCCTGATGAAGTACCACTCCGTGGACATCGAGTGGGGTAATCACGACATCATATGGATGGCGGCAGCCTCCGGGCATCCCGTCTCCATCGCCACAGTCATACGTCTGTCCGTACGCTATGCCAACCTCTCCACTCTGGAAGAGGGCTATGGCATCAACCTGGTGCCTCTCGTGACCTTTGCCATGGAGAAGTACAAGGATTCGGACTGCGCTCCCTTCGCCATCAGGCCCGGCGAGGAATACAACCGCCACGACATGAGCATGGACGAGATGGTGCACAAGGCCATCTTTGTGATACAGATGAAGCTGGAGGGACAGCTGATAAAGAGGCATCCCGAGTTTTTCATGGATGACAGGCTGCTGCTCTCCCGCATCGACTACAGCAGAGGCACCATAGAGCTGGACGGAAAGACATACAGCCTGAAGTGCTGTGACTTCCCGACCATAGACCCCGCAGACCCCTACGGCCTCACTCCCGAGGAGGAAGAAGTGATGGAGAGGCTCGTTGCGGCCTTCACCCACAGTGAGAAGCTGCAGAAGCATATCCGCTTCCTCTACTCCAAGGGCAGCATGTACAGGGTATACAACGGTAATCTGCTGTATCACGGATGTGTCCCCATGGATGAAGACGGACACTTCCTCTCCATGGATATAGACGGCCGGGAATATGCAGGAAAGGCACTCTATGACGCCTTCGAGACCTGGGCCAGAAAGGCCTACTTCCACACAAAGGACCCTGCGAAGAGACAGAAGGGACAGGACATACTGTACTATATATGGACCGGGGCCAGGTCTCCCGTATTCGGCAAGGACAGGATGGCCACCTTTGAAAGCTATCTCATAGAGGACAAGGCGACTCATAAGGAAAAGAAGAACCCCTACTACGACCTGCGCGACAATGAGGACGTGGTTGATTCCATACTCCGCGAGTTCGGCCTTGATGATACCGAAGGTGCCCATATCATAAACGGTCATGTACCGGTGGAGCTCAAGAAGGGTGAATCTCCCGTACTGTGCGGAGGCAAGCTCTTCATCATAGACGGAGGCTTCTCGAAGGCCTACCAGAGCAGGACAGGTATCGCGGGATATACTCTGGTGTACAACTCCCACGGACTCCGTCTCGTGGCTCACGAGCCCTTCACCTCTGCAGAGGATGCCATAAGGAACGAGACCGATATAGTGTCGGACTCCGAGATCATAGAATCAAAGAGTGAGAGGATACTGGTAGAGGATACCGATACCGGAAGAGAGCTGAGGGAACAGATTGCAGAGCTTACGGTGCTCCTGTCAGCCTATGAGGACGGAAGCCTTCCCGAAAAAGGCTGAAAAGCGGATCAGAGCTTCGGCAGCTCCTTCACTCCTCTTGCGAGGCAGAGTGCCGAGGAGGCTCCCTCGTAAGACAGAGGCCTGCCCTCTATATCGGTGACCCGGCATCCGGCTTCGGCTGCTATGAGAGCCGCTGCCGCATAGTCCCACAGCTGTATGCACATCTCGAAATACAGACTGCATCTTCCCATGGCCACACAGCACATATCCCAGGCCGCAGTGCCCGATCTCCTGATATCCACGCATAGAGGCATGAGTTTCTTCGCTATATCGAAGGTGCGGTCCCGCAGCTCCGTATAGTAGGGCGCCGTACCGAACACCGCAAGAGAATCCGAAAGCGGTGCATCGGAGGACATTATCTTCTCTCCGTTCATATATGCACCCTGCCCTGCCGTCGCCGAGAACATCATGTCGTCGAAGGGATTGTATATCACCGCCATATAGGGCTTTCTGTCCTTCAGCAGCGCTATGGAGACCACCGAGGGCCTGTAGGAATATATGAAGTTCGATGTCCCGTCTATGGGATCGATGATGAAGACATATCCCTTCTTCATCTTCTCGGTGAAGACGTCCTGTCCGTCTTCCTCCCCGAGGAACTCCGCTTCACCCAGCATACCGTGAAGCCTCTCCACCAGATATTCCTGTATCTTTTCATCGGTCTCGGTGCAGAAGTTCGCGTGTCCCGCCTTCTCCATGACCTTCGGATGGGAGGCCTTTATCATGATCTCTCCGGCCTCTCTTGCCGCCTGCTCTATGCCCTCTTTCAGAAGCTTCTCATCCATATCTCACACCGCTCCCTTTACCGGCACCCTGCTGAGGCTCCCTCCCGCTGCCGAGGAGAGCATCAGCTTGATCCTGTTGAGCTGGTTGACCTCGGATGCACCCGGGTCATAGTCTATGGCCACGATATTCGCTCCGGGGTGGCATTCACGCACCTTCTTTATCACTCCCTTGCCCACCACATGGTTGGGCAGGCAGGCAAAGGGCTGCACGCACACCACGTTGTTCACTCCGGTATGTATGAGCTCCAGGATCTCACCGGTGAGGAACCATCCCTCTCCGGTCTGATTGCCTATATCCACTATGGGCTCCGCGAGAGCCGCTATATCCGTGATCTTCGTATGTGGGGTGAAATGCTCCGACTCTGCCAGTATCTTTGAAGGATAGCTCCTCAGTTTGTTGATCACCCATATCAGGAACTTGTTGAGCCTCTCCGCCTTCTTCGACTGGCCCAGATAGTCCCCTTTGTATACCTGGTTGTAGAAGCTGTAGCCGAAGAAATCTATGAAGTCGGGCACCACGGCCTCGGCTCCCTCCGCCTCCAAAAGCTCCACCAGATGATTGTTGGCGGCGGGCATATACTTCACAAGGATCTCACCCACTATTCCCACCTTGGGCTTTACCATCTCCTCGTCTATGGGCAGACGGTCGAATACATTTATGATCTTCCTGCAAAGCTTCTTGTATCTGTGATAAGAGAGGCTTCCTGAAGCCAGGAAATCCTGTGCCTCCTTCAGAAGCTTCCGGTGTACCTTGTCTGCTGTGCCGGGCTTCAGCTCGTAGGGCCGCATGCGGTAGAGGCACTTCATGAAGAGATCTCCCAGCTCGGCGCCGTAGACCATACGCACTACCAGCGACGGGCTGATATGGAATCCGGGATTGGGCTCCAGTCCCACCGCATTCAGGGAAATAACGGGGATATGCTCCATCCCGGCCTTTTTCAGTGCTCTTCTTA
>Ga0310695_10013602_pt1 | contig 11143 bp, 8 predicted proteins | sample RumenRJG_04DNA_FD_203882 | JGI IMG/M metagenome (GOLD analysis project Ga0310695, IMG submission 203882) | Bovine rumen microbial communities from Lethbridge, Alberta, Canada - RJG_04 (v2) (version 2) | ecosystem: Host-associated > Mammals > Digestive system > Stomach > Rumen | place: Canada... | reverse complement strand
GTAATGACCCTGCTATTCAAGAGTCTCAAACAGCCAATCGTCCTGGGCTACATCGTAGCGGGTTTCCTCGCTTCGCCCAATATGCCATATATGCCCAGTGTCACCGATATGCATGGTGTCCACGTGTGGAGTGAGATTGGTGTTATCTTCCTACTCTTCGCTCTTGGACTGGAGTTTTCGTTCAAGAAGATACTGCGCATGGGAGCGGCACCCATAATAGCAGCCCTGTCCATCATCCTGTTCATGATGTACATCGGTGCTTGCACGGGAGAAATCTTCGGGTGGAGCAAGATGGACTGCATCTTCCTCGGAGGTATGTTGGCAATGTCTTCCACCACGATAATATTCAAAGCTTTCGACGACATGGGACTGCGGCAGAAGCGTTTCGCAGGTCTCGTACTCAGCGTACTCATCATAGAGGACATCCTTGCCATAGTGCTGATGGTCATGCTCTCTACTATGGCTGTCAGCAAGGAGTTTGAAGGCACTCAGATGCTCAACTCCATCCTGACGTTGGGCGTGTACCTCGTACTCTGGTTCACCGTGGGTCTTTACTTTATCCCTATGGCTCTGCGCAAGCTGAAGCCGCTGATGAACGAAGAGACCTTGCTTATCACCTCACTTGCGCTCTGCTTCGGCATGGTGGTGGCTGCCTCTGAAGCTGGTTTCTCCGCAGCTTTTGGCGCATTCGTCATGGGCAGCATCCTCGCAGAGACCGTCGAGGCCGAGCAGATAGAGCACCTCGTAGCCCCGGTGAAGAACCTCTTCGGAGCCATCTTCTTCGTTTCTGTGGGCATGATGGTCGATGTTAACCTCATTATCGAATACATAGTGCCCATCATCAGCATCATCGCTGCCGTCATACTGGGTCAGACCATACTGAGCACTTTCGGATTCCTGCTTTCCGGCCAGTCGCTGAAGACCTCTATGCAGTGCTCGTTCTCGCTGACACAGATTGGTGAGTTTGCTTTTATACTTGCCACACTTGGCACGTCGTTGCACGTGACAAGCGACTACCTTTACCCCATAGTCGTGGCAGTTTCGGTATTCACGACATTCACGACACCTTATATGATACGTCTGGCTGAGCCTGCCTACAACGTCGTGGCACGTGTGCTGCCAGCCAACTGGATTGCAAAGTTGGAGCGCAACACCGACGAGAGCGACGACGAAGCTCCCGACGAACTGCGGCAGATCTACAAAAACTGTCTCAAGCGTTTCGTCTTCACCATGCTTATCAACAGCGTGCTCTGCATAGCTATAATGGGCATCATGTACTATTATGGGCAGCCGCTGATAGCCGACATTGTCCCCGCTGAATGGGTTCATCCTGTCACGGCTCTTGTGGCTCTCATCCTGTGCTCACCATTCTTGTGGATGCTGTTGCGTGCAGATGCCGACAGCCCTGAAGTCAACAAACTATGGGAGAGCGGTGCCCGCTGGCGTGTCAGAATTACGGCATACGGTCTGTTGCGCATAGTGATTACGGCAGTGTTTGTTAGTTTCTTTGTCAATTATGCCATACCCTGGAACATCTGGCTTGGCTTGTTTGCCCTCATAGCCATCCTGCTTATCATCTACTTCTCTTCCGCTCTGGAGAAACATGGCAATATATTGACTAAGAACTTCACCGACAATCTCAGTGCGCGTGAAAAGAAAGATTTATGAAACATCTATTATTGATAATAACTCTGTTGGTAACATCGCCTGTCTATGCCCAAACCGTAGCAGGCATAACTTCATATCCCTCAAGGTATAAAGACAAGTCATCTGAAAAGAAAAGCTTTGTTGATAAGCTGCCTCAGCCTATCAGGTGGATTATCAGGAATTGGGCGGACTTTGACCCTGACTATTCGCTCCCTGCTTTCTACAGCTGGGCATTTCATCTTCAGAACACAACCTCCTGCGAGTGGATAGACATTGAGACCCCACAGGGCGTGCAGCTCAACATGCGTTCAAGGGTGAGCAATCGCATTGGACCGTACTTCGGTTGGAGATTTCTGTTCTTTGGCACTACTATAGATCTCTCTGCTTTAGGAAAGGGAGCTGACAAGCGCAAGGATGAGTTTACCCTGTCAATCAATTCCAACCTGTTCAACATCGATCTGATACGGCGACGCACCGGTAGCGACTTCACTATGCGCAAGCTTAACTACACCGATCCCGTTTACGGTACGTTTGATTTGAAGAACGAGCTGAACCTGAACCGCCTGGATCTTGGCGACTATACCAAGAACAGTCTTACGGGTATCAATATCAACTACTTCGTCAACCATAGGAAGTACTCCAACCCTGCGGCTTTCACCCAAGGTGCCATCCAGCTGCGTTCGGTGGGATCGCCAATAGTCGGTTTGGGCTACACCCGCCAGAAGGTGGAGACAGAGTCGGCATCGCTCTTTGGGACACTCGGACTGGGGCTGCTCAATGAGGCTAACGACGGTAAGCTTTTCGACGAGAGTAAGCTGAAAGAACTGGAGCAACTCTACGATAACAATCCCGCAGCCTACGATACCGAGCTTACGAAGATTCTGCAAGCCGGTTGGCCTAAGCTGTCAGAGATTGAGGCCGGCAATTCCGTGCGCAATGTCCTTACCAACCGTATTCCCACCACAACCACCATCGACGACTGGCACATACAGTTGGGTTATGCCTACAACCTGGTATTCTCTCGCCGGTTACTATTTGGCATATCAGCCATCTTGTCACCGGGATTGAAGAGGGTGCGTTCTGACAATGACAGAAGCTACATCGCTGAAAAGGCAGAAATATTCCGTGATATTATCCGCGATGTGGAAGGGCGTGACGTGCCGCTTGATGATTTCCGCTACCACTTCAAAGACACATATCTGAATCTGAACGGCTTCCTCAGAGCCAGCCTCACCTACAACCACAACCGCTGGAGGGCTGGCTTCAATGCTTCGTACAGCAACTATTTTTACAAGCACAAAGGAACGAAGGTCAACAACCACTTTGGCAATATCACTTTCTACGTTGGCTACTGCTTTGGTCGCAGGAAGGACTATCGTCATGGCGGTGAGCTGCGCGAGGGCTACATCACCACAGCTCTCACTCCACGGCAGATTGAAGAGATGCACGACACCATGCCTGATAGCAATATCGACCTTGGCCCCACCTATGCCGTAGGTCTGGACAAGAAAACAAACTATCATACCGACAAGGTTGACATCGATGTCAATGGTTGTGACTTGGTAATAGGACCCGAAGGCAAATATGGATGGTTCGAGATTGAAGACGGTTACGTCACACCGCTTCAGGACACTGAAGGCAGACTGAAGAAAGGCACCGTGCTCGAGATAGACAAGAACGGCAGCTTTGACATCGAGGCTGGGCACAAAGCCACTTTCCGTGCTGCCAATTGGTGGAAATCGCATATAGGAGCTAAGCAGACAACAAACCATTGGTATCCCGAACTGTTGCACTATGCCCTTTGCGGCAAGCTCACACTCTACCTGCGTGGCAGCCTCTTCGGTACGGATGAACCAGTGAAGCTCGTAATCGACGGGTTCTACGTTAATCATGGCAAGGAAGCAAGGAGTTTCTATCAGGTAGGTGTAAAGTCGTTCACTTCAAATATGGCAAACATCATTGAGGGTACAACAATGATAAATGGTTGCTCCTACCGAGTCAATATAGAAAAAAAGAAACATGGCAAGTCTGCACGGATAATTCTTGTTAAGTAGATAATCAAAGTTTTATCGAGCATGGCATGGGACGGAAGCGGAACCGCACACAACATTGCTGAGTTATGAAAGCTAAACTTATTATATTTGATTTTGACGGTACGCTCGGAGATACGAGGCAAACCATAGTTACAACGATGCAGATGACCATAGCCGAAGTGGGCCTGCCCAGCCGAAGCGACGAGGAGTGTGCCTCGAAGATAGGACTGCCTCTCGATGGTTGCTTTGAGGCTTTGTTCCCGAACGAGAGCAGAAAAACCATTATGCTTTGTACCGATACCTACAGGAAAATCTTTGAGGATAATGTTCAGTCAATCAAGCCAAAAGCTTTTCCTAAAGTCATTGAGACCTTGGCGACGCTGAACAGCCAAGGCTATATGCTTACCATTGCTTCCTCGCGCTGGCACAAATCACTCTCAGAACTGACGCATGACCTTGGCTTAGCTGAGTATGTGTCCTACTTGGTTGGAGCCGACGACGTGGAGAAAGCGAAGCCCAATGCCGAGCCTGTGCTGAAAACACTCAGCGCCACGGGCTTCGATGCCAGTCATACTCTCGTCGTTGGCGACATGAGCGTAGACATTCTCATGGGATTAAATGCCGGAGCAAAGACTTGCGGAGTGACATACGGCAACGGAAAGAGGAAGGAACTTGAGGAGGCTGGTGCCGACTATATCATTGACAGCATAGACGAACTCATAGAAATAGCAGACGATATATGAACGATGCGATAAAGAGAGGACAGAGTGCTCATTCATACGACCTCGTGGTGAGCAAGCTGCCCAAGAAATTCGGAATAAGATAGTGATGGAAGTGACTAACCTTCTGGTATTTACCAACAGACAGCAGCTCAGGGAATGGCTCGAGCGCAACCACTTTACAGAGAAATGCTGCTGGGTGGCTTGCAACAGGTCGAAGACTCCACGGCCCGACGCGCTGCCGTACATAGACATCGTGGAAGAAGCCCTGTGCTTCGGCTGGATAGATTCTAACCTTAAGAAACTCCCCGACGGACGATTGGCACAGCGACTGTCGCCAAGACGAAAAGGCAGCCACTGGACCGAACTCAACAAAGAACGGTGCAGGCAGCTCGAAGCCGCTGGCCTGATGACAGCTTCTGGCATAGAGGCACTCCAGCGAGCCGCAAAATAAGCGCTTTCGAAGAGATAATAGTTCAACTTTGATATAACAATAACGAGTATGAAAGTGATTGACGAACAACTGATTAGCAGCGTGGCGGAGCAGGCCAGAAAGTCGCCGAGGCTGAGAATGAACTACAACTTCCATCAGAGTCTTCAGGACAAGTGCCACCGCTTCCTCAATGTACTGGAGCCAGGCACTCAGATACCAGTACACCACCATCCAACCAAAGACGAGACCTTTGTGATATTGAAGGGCAAGGTCAGAGTGTCGACCTACAACGATGACGGCGACGTGCTGGAGTCTTGCATCATCAGCCCGAAGAGCGGCACCTACGGCGTCGACATACCAAAGAACGTATGGCATGGCGTAGAATGTCTGGAACCCAGTGTGCTTTTGGAGTGTAAAGAAGGCCCGTTTGTGGCACATGAAGTGGATGGAATACTTGAGGTAAAGAAGTAATCTCGTGTATATTGGCAGCTGCAATTTTGCTTTCAAGTTGATAAAGATTTGGTGTAAGCCCCTGCCAGCAGAATAACCAGCAAACGCTTAAAAGCAAAACAACTTGTTTTGGTCTCCAGTTTGGTACTTATTGCATTGCAATTAGGCCCTTATTGCAAACCAAAACAACTTGTTTTGCTTTTCCGTTTGATGCTTGCTGGTTTTCAGCTTGATACTTGCTGTTTTTTGCGCGGTAGCCACAGTCTGGAGAAACCACCCCCGGCCCCATTCTTCGACAAGCGAAGCGACTTCGTCGATTACCCGAGCGAAGCTCGCCTACCCGTAGCCTTTCCGAAGGGATGATGGAGAAGCCCACCCCGGCCCTCCCGAAGGGAGGGGGTATCATGTTCTTTTGTCCTTCTGTCAGATATAAAGGGGTAGGCTTCTATCTCCCCTCCCTTGGGGTAATCGACGAAGTCGCTTCGCTTGTCGAAGAATGGGGTTGGGGGTGGGTGTCAGTCTCCCCTCCCTTTGGTAGGGGTTGGGGGTGGGTATCAGGGTCAGGTTTACGCCCCGAATGGGGCATTGATATGTCAGCCCCGGGCAGCGCCCGGGGAATTGGATTCCGCAGGGATACGCCCCCGAAGGGGGCAAAAGAATGACAGCCCACCATTAGAGAATGGCAAAGGGGTGGGTGAAATAATAATTCTTTTGCCCATTCTGGGCGAATGTTGATTGCGAACTATCCCCAAGGCGTTGCCTTGGGCTGACTTGTTCTGGCCTTTCTTTCTCCACTTTGTTTTGAAAGCGAGCAAGCTCGAGCGCAGGCCGTATTTACCCCAACCGTCTACACTCCCCTCCCTTGGGGTAATCGACGAAGTCGCTTCGCTTGTCGAATAATGGGGAAGGAGGTAGGTCACAGTTCAGGCGGATATGCTATCCGCCTGCATGGAGTATGAGGATATATTATCCGATAAACAAAGACCGAATACCTATTTATATTTATCAGCTGACTTCAAGCGAGGTTGCGTCGCAGGGTATTGCGGATTAAAAATCCTGATATTCGACTCAGGCGGATAACATATCCGCCTGAACGTTAGGCTCCATATGCCCCGAATGGGGCATTGATATGTCAGCCCCGGGCAACGCCCGGGGAATTGGATGGAACAGGGATACGCCCCCGAAGGGGGCAAAAGAATGACAGCCCACCACTGCAGAGTGGCAAAGGGGTGGGTGAAATAATAATTCTTTTGCCCATTCTGGGCGAATGTTGATTGCGAACTATCCCCAAGGCGTTGCCTTGGGCTGACTTGTTCTGGCCTTTCTTTCTCCACTTTGTTTTGAAAGCGAGCAAGCTCGAGCGCAGGCCGTATTTACCCCAACTGTCTACACTCCCCTCCCTTTGGTAGGGGTTGGGGGGGTATTATGTCCCTTTGCCTTTCAGTCAGAAATAAAGGTGTAGGCTTCTATCTCCCCTCCCTTGGGGAGGGGTCGGGGGTGGGTATCAGGGTCAGGTTTACGCCCTGAAGGGGCATTGATATGTCAGCCCCGGGCAGCGCCCGGGGAATTGGATTCCGCAGGGATACGCCCCCGAAGGGGGCAAAAGAATGACAGCCCACCATTAGAGAATGGCAAAGGGGTGGGTGGAATAATAATTCTTTTGCCCATTCTGGGCGAATGATGATTGCGAACTATTCCCAAGGTGTTGCCTTGGGCTGACTTGTTTTGGCCTTTCTTTCTCCACTTTGTTTTGAAAGCGAGCAAGCTCGAGCGCAGGCCGTATTTACCCCATCCGTCTACACTCCCCTCCCTTGGGGTAATCGACGAAGTCGCTTCGCTTGTCGAATAATGGGGAAGGAGGTAGGTCACAGTTCAGGCGGATATGCTATCCGCCTGCATGGAGTATGAGGATATATTATCCGATAAACAAAGACCGAATACCTATTTATATTTATCAGCTGACTTCAAGCGAGGTTGCGTCGCAGGTTATTGCGGATTAAAAATCCTGATATTCGACTCAGGCGGATAACATATCCGCCTGAACGTTAGGCTCCATACGCCCCGAATGGGGCATTGATATGTCAGCCCCGGGCAACGCCCGGGGGGAGAGGATGTAGCAGGGATACGCCCCCGAAGGGGGCAAAAGAATGACAGCCCGCCATTAGAGAATGGCAAAGGGGTGGGTGAAATAATAATTCTTTTGCCCATTCTGGGCGAATGTTGGTTGCGAACTATTCCCAAGGTGTTGCCTTGGGCTGACTTGTTTCTGGCCTTTCTTTCTCCACTTTGTTTTGAAAGCGAGCAAGCTCGAGCGCAGGCCGTATTTACCCCAACCGTCTACACTCCCCTCCCTTGGGGAGGGGTCGGGGTGGGTTTCGTGTCCTTTCGTCCTTCTGTCAGAAATAAATGTGTAGGCTTCTGTCTCCCCTCCCTTGGGGTAATCGACGAAGTCGCTTCGCTTGTCGAATAATGGGGAAGGAGGTAGGTCACAGTTCAGGCGGATATGCTATCCGCCTGCATGGAGTATGAGGATATATTATCCGATATACAAAGACCGAATACCTATTTATATTTATCAGCTGACTTCAAGCGAGGTTGCGTCGCAGGGTATTGCGGATTAAAAATCCTGATATTCGACTCAGGCGGATAACATATCCGCCTGAACGTTAGGCTCCATACGCCCCGAAGGGGCATTGATATGCCAGCCCCGGGCAACGCCCGGGGAATTGGATGCCGCAGGGATACGCCCCCGAAGGGGGCAAAAGAATGACAGCCCCCATTAGAGAGTGGCAAAGGGAGTGAATGCAATAATAATTCTTTTGCCCATTCTGGGCGAATGTTGGTCGCGAACTATTCTTTTTGTTTGATTGTTTTTGATGCTTTATTAGTTTTGCAATCCTAATATTTTGCTAATCAAAAATTAACCTCGGTCTTTATTTTTGTGTATATTTGTAGCCAGATATAGTGAGGACAGGAACGCAACCGAGTAAACCGCCTGAAGGTAGTACTTGTAAAGGAGGTAATGACAATTAAACAATTGTCGGAAATCCTTAAATAATCCTGCTTCCATATCAAAATGGGTGACTAATGTCTCCCAGCCCATTGTAGAAATGTTCATCCAGTTATCTAAGATATTGGGTGTGAAGTGTTGACGATTTACTTTGGACGAAAGATTATGACTAAAAAACAAGCAATACAACTGTTCCAAGAGCGCAAAGTGCGCACAATATGGGATGATCAAGAAGAGAAGTGGTACTTCTCTATAGTAGATGTCTGTGATGTCCTAACGGACAGCAAAGATGTGACTGCGTATTGGAGAAAGCTGAAACAACGTTTAAAAGCAGAGGGTAATGAAACCGTGACAAATTGTCACGCTTTGAAACTGAATATATAGAGTTTGTGCCTGTAAACATATAGGAACTATGGATATACAGAAAACACATCAATACAAGTCGGCCTTCGACTTGATAGCGAAGAGCGTGCTTAAAGAATCTCAAAAACTACCAATAGATAGCGAATGATGAGCAACAAAGAACCTGGATACGTTTACATACTGACCAATCCCAGTTTTCGTGAAGACTGGGTGAAGATAGGCAAAAGCTCACGTCCTGTAGATGTGAGGAGTAAGGAACTTGATAATACGGCAGTTCCCTTACCATTTGAAATATTCGCCACGATGAAGACTGCCAAGTACAACGAGGTGGAGAAATTGGTGCATAAGACTATCGACCGCCTCACCGATTTACGCATCCGCCAGAATCGTGAGTTCTTCAATGTGGCTCCGCAGATGGCACTCGACATCTTCCGTGATATAGCGATGGCTATTGATGATGCGGAAATCATAGAATACGAAAGTAACCAACCCATCAATCCTGATACAGATACCATAGACAAATCTGTTAGGACAGGTGTTTCAGATACTTCTAAAATCCAATTAGCGTTTTGGGAAGAGTTTAATGCTCGTGCCGTTAATCATGCGGCTTTCTATAAAGAGTTTTCTCTAAGGAAAGCCAATCCTCAACATTGGTACGATCTAAGTGTAGGCTCATCAGAATATCATATTTGTCTGACTGCAAGTCGCCAAAAACATGAATTAACGGCCGGTATTTATGTTTCATCCAACAAGAATTTCTTTCATCAGTTGCAGAAGCATGCAGAAGAATTAGAGAAAGAGATTGGTGGAAAGATTGAATGGAGAGAGGCTTCTAAAGCTTGCCGCTTCGTTACCTATAGACCGTTTGATATGGATGACAAATTACAGTGGCAGGACGCTTTGAAGTGGCTTTATGATATTAGCATAGCTATTAAGAATGCAATGAAAAAATACGCATAAATTACCAATAGCCCTTTCAATATACGAAATATAAAAAAAATATCGTTTTATAGAGTACGAATAGAAAACAATATATGGCACATTATTCAACTACAATTAGAGAAGAAGAGCTAAAGAATCTAGTTAAAGAGGACTGGTTTGTTGGTTATGACACGGCACGTATTGTCGGCGATATAGATTTCTATGTCGGCAAGGGTGTTCAAACCTATGTTTGGGGTGAAGCCAAGAAAGGTGTGAAGAAAGACATTTATACTTCTTTCGTGCAATTGATATTAACTATAGGAAAAGCAAAGACGTATAGCAAAGCTGACCGCCTGCCTGTCTATCTGTGCAGTTTCGATGCAGAGAAAATAGGTTTTATTCTGTATGACAGTATAAGTGAGGTTTTCGAACAAAATGATTTCAACTGGAATGTAACACCAAGCAATCACAACACCAAAGAGTTTAAACAACTATATTCGATGCTGCATGGTCAGTTGGCAGACAGTGTCCTTATATATGATTTCGACAAACAGGCAGAAAGTCTGAAATATTTCATTCGTTCATCCTTTATTTTAGGAAAACATAAGGTTCCCAAAGTTTCTATTAACAAAAACAATTTTCCTCATGTTTATCGCAAATGGTATTCAGAGGTGTTGGGAACATTGGCTGTTGACTGGGAATCACTTCGAAAGATTGGCATCTACGAACATGATTTTTTCCTAGCTGATCTGATTAGCGAAAACGGTAAAACCATTCCGCAGAAGCTATCTGTTCTGTTGAACAACGACTCATACAAAGTGGTGGTAGACAAAATGAAAACCAACGCTCTATTTGCAAACTTTGGTTTTAATGACGGGCAGAAAGCGCATCGTCAGTTTTGGAACAGATATAAGAGACCGCCTAAGAAAGAATACCGAGATTACATTATTGAACGAGCAGACCGGTTGAAGCCAGAAGATGTACGTGAGTTTCATGGTGCCTTCTTTACGCCGAGTAGTTGTGTGGAACTTGCTCAACTATACATAGCTGAGGCTTTAGGTGAAAACTGGCAGGATGAGTATTATGTGTGGGACTGTGCCGCTGGTACAGGCAATCTGCTGGCTGGTCTTATAAATACAAGGAACCTATGGGCTTCAACATTGGAAAAAAGTGACGTTGACATTATGGTTGAGCGCATTCAGGGGGGATTAAATCTCTACGAGAATCATGTTTTTCAATTTGATTTCGTAAATGACGCATTGCTTGACACAATAGGCGATGAGGGGAATCTTAAAAAATCGAAAGTTCCAGATGAACTACAAGCAATTATTCGTGACCCCGAAGAACGCAAGAAACTTGTCTTGTTTATCAATCCACCATATGGAGAGGGTGACAACAGGAAAGGTGAAGGACGTAGCGGTATTGCGAGTAACACCTATGTATACCTCAAATCCGCAACCACCCTCAAAAAATGAAATAGAACTGAAAGAAAAAGAGGCTACGCAGAAAAAGAGGCTCAAAGAGGTGAAAATCGCCACAAGGAGGCATAAAATCCCCTTACCCCACA
>Ga0310695_10013601_pt1 | contig 11143 bp, 8 predicted proteins | sample RumenRJG_04DNA_FD_203882 | JGI IMG/M metagenome (GOLD analysis project Ga0310695, IMG submission 203882) | Bovine rumen microbial communities from Lethbridge, Alberta, Canada - RJG_04 (v2) (version 2) | ecosystem: Host-associated > Mammals > Digestive system > Stomach > Rumen | place: Canada... | reverse complement strand
CTATCTTTGCACAGGACTATGAGAAAGATTATCAATTTATGGATGATAGCGTTGTTGTTGCTGACAGGATGCAGCAAGGATGACGGTGACAGCAATGCTGTCTTGCTGACAACAACGTCAGTAGAGTTGTATTCTGTAGTAAACAACACCAACCAAGTGACTATAACCACCACCGACAGGTGGACTGCCACCTGCAATGCCCAATGGGTGACCTTCTCGCCCAAAAGCGGAGAGGCCGGCACACATACCATCACCATCTCTACCACGGAGACGAACCGCACCAAGGCGCTCAGGACTGCCCAGTTGGAGATTAGTGCCAGCAGCACGCGCAAGTCCATCACCATCAAACAACGTGACGACTATGCCATCTTCGACAAGAAGAACATCAACGTGCCTGCCGAAGGGGCTACGCTGAAGGACATCACCTTCAAAACGAATCTGGAACAGGACCAGCTACTGCTCTACTCGTCAGCGGGCATTGACGAGTGGATTAATATAGGGTCATCTAATAGCGCTCCGACGAGAGCCGCGTACAACATGATTCTGAACTCCATGACCGTGAAGGCCAATACGGAAAAAAGTGCACGTGAGGCAGCTTTTATTCTTGGCATGGAGGGCAAGAACCAAGAGGCGCTGTTTCTCGACACCCTCTTCATCTATCAAGAGGGCCGCAGCAGCGACTACCGTTCGACGGACTTCTCTGCCGACGGCAAGGTGACACAACTGAACAAGGCCACCATCGGACGCGGCATTCCCATCGTGCTGATGGGTGATGCCTTCATTGACCTGGAGATTGCCGACGGCACCTATATGGAGGTGATGAACCAGGCGATGGAAAACCTGTTCAGCGAAGAACCTGTCAAGTCTCTGCGGGACTATTTTGACGTCTATGCCGTCACTGCCGTCAGCAGTCAGGACACGCCGGGCAGCAATTACTCAACCACATTCAGCACGGTACCACACACCAATGACACGGGCATTGATGCTGACGAAGACAAAGTGCTGGAATATGTGAAGAAGGTCAAGGGCATCGACGAAAACCGGACGCTGGCAGTGGTGATTCTGAACACAAACCTGCACAAGGGCGTCACGTACATGTATGCCGACAGCAGAAGTAATACCAGCTATGCCGTTGCCCTCTGTCCCATCATAGAGAACCTCGAGAGCGAAGTGTTCCGCGAGGTATTAGTACATGAAGCCATCGGACATGGTTTGGGCAAGTTGGCTGATGAGTATGTCAATTCCGAATACGGGTCTGCCACAGAGAAAGACATCAAGACTTTGAAACAACACCAAGAGCAGTTCGGGTGGATGCTGAACGTTGACTCGGAGCAGGAAACTGACAAGGTGCTATGGAGCCAGTTCTTGTCAGACAGTCGTTACCATGCCGAGAACCTGGGTGTCTATGAAGGTGGGGCCACCTTCTATAAAGGGGTGTTCCGCTCGTCAGAGAACAGCATGATGAACAGCAACGACTCACCGTTCAATGCTCCCAGTCGTCAGGTAATATATAATAAGGTCATGAAACTGGCACTCGACCATGAACCCAGCTACAACGAGTTTACCGACTTTGACCAAGCCCATCTGCCGGCGACATGGACCTACAAGACTACCACCCGACAAGGCGGAAAACAAAACGTGGAGATACCGCTGGCACCTCCACGTATCATCTATCATCGTTAAGTTTACTTTACCTGAATGACCAGATACTTGCTGGTAGACCAGAACTGTGAGGGGTTCTCGATACGGAGCACGTACTGCTTGTTGGCATCCTGCTCCAGACGATAGCTCGATGCAGGATGCGAGGTCAGCAGTTTAGCCGAACGGCTATAGAGCTTGATCTCCTTGTCGACACGGATATCAATCTTAGTGAAGTAGTCCTGGTTGAAGTTCGAACGAAGCACCTCACCATCCTCAATGATGCGCTGTTCCTTCAGCTCTTTCTTGGTACCGAAGACAAACCAAGCGGTATTCAACTGCTTATCCTGGGCTGAGATGGTCTTCGACTTCTGAGTAGACTCTTCCGACAGGTTAGCCACATTCGTCTCCAGTGTCGTCACCTGGGTAGACAACTCGGTAATCTGGATGTTCTTTGCCTCCAGCTCAGCCATCAGCGCCTTGATTTGGGTGTCCTTCTCCTCCAGTTCCTTGGTCAGGTTGTCCAAAGTACGACGCAGTTCGTCGCCCTTCACTGAACTCTGACGCAACTGGTTGCGCAGTTTGTTGATGAGTTCACGATTCTGCTGCATGGTCTGCTGAATGAACTGGATATTCTCCGTGATGCGTTCCTTCATGCTGGCACCCTCACCCTGACGGGCCACGCTCACACGGTCCTCAGCGGCATTGATGGCACGGAAGCCTTCTTCAATGTCATTCAGCGTTCCCATCATGTCATTGATTTCGTTGTCCTTTTGTGCGATGATACGATTTAACGAGTCACGCTCCTGAGTGACCAACAAGTCAGCATTAGACTGCTGTCCTTTCTGATTGCAGGCGGTCAAGGCCGTCATACACAATACAAATACAAATAGTTTTTTCATGTCTTTTATTTTTTTACTCTTTTACTTTTTATCCTTTTCCCGCTACCACGATGACGAACTCACCTCTCGGCTCATGCTCCGTGAAGTGCGCTATCACCTCTGCCAGCGTGCCCCGGACGCTCTCCTCATGTATCTTGGAAATCTCGCGACACACACTGACCTGACGCTCTGGACCAAACACCTCACAGAACTGCTGCAGCGTCTTCAGCACCCTGTAGGGCGACTCATAGAACACCATGGTACGCTCCTCGTCGGCCAGGCTCTGGATCTTGGTCTGACGACCTTTCTTCTGAGGCAGGAAACCCTCAAAACAAAAACGGTCACAAGGCAGTCCACTCGACACCAGGGCTGGCACGAATGCAGTAGCCCCTGGCAGGGTTTGCACCTCAATGCCTGCACGGACAGCTTCACGCACCAGAAAGAACCCTGGGTCGCTGATGCCTGGTGTCCCAGCATCGCTTACCAGCGCTACCGTCTGACCAGCCAACAAGCGTTCGACCACCGAGGCCGACGTTCCATGTTCGTTGAACTTATGGTGTGACAGCAGATGCTGCTCAATGCCGAAATGCTTTAGCAGAATGCCCGATGTCCGGGTATCCTCTGCAAGCACCACATCGGCCTCCTTGAGCACGCGGATGGCACGCAGTGTCATATCTTCCATATTCCCCACAGGCGTGGGTACAATATACAATAAGCCCATTTCGTGCGCAAAGGTAGTACTTTCTTTGAACTTTGTACTTTGAAGTGCCACTTTTATGACCACTCATTAGGCATATTTAACACTTCTTCTGACTAAAAAGTCCAAAGTCCAAAGGTCTAAGTTCAAAGTTTGTTGTATCTTTGCACCATGATTAGTTATCCCGCAACGGGCGAAGCACACCGCCCTGGCAGAATAGAAGTAGTGTGCGGTTCTATGTTCTCGGGCAAGACGGAAGAGCTTATCAGGCGTCTGCGCCGTGCCCAGTTTGCCAAGCAGAAGGTAGAAATATTCAAGCCTGCCATTGACACTCGCTATAGCGACGAGGAGGTGGTGAGCCACGACCATAACGCCATTCCCTCTACCCCACTCGACTCTTCGGCCAGCATCCTGTTGCTGTCCTCCGACATCGATGTGGTGGGCATTGACGAGGCTCAGTTTTTTGACGACGGTCTGGTGGATGTATGCAACCAGTTGGCCAACCGGGGTGTCCGAGTCATTATTGCCGGTCTCGACATGGACTTCCGGGGCATTCCCTTCGGTCCCATGCCCGCCCTCTGTGCCATTGCCGACGATGTCACCAAGGTCCATGCCATCTGTGTCAAGTGCGGATCGCTGGCATATGTCAGCCATCGTACCGTACAGAACGACAAGCGCGTGCTACTGGGTGAAACGCAAGAATACGAGCCTCTCTGCCGTGAGTGCTATCAAAAAGCCCTCAAAAGTGAAAAAACATCAGAATAAATTTGGCTATCTCAAAAAAACATTGTACCTTTGCACCCGCTTTCGTTTAGATGCGTGAGCACTGATCCGCTAGCTCAGTTGGTAGAGCACAACACTTTTAATGTTGGGGTCTTGGGTTCGAGCCCCAAGCGGATCACAAAAAGAGAGGCTTTTTGCCTCTCTTTTTTATTTTATTACCTGCACGATTTGCTCCAGCCAGTAGCGGTCTATGTCGTCAAAGGTATTCAGTTCACGACTGTCTATGTCGAGCACTGCCACCACTTCGCGAGAGGTATTGAAGAGGGGTACGACAATTTCAGAGCGCGAAAGACTGCTACAGGCTATATGACCCGGGAACTGCTCCACATCAGGAACCACAATGGTTTCTGCACGCTGCCACGCAGTACCACAGACACCACGACCGAAAGGAATATGCATGCAGGCAACGCTTCCTTGAAATGGGCCCAGATGCAGTTCTTTACCTTTTACTATATAGAAGCCCGTCCAAAAGAAACCCATCTCCTGGTGGATAGCGGCACTGACATTAGCCATCACAGAAACGGAATCGTCCTCGCCGGCTACGAGTGCTTCAATTTGCTGTTTCAACAGTTTGTATTTCTCTTCTTTTTCCATAGCAAAGTACTTTAGTGCCTGCAAATTTACGCATTTTGTTTGACATATGAGTAATATTTCGTAACTTTTGGCATCATTGAACTCACTCGGCAGTAAAAAGAAAAGCGCGGTAATCTTTTGTGTTTCGCTCATTTTTTAGTAATTTTGCACCCAAATATAAAAAACGAAAGACAAAAATGGCAGAAAAAAAATTCAAGAGAACAACAGTGACCTCAGCCCTGCCCTATGCCAACGGCGGTGTTCACATCGGTCACCTGGCTGGCGTTTATGTGCCAGCAGACATCTATGTCCGTTACCTGCGTCTGAAGAAAGAGGACGTGCTGTTTATTGGTGGTTCTGACGAGCATGGTGTACCCATCACCGTCCGTGCCCGCAAGGAGGGCATCACCCCACAGGACGTAGTAGACCGCTACCATAAGATGATCAAGGACTCGTTCCAAGAGTTCGGCATCTCATTCGATATCTACAGCCGCACCACCTCTGACGTGCATCATAAGTTTGCCGCCGAGTGGTTCCGCAAGCTCTACGATGAAGGCAAGCTGGTAGAAGAGACAACCGAACAGCTGTACGATGAGGAGGCCAAGCAATTCCTGGCAGACCGCTACGTGACAGGCGAGTGCCCCCACTGCCACAACGAGGGTGCCTATGGCGACCAGTGCGAGAAGTGCGGACGCGACCTCTCGCCCACGGAGCTCATCAACCCCAAGTCGACCATCAGCGGCTCGACACCCGTACTGAAGAAGACCAAGAACTGGTATCTGCCCCTGAACGAGTATCAGGAGTGGCTGAAGCAATGGATTCTGGAGGAGCACAAGGAGTGGCGTCCCAACGTATATGGACAGTGTAAGTCCTGGCTCGACATGGACTTGCAGCCTCGTGCCATGACCCGCGACCTGGACTGGGGAATCCCAGTGCCCGTAGAAGGTGCAGACGGCAAGGTGCTCTACGTATGGTTTGACGCCCCCATCGGCTATGTTTCGAACACCAAGGAACTGTGCGACCGCGAGCCAGAGAAATGGGGCAAGTGGGAACAGTGGTGGCAGGACGAGGACACCCGTCTGGTACACTTCATCGGCAAGGACAACATCGTGTTCCACTGCATCATCTTCCCGGTGATGATGAAGGCCCACGGCAAGTACATCATGCCCGACAACGTGCCAGCCAACGAGTTCCTGAACCTGGAGAATGACAAGATTTCCACTTCGCGCAACTGGGCAGTCTGGCTGCACGAATACTTAGTAGACATGCCCGGCAAACAGGACGTTTTAAGATATGTACTGACAGCCAATGCCCCTGAAACCAAGGACAACAACTTCACATGGAAGGATTTCCAGGACCGCAACAACAACGAACTGGTTGCCGTCTATGGCAACTTCGTCAACCGTGCCCTGCAGCTGACCAAGAAGTATTGGAACGGCGTTGTTCCTGCTTGCGGAGAACTGCAAGATGTCGACCGCCAGGCTTTGGAGGAATTCAAGGACGTGAAGCAGAAGGTGGAAGCCCTGCTTGACCAGTTCAAGTTCCGCGATGCACAGTTCGAAGCCATGAACCTGGCCCGCATCGGCAATCGCTATATCACAGAGTGTGAACCCTGGAAGGTCTGGAAGACCGACCAGAAACGCTGTGAGACCATTCTGAACATCTGTCTGCAGTTGACGGCTAATCTGGCTATCGCATTCGAGCCGTTCCTGCCGTTCTCCAGCAAGAAACTGCGTGAGATGCTGAACATGGACACCTTCGAATGGGACCAGTTGGGGGCTACCGATCTGCTGAAGGCAGGTCATCAGTTAGGCGAACCCGCCCTGCTGTTCGAGAAGATTGAGGACGATGTTATCCAGAAGCAGCTTGACAAACTGGAAGCAACGAAGAAAGCCAATGAGGCAGCTCAGTACAAGGCTGCTCCCGTCAAGGACACCTGCTCGTTTGAAGACTTCGAGAAGCTTGACATCCGTGTCGGACTTATCAAGGACTGCCAAAAGGTGAAGAAGTCGAAGAAGCTGCTGCAGTTCACCATCGACGACGGCTCAGGCACCGACCGTACCATCCTCAGCGGCATTGCTGCATTCTATGAAGACCCAGCCGTACTCATCGGCAAGCGCATTCTCTTCATAGCCAACTTTGCCCCCCGACAGATGATGGGTATTGAAAGTCAGGGTATGATTCTCTCTGCTGTCGACTTTGACGAGAGCCTCAGCGTGGTGACGACAACGAAAGACGTCAAGCCAGGCAGTCAAGTGGGATAGTTCTTCGACGAAGGTCAAAGCAATCAATGGTCGATGATAAAGTTTAAAGTTCAGCGCTTATGAATGTTTCACCCAAAGAAGGCATCACAGATGCCAGAGAATTAGGTCTGCCCAAGTACACTATCTTAGGCATTCAGCACTTGTTTGCCATGTTCGGTGCCACCATTTTGGTACCTGTACTTACAGGACTCTCTGTGTCGACAACTCTGTTGTTTGCCGGTATAGGAACCTTAGTATTCCACAGCATCACCAAGTTCAAGGTGCCTGCATTCCTCGGTTCTTCCTTTGCTTTTATTGGAGGCTACCTATCTATAAAGGCATTGGGAGTTGAACAAGGAATGACCGAGACACTGGCTTTGGACTATGCATGCATAGGCGTATGTTTTGCAGGACTCTGCTATTTCATCATTGCCGGTCTCATCAAGGCTTTCGGCATAGACAAAATCATGCATTTCTTCCCGCCTTTAGTGACGGGGCCTATGATTATTGCCATCGGGCTTGTGCTTTCGGGCAGTGCCATACAGAACTGCACTACCAATTGGACTTTGGCCCTTGTAGCCATCCTGACTGTCATCTGTTCCAGTGTGTGGGGCAAAGGCATCATCAAGATTATCCCCATCTTGCTGGGTGTCATGGCGAGCTATATCCTTGCGGCTGCGACAGGCGAAGTAGACTTCAGCGCATTGGACGAAGCCGCATGGATAGGACTGCCTGTCAGCAGAGAACGGACGGCACTGGCTGTCATTGACAACCTTGACACCACCTTCCTCATCTCTTCCATCATTGCCATTATGCCTATTGCCATTGCCACTATCATGGAGCATATTGGCGACATGTGCGCCATCTCGTCTACTGTAGGCAAGGACTTCCTGAAAGACCCCGGTCTGCACCGCACCCTCATGGGAGACGGATTGGCCACATCAATGGCATCCCTCTTCGGTGCTCCTGCCAATACGACATACGGTGAGAATACGGGTGTACTGAACCTTACCAAGGTCTACGACCCTGCCGTCATCCGTCTGGCAGCCATCATTGCTGTTCTGCTTTCATTCTGTCCTAAGTTTGCATGCCTCATTGGCCTGATGCCAGCAGCCACCATCGGTGGTGTGAGCCTTATACTCTACGGCATGATATCTGCTGTGGGTGTACGCAATCTGGTAGAAGACGGCGTAGATTTCAGTTCGTCACGCAATGTGTTTGTGGCGGCCTTGATCCTGGTGATTGCCATTGGTGTGAAATATGGTGCTGAAGACAATGTAGTCATCGGTCCCATTCATTTCTCAGGACTGGCATTGTCCGCCCTTGTAGGCATTGTGCTCAACGCCATCCTCCCTGGCAAATTAGGAATGAAAGTGAAGAGTGTCCACGGCAAGGACAAGCCCCACGAGTAATGGTTAAGCAAGGCGAGAGAGTCCCCACTGAAGGACTTGGTCTATCACTGGGGAGTCTACACCATGCTGACGAGTTAATCGTTGGACAATTTGCAATCCATAAGGGAAATCCTCTGTAAAATAACGGCTCTTGAAATCGGGCACATAGCCTCCTTCTACTTTTTTTACTGGGGCCAGAATCCCTTTAAAAGCCTCTATGCTACGAAGCTTCTGTGACAAAGTATGAGCATCCACACTCTCATAATAATCGAGCACTGTAGCGATGCTACCCTTTCGAACAGGCAAGCGTTCCAACAAAGTCTGCAATTCATCATCCATCTGGATATAAAGCCGTGCAGCCTCTTCTGTCCATTCCTCATAAAATAAAGGTACGTGCGAGAACACTTCCCCCTCATTCCAATCCTTCCAAAGAGAATACAAGCGTGACGGATGTAGCAGAGGGTTGCTATTCGACAAACTTGCCTCATAAAAACTATTTAATAGTTGTATAGGGGTCTGTAGCATTTCTGCCATGACATCCCGCAAAACTTCCGGATGCGCAGTATGTTCCACAGCCATACTCAGACTATCCTTATATCCCATTAGGCGGGCCGAGTGCCCATATTCAATGATACGGGAGATAAAAGGTACACGTTGAAATCCGAAAAGCGGCTGATTTGCAGGCAGTACATCCAAGGCCTCGAAGAAAAAACCCGTACTGCTAACCACACTACCAACTGCAGTTTGGGAAGGCAGATAGTCCCTAACCAATAACAATGTTTCCCGAATAGCATAACCTGGAAGACAAAGCAGGACGATATCTGCATCGGAAACCATTTGCTGCACATCACTGGAAACGCTGTTCAGGTGTCCTACGAACGTCTTTCCTTCCGGCGCCTCGATAACAACATCTTGGCTCCATTGCCCTGGATGGTGTGTCAAGATGCATACCTCATGCCTCTTCTGTGCTGACACGAAGCCAGCAATGACATGCCCGATATTGCCTCCTCCGCAGATACAGACTTTCATTTTACCAGTTCCTTAAGTCCTTCTACCAGCCGCGTATTATCCTCGTGATTTCGTACGGCAATGCGCATATACTGCTTATCCGGATGAAGTCCAGGCTTAGCACTACAGTCGCGAGTCAGGATATTGTGCTGTTTCAACATATAAATCACAATTTCCTGGGCAGTATATGGAGGTAACACTTCACAAAGGAAATAGTTAGCCTGCGAGGGCATAACCCGGAAGAAAGGGACGGCACGCAACTTTTGCTCAAAATCGGCTCGTTCCTTGACAAATTTGTCGCAGGCACGCCAATAGTCCTTCTCATGCTTGTTGTAAATCTGCATAAAGAACTCGGCAAAGGAGTTGAGATTCCAAATGCTCACCTCCTTCTTCATACGGACGATGAGTTCCCTGTCAGCAGAAGCCAGAATGCCTAAGCGCAACCCCGGAACCCCGTAGCTCTTTGAAATGCTCTTCATGACGGCCATGTGAGGATTGCCCTCTAAGATGTCATCGCTCAATAGTGAGTTCGTAGCATAGTCCTCGCTGAAATCAACAAAAGATTCGTCAACCACAAGACGAATGGCTCGTTCCTCACACCACTGAGCTAATCGCACCACATCAGCTTTAGGAATGAAATTGCCAGAGGGATTATCGGGGTTAATGAGCATCAGCTGCCGAATGTCTTTATCCTCAAAGAACGTCATCAAGTCATCAGCCGTATAACGATAGTCGTCATTCTCAGGGACATAAGTGACCTGACTCTCTTTGTCAAAGCGATTGGGATATTCCTCAAAGGTAGGGCGAACGAAACCAGTCCTGCCTGCTGTGCTTTCCATCAACACCTTGATCAGTTCTGCCGCGCCATTTCCTGGCACGATATACGGTTCGCTGACGCCAAAGCACTTACTGGCAATCAGTGTATTCACCTTCATACCCGAGGGATATTCCGTCAAGAGAGTGTCGAAGTTGGCACGCAATTCGTCTTTCATTCTGCGACTGGGGAAATAGGGATTCACCAGATAACAGAAGTCGAGCATTTGAGGGAAACGCCAGAATCCGCCATAACGACCGTAATACTTACGTATCACATCTTCCTCATTGGCAAACAAAGCCTCTGCGATATCAAGATCTTGTTTGTCATCTATCTCATACCACTTTTCCTGACCTATGGGCAGGGCTTTCATGTCGTGATTGTTCAACAATGAGATGATGCGAAGCACATTCTCATAATACTCATTGTTTCCGACAGCCTTCGTATAAGCCTCAAGGAAGGGAACATATTTCTGCTGAGAGAACTGACGACTCAACTTATAGATATTAACTGTTTTGTAATATGAGCCAGCATCCTGATAGTCAAAAGCATCCTTCGATATGAAATTGACAATGTTTCGCTCTTCGTCAAGCCTGACCATTGTGCCGTCCATCCATGACTCATATTTAGCCACAAGAGCCAGATTGGGATATGGATTTTCGACTATCATGGGAATGATGCGATTGCTAAAGATGAGGTCGCTCTCTATCAACAGCGTATCGTCTTCCTGTAACTTGTCCTTTACAATAGCCAGCGAATATATGTTATTGGTCTTGTCATATACAGGATTCTCCGCAAACAACAACGAACAGTCTGCCGTCAGCTTCGCCCCGTATTGAGATTCTATATAGCCACGCAACTCCTTGCCCTTATATCCTACCACGATGATAACGCGGTTCAAGTTCTGCTTGGCGAGCTGCCCCAGTAACCGGTCTATCAGACGCACCCCATTAACAGGAACCATACACTTCGTATTGTCCTTGGTATATTCTCTCAATCTACGGCCCATTCCTGCCGCTAATATAATCGCTTGCATATGGATATTTGAATATATATAATATGTATACTTATAGCCAATAGGCTTCAAACTTATGTGTAACCCGCTGTTCTACCGG
>Ga0310695_10013600_pt1 | contig 11144 bp, 10 predicted proteins | sample RumenRJG_04DNA_FD_203882 | JGI IMG/M metagenome (GOLD analysis project Ga0310695, IMG submission 203882) | Bovine rumen microbial communities from Lethbridge, Alberta, Canada - RJG_04 (v2) (version 2) | ecosystem: Host-associated > Mammals > Digestive system > Stomach > Rumen | place: Canada... | reverse complement strand
TGCCGTTATATAACATCTATAAAAAATCATAGGCGTAAAAAAATATAAACCCGCACAAACTCAGAGTTTATGCGGGTTTTCTTATGATTTACTTGTCGTTTCTTATCGGCTCTTACTTCACCTCCTCAAAAACGACTTTAACTGACTATCAATGCGTTAGCACCGGATGTTGCACACATGTCGCAAAAACGGAAATAGCCATTGATAATCAATATGTTACAAAATCACTGCAAAGGTATATATTTCTCCCCAAATAACCAAAAGAAAACACAGAAAAAATCACAAGCCTGCCACATTTTCTTGATTTTGGTTGGGTATAGGATGCTGAAATGGCAAAAACATAGTCAGCTGACGAGATATGTTTTGCTAACGCTATACCCCCAAACAATGCAACAGATAATGGCGGTAAAAATGGCGGTAATGTTGGCGGTAAAATGGCAATGTCCCCAGTTTGTCCCTAGCTTGTCACAAGCTTTGTCACAAGTCTTGTCACAAGACGAAGAAAAGGATGCAAGTATTGATGCAAAAGATGCAACCTCCAGTTCAAAGGTTGCAACCTTGGATGAAGAGGCTGCAAATTTGGCGGACAATGGACGAAATAGCGCAATTCGCAAACAGAGACAAGAACTATATAAGGAACCCCATTGATAGTCAAAAGGACTTCAATAGTTACGTATAATTGCTCATTTAAGGATGCTAAAGTGAAGAAAAAGGCATAAAAGTGATTGTATTTTGCAGAAAAGATGATTTTCCTTCGTTATTTAGTGGGAAATTAGCTAATTTTGTACGCGTATTTAATTATAATAAGGTACAACCTCATCAAAATAGGAAGTATATTAAAGAATCGGCATTATGTCATACTCAAAGATTAAGGATATTAAGACCCGTCTCTGGGGCAAGTACGATGTGAGTATTATCGCCAACGAAGATGTAAATATCATCGTTGGTATCAATGGCAGTGGGAAAACCACCTTGCTGAATGAGATTTATAAGCTTGCACTGGAAAATCTCGAAGATAAAAATCAAGTTATATATGTGCCGTCTATCGATAATATAGCCATGCGTGACAAGCGTAAAACATCCAATGCTCTGACGCAGGATATAGAGTTCTATATGTTCGATATGAAAACAGGGCCATCAATGATGTACTATCGTATGTCAATGATAGATGCTTCCACTGAGAAACAGGCTGAGATGAAAGCACGAATTGAGGATTTCCGCTCTGTCATCAATGGGCTGTTTCAAGAGACAGAAAAACATATTGAAATTGAAGGGAACAAATTCAATATTGTTTCCAAGGGTCAGATATTACCTATTGACGCTCTGTCTTCTGGCGAAAAGCAGATATTGCTGATTATGCTTCGTGTGTTTCTTCTGGAAGGCAAGGAGTCTTATGTATTACTTGATGAGCCCGAAAACTCCCTCGACATCAGTTGGCAGTATAAACTGATTGATACGCTCACGAAACTCAATCCCAATGCCCAGTTCTTTATCACTACACATTCCCCAAGTATTTTTGGTGCAGGATGGGGTGACAAGATTATATATATGGAAGATGTTACAACCCCTGTCAAGTAATGGATATGAATAGAATCGAAGAACAAGCACGATACTATCAAAATCTTCCGTTACGAGACAGGGGTGTAAAGGCAGTTGTACACCTGGAAGATGCCGAAGACGAAGTGTTTTGGAACCATCAACTCCAGAAAGCGTCTCCAGCCACCTATCATTTTCTGGCATACTCAAAGAATGATAAAGGTAATGAAGCCCACGGTTGTGAGCAGTGCTTACGCTACAAGTCTTTTCTCACCAGTCGTTTCTTCATTTGCATAGATAGCGACTTGCGACAATTGAGAGGAGAAAAAGGATTGTCGGCAGACAACTTTATAGCTCAGACTTATGCATATTCTTGGGAGAATCATTTCTGCGAATCCGGACATCTTCAAGAACGACTTGTCAGGGTGTTGCCGAATGTAGAATTTGATTTTATCATTTTCCTACAAGGTCTTTCCAAAGTTGTCTATCAACCTCTTCTCTATCTTGTGCATTATGGCAAAAGTTCCGAGTTGAATAAGCAATGGAATATTACCAAGTTCAACGCTTGTCTGCCACTGCAACCCAAACGTGAAGAACTTGCAAATAATGGTAGTGTTTATTTGGAAAAAGTTACAAAATTGTTTAGTGAGGCCATTGCTAACCTCCAACAAGAAGTGCCACTGGAATATGAACATCTTGATGAGACTAATGCTTATCTTCATATTCAAGGCCACCAACTTTACAAGCTTGTACTCCACATTGGCACGCTATTTTGTCATGGTACGAATGTTGCCTTTAAAACAGACATTCTTGACAAAGCACTTCATACCGAAGGATATGCCGAAATTGATAATGTACAATCAGATCTCGTTAAAATAACCTCAGCACAATAAGAATGGAAAATAGAATTAAAGTGGTTCTTGCGGATAAGAAGAGAACAAACAAGTGGTTATCCGAGCAGTTGGAGTGTGCACCAACTACCGTAAGTAAATGGTGTACCAATGCCAGCCAGCCACCTATGGAGACATTCGTCAAGATAGCAGAACTCCTCGAAGTCGATATAAACGAATTGTTGAGGATAGAAAAGAAGTGACCGTCTTAGAAGCTACGTTTTAACTGATAACTATCATCCCTGCCAGAGATACAGAACCATAGCAGAGGAGTAGCGTAGGCCGAGGATAGAAATGGCTGAAAGCAGAACGAAATAAATGTAACAACAATAATGAAGCAATAACGACATGGATAGGAAAGGTTTTATAGATTTTAACACTAGGCTTTCGCCAGAGAATTCGGGGAAGGCAGACAGTTATGCCAGGGCCATCATGATTCTTGACGAGGTGTTGCCGTATCAAAACGTGATAGACCTTCAGGGCCGTTCGCTCTATGAACTATCCGATGTTACTGCTATTGATGACGTGTTGCGCCTGGTCAATGGAGAGGTTAAGAAGATGAAGAATCAACAGCAGAACATCTTCGACGACTATGGCAAACCGAACCAAAGGAGTTACCCGCTGAAGAGTTTCTGTTCTGCAGCCCTGAAAAGCTTGAAGAAGTACGCTGAGTATGAACAGGAGGTGGTGGTAGCAGACAGAATTGTTGCTGAAGAAACGAATCCTCAGACAATCTCCAAGAAGCTTATTGCCTACTTTGACATCACCAAAGAAGGAGAAGACCAACTCTCAATAACAAAACGAAGAAAGGGCCAGGACTACTTTCGTCGTATGATACTTGCCAATTATGGTGGCCGATGTGCCCTGACGGGAATTAGTGTGCCGCAACTGCTGCTGGCCAGCCACATCATACCGTGGGCAGACAAGTCTCACAAGAAAGACCGCCTTAATCCATGTAATGGCATATGTCTGTCTGCGCTCTATGACAAAGCCTTCGACAAAGGTCTCTTCACTATTTCGCCTGATGATTACACCATTCAACTCTCTTCTGCTTTGCGAGAGTATGGGACGCAGGAGTATTTTGACAAGCAGTTTGGAAGTATCAGCGGAAAGCAAATAACTATGCCGATAGAGCACAAACCTAATCGCGACTTCTTGGCATATCATAGGGACCATGTGTTTGTGGGTATATAGGTACCAAATTTAGGCTACAAACACAAAAAGTAGTTCACAAACATAATTGTTACACCTTATTTTAGTTAAAAATTCTTTATTTTGTTTGTTTATTTTCAATTTGTGTACTATATTTCAAAAATATAGACTATATTTGTGCTCAAAATTCAAATATTTATTACTATGGCTGAGAATTCTAGACGCAAAAGGTTTACTAAAGTTGCAACCAATCGTGTTCAGAAAATCATTGATTATCTGAACCTTCTGCAGAATTGTTCTAATCGCAGAAACTACGAGTATGATGAGGATGATGTGAATCATATGTTTGAGGAAATCTCAAGAGCTCTTAAAGACGCTAAGGCGGTTTATGCAAACGAGCTTAGCAAAGGAAACGGAAAGTCTGGTTTTACCTTTAATAAATAATTGCCTATGGAAAGCTTGGATTTGTTTAGTCAGTTAGAGAATGAAGTGCCTATAACCGGGGACAAGGATCTTGGCTGCAAGTGGAACTTCGTAGAGAAGCCCAAAGGCACGATGAAACGAGATCGTGAAGATTCATCGTTTGATCCTTTCAAGGATAATGAAGTTCGCTGTCTTGTCCGCGAATACATTCAGAATTCCATAGACGCTGCGCAGAAAAAAGATGAGGATGAGAATCAGAACAAGAAAGTTCTTGTGACTTTCTCATACGGCAAAATGGCTTGCGCTGACTATCCCAATTTGATACAATCTTTGATAGGGCGGCTAAAAGCATGTAGTGAAAGAAGCCAACAACTGCCTGGTTCCAAAGACATCTACAAAAGCAAGTATGAGTTTCTGAACTCGCGCAAGAACGGCACCATCGGCTTTTTGAAAGTATCCGATTATCATACGACAGGAATGAATTATGTCGATGATGACGATGTTCCATCGGCTTTTGATTCATGTGTACATTGTTCGTCATCCAGTTATAAACTTGATGGCGGCTATGCGGGCGGCAGTCATGGACTTGGAAAAACTGTAGGATTTGTTAATTCCCCATTCAATGCTGTTTACTATTCGACAAAGGATGATGAGAGCGGACAGACATTTGGAGAGGGCGTAGTAAGATTGTGTACTCACAAATATAAGAATGAGAATGGAGAGAAGGTTCTCTTCGAAGCCGACGCTTTCTACAACAAAGGTGGCTCGCCTAATTCTGGAGAAGAGATTCCTGTCATTTTTAGAAGAGAGCAATCTGGAACCGATGCATTTGTGCTGGGAATGGAAGAAAATGCAGAAGACATCAAAACCATGAAGAAAGAGCTACTTAGAGGATTCTTCTATGCTATTTACAAGGAATTACTTGATGTCAATATTTGTGGAGAAAAGTTCACCAAGGCAAATATTGGCGATAAAATGATAGAATATTTCCCCGAGCCTGATTACACTAACATGGACATGGACAGGAGCAACCGTCCAGAACTGAACTTCAATCCCCGTCCCTATCTTTTTGAGATTGCTATGTGCGATGATGGTGGTGATAATCATGTGCTGTTCACAACAGATGACTTCCCTGGCCAGTTCCCAACTTTAGGGCATGCTACCCTGCAAATATGGAAAAGCGAAGACATTACAGCTGCAAGGTCCTTGGATAAGATTATCTTCATGCGAAACAAATTGATGACTGTGGAGGTTAGGAAGTATAACTCTTCCAAGGGCTTCTACGGTATTATGGTTTGTGACGGAGAAGGTGCCAAATATCTGCGAATGTTGGAAGATGTAAGGCACGACAAATGGGACGTGAAGGAGTTGAAGGACATGAGCGATGAGGACAAGAGAAATGCCAGAAAAGCACTTCGAGAACTTGACTTGTTTCAAAAAGAGTGCATAAAAGTCCTCTTCCCTGAAGAGCATGACAAACAGCTTGAAATAAAGTCGCTAAGGAAGAGAAGAATTGGCAAGTTTGGAAGCAGGAGTGAAGAAAATGAAGAAGACAACATCTGGCCGACAACCAATGTGATTGAAAAAGAAAAGAACCAGGGCTTGAAGTCCGGCTCGTTTACTATCTTTGAGGAAGTCAAGGGAAGAAAGAAAAAGAAGAAAAAGGGCACTACAACAGATGTGGAACCTGAGACTGATTCGACACCTCGTCCTGAACCTCCGACGCCAGAACCTCCAACAACTGACCCTCCAACGCAAGACCCTCCAAAACCTGAACATCCGAAGAAAGACCCGACTTACGTTGAAGGTGATGATGGTGAAGATTATGGAACTGGCGAGGTAGAGAATCCCAATCTTGAGCGTGAGAGGGAAATAAAATTGGATGGACGCAATAAACGTCTTAAGCCGCTTCATAACGAAGATTATACGTATAAACTCGAACTAAGAGTTCCAAAAGACTATTATGATTGCAGGCTTGTCCTTGACATACAGGCAGATGAGGGATTGTTCCCGTTAGATTTGAAAAATGCTTCTGCTGGTTGCCAAATTAGATCAGGTATCTCTAATGAGATTTTCGGATTTGATTTGAAAGCCGATACCCCTAATGTTATTAAGTTTACTCCTCAGGAGAACGTCACATTGTATAGTTTAAACATCAAGGTATATGGACATTAAAACGACTGCTACATATCCGTACCCCATCTGGGGCTTACCCGATAATTATAAAGGGGATGATCCTGCTGGTGAAAGAAAGGGGTTGAAAAAAGATACCGATGAAGATGTTTTCATCTTGGAGTATGAGGTGACCACGCATAATGAAGGCGTAGACAGGCTTATTGCAGATAAACTTGCTTCGTATCTGTGTATCATACAATGCTCTTCAACATACTATACCCAGATAGAAAGGCGAGAAGAATCTTGTTTCACAATCAAAATACCCTGTTCGAAAGTGAACAAGAGATTCTCCGTTAAGATTGAAATAGTAGCCACAGAGAACATCAATAGCTGCAATTATCTTGATGTAGATGAATTCTATGAGGGCATTGTTGATTACCAGAAAGGTGCAATGATTGCAATGGTGGATAAATTCAACGTATCATTAACACCAAGCGATGATATGGCTAACCTGAGCAAATTTGTGAAGTATGAATTCGCAAATGTTCAGAAGGTCACAAATGTTATTGATGAAATTATCTTGATACAGCTGCCATACTCCTATGAGAATGCAGGGAAATTGGTTTTGAACCAGTGTCCCAATGTATTCGAGGCAATGTTGGTAAGGAATGCACTTATTGAAGCAGTTTACAAGTTGCGTTCCTGCTATGATGACGATCAAAGGGATTGGATTTTCTATCTAACGCAATTTATCAAGCAGATGGTTTCGGAAGACGAATTGACCGAGCAAGAAGGATATGACTATTCAATTGGCGATGTTCTACAAATAGTAGACAAGATTTTGCCCGATGTCATGCTTAACGCATTAGAGGAAGTAAAAGAAAAAATCGAACCAAAAGATTCAGATTCATGAAGCAGACAATCTTTACCCCAGAATTTGCCGAGGTATTAAGAATACACGTTCAAGATAATCTCCCACATTATCTCAACCCTACGTTTAAGTGGCGAGAAGAAGCTGGGAAACATGACGGGTTATACGAAACTGATTTAGAGCAACCAGACTTGTCGGGTATGCTTGCATATGCTGATTCCAAAACTTCAGGAGATGACTATGAAGCGGGAAAGATTCTCTTCGAGGCATTCAAAGACCTAACTCCTATGCAAGCAGCTCAAAGTCATTTTTGGCAATATCTTTCGCACGTTGACTTGTATGAATACATGAGGAGACGTTGGAATAAAATTGACGAACAAGATTGTGACCCTAACTATATTGCTGAGCATTGGTTCTACAAGCAAAACAGAAACTGGCTGGAGGGACTTTATTGGTCTTTCAAGAATACAGTTCAAACCAACGAAGACGGGTCGCTTGACTATACCTATACCAAGTTCCTGTTCAGGGAGCAAAACTTGCGAAATAGAGGTATTATGCCTTCAGCTACAGTGTTCAGAAATCCAGAAGCGTTAAAGGGCGTACTTCGTTTCTGTATAGAAGAAATGGACAAGAAGGATCGTGGTGAAGATACCGTCTTTGACAAATATTTCGAGTATCGTATTACCGCTCCTAAAGGCGTCATTCAGTTGGTAAACAAACTGGCTGGTGTAATAGAAGCATCAGCATATACGAGCCAAGACTTCTATGATTTTCTGGTCGCAAGTAGAGACATCATTAAGAGTCAGGGCGATAGAAAGAAAGAGAAGAAAGAACGTGACGAAGCAATGGCTGCTGCAGGTATCGCTCCTAAGAAAAAGAAGAAGCATAAAAAGAACAAGAAGCATAAGAGAAGATAATATATGGCAGAAATAGAAGAGTTCAAACAAGGTAAAACTCCAATAAAATTCATTGACCTCTTCGCTGGTGCTGGTGGCATCAGCGAAGGATTTTTGCAAGCATATACTGACGATAAATACTTCCAATTTATCCTGGCAAGTGACATCAACAGTAACTGTGAACTGACCCATCGTGTGAGATATAATCGGCAGTTGGGACTTGATACGGCTTTCGTTACTGAGGACATTATGTCAGATGATTTTATAAAGCATTTGGAAGAAAAAATTGGTGATCAAAACATCGACGTTGTTACTGGCGGCCCAAGTTGCCAGTCGTTTAGTTTGTCAGGGCGAAGAAGGAAATTTGACAAGCGCGACAATCTCTTTATCCACTACTTGAAGGTAATCAGAAAATTCCGTCCAAAGTATTTTGTGATGGAGAATGTGAAGGGCATTCTCACGAAAGATCGTGGTAAGTTTAAGACGGCAGTGATGAATGAAATCCGTTCCATCATTGATGAAAAAGAAGTGGACGGCATGCTCGCATACTTCAATGGTGTTTTGAGCAGAACGGCTAACGATTCTGTACGACAATGCTTCATTAATAAAATAAGAATAGAAGTTGTTGAAGACGGTAAAGAAGAAAAATTCGTTGATAAATATTTTCAAATCGTTGAATCAGTATATAAGCAACTCACTAGAACAGTCTCATTGAAGGTTAGCAAAAGCAATCAGCATATCACAACGATACGGCATGCGTTGTCACTACTTAAATTATCATCGAAACGACAGAAGTTGATAGATTCTATTATGCATCTGAAAGCAGAAGCAGACGTTGACAATGACCAGCTGGTGAAGAAGTTCAACGACTTTGTATATGCGATAAGTGACGACCAATTAGCTGAGTTAATTGAAAGGCATATTTATTGGGTTGAAGAGTTTAAGACTCAACCTGATGTTGTTGAAAGGCTGAGGCTAATTGTTAAGCTTTATACTTTGACTTTGGAAGAAGTCTTTGAAGAGTTGCGTCAATATGCTATCGATGATGATTCTCTCGAAAATTATGAGCACACCATGAATGAGATACATCTCTATAGAATTAACAAACCACTTGTTTTGAATTCTTCAGATTATGGTGTACCCCAAAATAGAGAAAGGGTTGTTTTCATTGGTTGTCGTAAGGACCAGCCTATGATTACAGAGATTCCTGCATCTACAGAGGAGAACAAGGTTACCACCTACGAAGCTCTTCATGATTTGGACTTCCTGGATAATGCTGAAACTGCTGATGACTATGCTGATGTACCAGAGGATGAACGTTATAAGTCTTTGAATGTGAAGAGGGGTCTTGACGGCCAACCTAACGAACTGGGCGAGACCTATTCTGAATGGTCGAGAGCGGGAAGACTTGGTCATCGTTTTACGTTTGAAGAGCCTCCGTTCTACGTTAGAAATCTCGACAATCTGGAGAATGGCTTATTGGAACACGCACATTTATTCAATCATCAGACGAGCAAGCAAAGCGAGGAAGTTCTAAATCGTTTGGCAGTGATAGGAGAAGCTGGCGATTATACTGATGACGTAAAAAAACAATTGGAGGATATGGGTCTTAATTCTGACAAGCGAAACTACACAGTTCTGAAGCCAGAAGGACAGTCGCCAACAGTTGTAACGTTGCCAGATGACTTTATCCATTATCATAGGCATCGTGCTTTGACGGTGAGAGAAATGGCTCGTCTGCAATCCTTTGACGATTCATTTGTGTTTCAGGGAAAGAGAACAACAGGTGGCGATAAGCGCAAGTCAGAGACGCCACAATATACGATGGTAGGCAACGCTGTGCCACCACTTATGGCGAAGGCGATAGCAAATAAGATTTTGGAAGTGATAGTGACGGAACAAAGACAGTAGCAAATCCGGTCATGCTAAAAATATATTTAGATTGGAATAGTATCAATAACATACAGACAAGGCATCCAAAGCTGTATGAACTGATAAAGGAATATGGACATTTGTTCATCTTCCCGTATTCCAATGCGCATATCCGTGACCTTTTGGTTAGTAAGAGTGAAAACAATCCATTTTACCAAAGAGATATAGCTACACTTACCGAAATATGCGGAAAACATTTACTCCAATTTGAAGATGAAAACAGTTGGACCAATCCTCTTTTCTGCTTGCCTGAAGATTATATTGATTTAATTGGCACTCCTTTAGAAATCATTCAGAAGACAGACTGGTTCCCACAGCAAATCTTTCAACAGTTTAAAGAAATTGTCAGGAAGAGCTTTCCCGATAGTGTTCAAAAGAGAATACAGGGTGCTAATCCGGAAGAAGTGTTTAAGATAATCAACGAAGGCCTGAAATCAATCAATTCCGAACTCACAATCGAGGATTTATCCCTCTCACAAGTCAATAGCATTCGTAATATGATGAATGAGGAGGCAAGATTCAAGTCTTTGTGTCTGGCACTTGATATGTGTGGATTCCGACCAGAAGATAAGGATAAATCGTTTACTAATATTGATGCTGACGCTAGCCACATCTTCTATGCGTCAAAATGTGACATGTTAGTTTCTAGTGACAGAAAAATGAGAGGAAAGGCAGAAGCAATGTTTTCTAAATACAATGTTGTTACAAAAGTTCTCACACCAAAACAATTTGAAGACCTTATAATTGAAGAAGTAAATAAGGAATATAGCTTACAGAACCTGTTGTCAAGCATTAGACAATATGGACATCCACGTGAAGAAGAGGATGGAGCTCACTACAAATTGATGGAATCCCCCGTATTCGGACTGTTCAACGCTTGTTTCTTGGTTGATGAACACTTTGGATGTAGCGGCGAGCCTAAATCAGCACTGTTTGTCTATTGCTTTAATAACACACCCTACCTGTATTATACGGAGCTAACGAGGTTCTTTGATTTGATTAAAAGTTTCTTGCCAGAAAAGATGAAGAATGAGTTCCAAAAAGAATACGTTGATGAAATATGCAGTCGAGATAAGAGAAGGGCAATGAATGCAAGATTCTATTTTGAATGCCCTGATTTAAACTTGTCATTTGCATTTTATGGTGACCCCATCTCATCTGTGCCATGTCCCATGATGCAGGTGAGGTTTGCTTAGTGATGATGTAGAACAATAAAGCAGAAATCGAAAACATTATTGAAATAAAGTAAGACGAGATATGAGCGAAAAGAACGATAAGGAGCTATACTTAAACTTTGACGAGTATATTCGTCAGGGAGAGCCGTCGCAG
>Ga0310695_10013598_pt1 | contig 11146 bp, 8 predicted proteins | sample RumenRJG_04DNA_FD_203882 | JGI IMG/M metagenome (GOLD analysis project Ga0310695, IMG submission 203882) | Bovine rumen microbial communities from Lethbridge, Alberta, Canada - RJG_04 (v2) (version 2) | ecosystem: Host-associated > Mammals > Digestive system > Stomach > Rumen | place: Canada... | reverse complement strand
GACAATGGCTCCGAGTTGGCAAAATACCTCAAGAAGTGAAGACTCCTATGAAGATAAGCCCAATCATCCGTAGAATCTCTCAACACTCCTTCCGTCTGCCAACGGTTGTCGTCACCCTCTTGTTTTTTGCTATAGCCGCGTTTGCAGCGTCAGAGCCGGAACAGGTTATGGATTCCCTGCAAAAGCAGATACCGCTGTTAAAGGGAGAACAGCGCCTCCAGGCGATGGAAGAACTCTATAACCAGAGCCTCCATGTGGGCGATTTCAAACTCCAGCTCCATATTCTGGACCAATGGCAGGCAGAAGCGCATCGTCAGGGCAATGCCGTCAGTGAGGCTGATGCACGAGCCGACCGTATTCTCGACTTCTTCAATGAAGCCATCTATGACTCTATCTTCCCACTGGCACACGATATGATGCAGTTCAGCGAGGAGCATAATTTGGTGCGCAAAAAGATGCAGGCCTGGCATTTGCTCGTTGGCGCCTATCACTTCACAGGACAGTATAACCAGGCCCTGCGTGAGGTGAAGCAGATGTACGAGGAAGCACACCGTCTTGGCTCTGATTACGGTGAGTCGATGGCTTACTTCAACATGGGAAATATTTACTACAGCATGAGCCATTACGAGGAGTCGGCCGACGCCTTTGAGAAGAGCATTCCCCTCATGCACAACATCGATCAGGCTGTTCTGCTCGAGATATTCCCTTATTATTGCGACGCTCTGGAGGCCCTGCACCAGTATGAAAAGCTCGATGCCGTCACCCAAGATTGGAAAAAGGTCATAGACCATAGAATAGCCCAGGGCGACATGCGAGACTTGGATGTCATACTTGCCAACTACTATGTGGCATGTGCTCAAGCAAAACTCGGTGAGAACGTACTTGACGAGGCGGAGACGCTGCTCGAACAGGCCACTGTCCATGTGCCTGAGAGAAATAACTACGAGTGGCTCTATCTGCTGTTTTATCGCGCCAAACTGCGTATGCTTCAAGGACGCTATGACGAGGCCCTCGAACTGAATGCCGAACGCATGAAGATGTGTAGTGTGATTGACGATAAGCCCACTTTGATACCAGTAAACAAGCAGCGTGCCGATATCTTGATGGGAGCAGGACGCTATGAGGAGGCTGCAAAGATGTATGCACGCACCTTTGAACTCAGCGACTCACTCAACAGGGCCAACACACGCACTCAGCTTAACGAACTGCGTACTATCTTCAAGGTCGATGAGCTTGAGAGGACCAATGCACGTCGTATGAACCAGTTCCTACTCATCATCAGCACTCTCGTGGCTGTGGGCTTGTTCATCATCATGATGCTCATCTGGTGGTCGGCCCGTAAGTTGAGAAACAAGAACAGGGAGCTGGCCCTGCGCAATAGCGAACTCAAGGTGGCCAGCGAACGGGCAGAGGCATCGCTGAAGATGAAGACCGACTTTATCCATCAGATATCTCACGAGATTCGTACGCCGCTCAATGTGCTGTCAGGCTTCTCGCAGATTCTGACGGCAGACCACGAAGTGCTCGATGCCGAGACACGTCATAGCATCAATCACCGTATCGTAGAGAGCACCGACCGCATCACCAATCTGGTGAGCAAGATGCTCGAACTGAGCGAGGCCAGCAGCGAGACCATCATAGAACGTGATGATGAGGTGACGCCAGCACGTATTGCCGATGAAGCAATCGCTGTGGTGCCTGTACGCGGACAGCAGCATATCTCTTTCGATTATCAGGTAGCGCCCGATGTTCAGGAACTGATGCTGAAGACCAACCTGAAGCAGGCCACTCGCACCCTTCAGTTCCTGTTGGGCAATGCCAGGAAGTTCCTCCATCCGCAGGGTATGGATATCACGCAGGGCACCATACGTCTCCTCGTCAGTTCCTCACCCAACGACCGCTTCGTGCAGTTTGTGGTGGAGGATACGGGTAAGGGAGTACCTGCTGAGGAGGCCGAGCATATCTTCGAGGAGTTTGTTCAGCTGGATGAATATTACGAGGGTGCAGGCATCGGACTCACCGTGGCCCGCAGCATCGCCCGTCGTCTGGGTGGCGATGTGGTGCTCGATACCTCATATACCGAAGGAGCCCGCTTCGTATTTACTTTGCCAAAGACCAAATAGAAGATGATAGACAGGGCGACGGTTGACAGAATAATGGATGCAGCACGTATCTACGACGTGGTGAGCGAGTTCGTGACACTCAAGAAGAGTGGCGTGAACTACAAGGGCTTGTGCCCATTTCACGATGATCGTAATCCGTCGTTCATGGTGTCGCCGTCGAAGAATATCTGCCACTGCTTTGTGTGTGGCAAAGGTGGCACGCCTGCCGGCTTTCTGATGGAGCACGAGCAGATAACCTATCCTGAGGCCCTGCGCTGGCTGGCAAAGAAATATAACATCGAGATTGTTGAGAAGGAACTGACCGACGAGGAGCGCGAGGCACAGAGCGAGCGCGAGTCGATGTTCATTGTCAACGAGTGGGCCAAGGACTGGTTCCACGATGTGCTGAAGAACGACCCCGACGGCATCGCCATAGGCAAGCAGTATTTCCGCAGTCGTGGCATCCGCGATGATATCATAGAGAAGTTCCAGCTGGGCTATTCACCTCAGAAACGTGAGGCGCTGGCACTGGCTGCTAAGGCCAAGGGTTATAAGCCTGAGTACCTGGTGAAGACAGGCTTGTGTATTGAGAGGAATGAGGAAAGTGGAAAGAGGAAAGAGGTCGCAATATACGACCGCTATGCAGGTCGCGCCATCTTCCCTTGGTTCAATGTCAGCGGCAAGGTGGTGGCCTTTGGTGGTCGCGTGCTGGACAGCCGTACGAAGGGTGTGGCACAGAAATATGTCAACTCGCCCGACTCTGAGATTTACCATAAGGAGCGTGAGCTCTATGGTATCTATCAGGCCAAGAAGGCCATTGTGAAGGAAGACCGCGTGTTTATGGTGGAGGGCTATACCGACGTCATAGCTATGCATCAGGCAGGTATTGAGAATGTGGTGGCCAATAGTGGTACGGCACTCTCCACCTGGCAGATTCACATGCTGCATCGCTTCACCAACAACATCACCTTATTATATGATGGCGATGAGGCTGGTATCCATGCGGCCATGCGAGGTACCGACATGCTGCTGGCCGAGGGCATGAACATCAAGGTGCTGCTGCTGCCTGACGGCGACGACCCAGACTCGTTTGCACGCAAGCATTCTACTGACGACCTGAAGCGCTATATCGAGGAGAACCAGACCGACTTCATCACCTTCAAGAGCCGGCTCACCGTTGAGAATGTCACAGACCCCGTGAAACGCTCTGAAGCTATCGGAGGCATCGTGAAGAGCATCTCCGTGATACCCGACCAGATTCTGCGCTCTACCTATATCTCCGATTTCGCTCATCGTATCAATATGAAGGAGCAGACCCTCATTGCCGAGATGAACAAATACATCCGCAGGGACATTGAGGATAAAGAGAAGGAGAAGGCGAGAGAGCAGGAGAGAGAGACGGCACAGGGGCAACAATCACAACAGCCACAACAGGAGACTCCCCTCACGCTGCATACCCCCACCGAGCAGGCTTCTTCTGTGGAGTTGCTGCTGGTGCGCGAGATTGTGCGTCACGGCGAGGAGGTCATCTTCAAGGATGTGGAGACGGAAGATGGCGAGAAGATATCGTTTACTGTGGCGCAGTATATCGACTTCGACCTGTCGCAAGACCAGCTCACCTTCTCCAACCCGCTGTACAATCAGATATTAAACGAGGCAGTGGCCCATAGCGGCAAGTCCGACTTTAAGGCCGAGACCTATTTCTGCAGTCATCCTGACCTGCCTGTCAGTCAGTTGGCCACACGACTGGCCATCGACCGTCATCAGTTGGGAGGACGTTTTGTGTTTGACAAGGATGAGAAGAATGCAGAGAAACTCCATCAGAATCTGATTGCCCGTCTGCGTTCCCGTGTGCTTCATCTGATGATGGACTATCGTCTGGATATCGTGGAGCACCGCTTGAAGGAGATTCAGCGCCAACTGCAGCAGGTGGGCAACAATATGGAACGAATGATGCAATTATTAAAAGAACATAAGGAAACCAAAGAGATTCGCGATGAGCTGGCCAAGAGGCTGGGGAGCGATCTCGTTGTCTAAAACGAATTATGTATTACATTCAGAAAAGATTAGAGATTTCAGCCAGCCATCATCTTGTGCTGGACTACGAGAGCAAGTGCTCTCAGTTGCACGGACACAATTGGGTTATCACCCTCTTCTGTCGTGCGAAAGAGTTAAATCAGAATGGTATGGTGGTCGACTTCACCGAGATTAAGCGAAACATCAAGAGTCGACTGGACCATCAGAACCTGAACGACGTGCTGCCCTTTAACCCTACGGCCGAGAATATCGCCCGCTGGTGTGTGGAGCAGATTCCTACCTGCTATAGGGCCGAGGTTCAGGAGAGCGAAGGCAATATGGCAGCCTATGAAGAGGATTAACAACATCTTTTATTCATTGCAGGGTGAGGGACGCAACACGGGTCGTGCTGCAGTCTTCATCCGTTTTGCGGGCTGCAATCTGCGGTGCTCGTTTTGCGATACGGAGTTTGAATCCTATCGCGAGATGAGTGACGAGGAAATTTTGGCAGAGGTTGAGGCTCTTGTCCCATCTTATCAAACTCCCCTCCCTTGGGGAGGGGCAGGGGGTGGGCTCCTTGTAGTCCTGACAGGCGGCGAACCTACACTCCAGGTCGATGAAGCCTTCGTTGATTTGTTGCATCAGCACGGCTACGAGGTGGCGATGGAGAGTAATGGAACGCGTTTCGCTCCTCGTAATCTGGACTGGCTCACGGTATCTCCCAAGCAATCCCCCATACACCAGCATTGTAATGAGGTGAAGGTGGTCTTTGTCGATGCCGCCCAGGTCCCTGATATCGACCTTGAGGCCGACTACTATTATCTGCAGCCCTGCGATGTGGGCGATGTCGAGCGCAATAAAGCCATCACCCAGGCCTGCGTCGAGTATATCAAACTGCACCCTCGGTGGCGGCTCTCGTTGCAGACGCATAAGCTCATCGACATAGAATAAAACCTCCAATCTCAAACCTCAAAACTCAAACCAATGACTTGGCAGACCATACTACTCATCATCTACGAGATAATCGTCATTTCGACTATTATCCATGTGGTGATGGATAATCGTCAGCCTGCCAAGACGATGGCCTGGGTTATGGTGATTTGGTTCCTGCCAGTGGTGGGTATCATAGCCTATCTGTTCTTTGGCGTCAACACCCGCAGGGAACGGATGGTCAGCCAGCGTTCTTTGGACCAGCTGACCAAGCGCTCTATGTTTGGCTTTGTGGAGCAGCACGACTTGCAGCTGCCCGAGGACTATAAGCCTGTCATCGACCTCTTCGTCAACGAGAGCTTCTCGCTGCCCTTTAATAATAATAAGGTGGAGATTCTGACTGACGGCTACGAGTTCTTCCCTGCCTTGCTGCGCGATATCGCCTCTGCCCGCAGTCATATCCATATCGACATCTATATCTTCGAGGATGATGCGCTGGGCCGACTGGTGTCTGACGCGCTGATTGCGAAGGCTCGTGAGGGAGTCGAGGTGCGTGTGCTCTTCGATGATGTGGGCTGTTGGAGTGTGAAGAATCGATTCTTCGAGCGGATGCGTGTCGAGGGTATCGAGGTGGAGCCGTTCCTTCCTGTGCGTTTCCCCACCTTTGCACGCAAGGTGAACTATCGCAACCATCGCAAGATTATTGTGATTGATGGCAGCGTGGGCTATATTGGTGGCATGAACCTGGCTTTGCGCTATGTGAAAGGCCGACATAATCGTGGTTGGCGCGACACGATGCTGCGTGTCGAGGGTTGTGGTGTCTATACCATGCAGCGCGCTTTCCTCATCGACTGGTACTTCGTGGACCGCACCTTGTTGAGCGACAGGAAATATTATCCGCCTATAGAATGGATAAACAATGAACAATGTGTGGTACAGACGGTGACCTCAGCGCCCTTGGCGGCTTATCCGGAGATTATGCAAGGCTATGTGCGCATCATCCTCGCTGCCAAGAAGTACATCTTTATCCAGACGCCCTATTTCCTGCCCACCGATGCGGTGTTCTTCGCTTTGAAGACCGCTGCCGCTTCTGGCGTCGATGTCAGGGTGATGGTGCCTCGCAAGACTGATGGCTGGTTTGTGGAGTGGGGCAGCCGTAGCTATCTGCGTGAGGCTCAGGAGGCTGGCATCCAGATACTGCTCTACGAGCCGCGGTTCCTTCATGCCAAAGTGATGGTGTGCGATGACGGAATCTGCACCTGCGGATCTTCCAACATCGATTTCCGTTCGTTCTTGAATAATTTCGAGGGTAATCTCTTTGTCTATGACGAGACGTTGGCGCTTCAGATGAAAGAGACCTTCTTACGTGATGCAGAGACTTCTGTGGCTCTTACCAGTATGCCTCGTCGCTTGCATCCCCGTTTCATTACCCGTTTGGGAGAGTCGTTGATGCGAGTATTGTCACCATTATTGTAAATATTCTATCCTCTTTCCACCTTCCACTTTCCTCTTTCCTCTCTCTTACTTGAACAGCGAAAAGTTCACGCTGCCATAGTTTCTGTGCTCCAAGAAGTGCGGATGCTGCTGGAAGTCATTGTCTTTGCCATGCTCCAACACGAAGATGCCGTCGTCCTTCAGCAGTCCCTTTTCGAAGATAAGGTCAGGAATTGTGGGAATCTCTTTCAGCGCATAGGGTGGGTCGGCAAAGATAAAGTCGAACTGCTGGTGACAACTCTTAAGGAATCGGAACACATCGGCACGCAGGGGAATGCAAGTATCGTCGCCTAACTTCTTGATGCACTCGCAGATAAAACGGTGATGGTCCCTGTCCATCTCAACGCTGACCACCTGCTGACAGCCTCGCGACAGCAGTTCCAGCGAGATGCTGCCTGTGCCCGAGAAGAGGTCGAGGGCCGCAGCGCCATCGAAGTCCACATACTGCACCAGCACGTTGAAGATGTTTTCCTTGGCAAAGTCGGTAGTGGGCCGCGCCTTAAACGAACGCGGAATATCAAAATGACGTCCCTTGTATTTTCCAGTTATAATCCTCATCTTCCTTTAACATACAGCGTTTGCAGGTCATAGGGCATACCCTTGATTTCTGTGACGGGGTGATTGTTGAAGTCTGCCGTGGGGTTGATGATGAAAGCCTTCTGCAGGTATTTCTTCAGTTCCTCTATCAGCCAGTCCTGCTCAGGAATGTCGCCCACAATATGCAGCTCATCGTATTCTGGTTGCAGTTGCAGCTGCTTCCAGACATACAACAGGAAATAGAGCGAGTCGTGACCCCTGCTGGCTTCAAACGAGTTGCAGTATTTGAATCTGTTCTGCTGGAAACTGAAGATGTTGAGATGCTTCTCGTGGAAATAGCCGTAGAGCTTATGGCGGGTGCCAGTGAAACTGCGTTTGTACAGGTGACGCATAACTGGTGCGATGGCAGTAACTATCTGCACGTCCTGGAAATGGTCGTCAATCACCAGTCGCAGGTCTTTGTTCATAGCAAACACAGCAGCGGCATTCAGGTCAGGCAGCACGTTAAAGTACACCGCATCCTGCTCCTTCTTGGGGAAGGAGTGGTTGTACAGTTTCTCGATGTTCTTCTCGTCGAACAACTCGACAGGCACCATCAGCATGTCAGTATCGAGCACCACCCTGACTCGTGGCGAGGGGTTCAGCAGCAGGTCGGCCGTCTTAAACGCCTCACGCAGGTTGGCTGCCATCGATACGCCGCTCTTCACGACAAAGGGTTCGTATATCACGTCTGTCTCATTCTCTGCCAAACACGAAAACGATAGCGACCCGCGTCCTACCCTTATCGTCAGCCTTTGATTTTTCATATTAATTTCTGGCATCCTCGTTCCAATTTTTTGCAAAGGTACAACAAAGTTTTTGTTTTTGGAAAAAAAGTTGGTACAAAAGTATTGTTAAATGCAGACTTTTTATTATTTTTGCACATTATTGAAGCCTACAGGGAGCGAGCCATGCTGATTGCCGAAATCATGAACTGACGGCCCGTTATTGGCAGACGGCCTGAGTGAAATGGTCGAACGCAGCCTTTCCACTCTTTCCATAACAGAAAAGACCTACGCGGATGCCTTTCCAATAGCCAGAGCGCATTGGGAAGGCATCGCCAGTTTTTAGGAAGTGGATGCCGTCTGTGCTATAATAGAATTGGTGGCGATTCTTCTGGCAGTCGTTACTGACGCGTACCCAGAGTCTTTCGAACTTGCCCTTCACGATAACCTCGCGTTGACCTTGGGCCTCCACGAAGATGCCCTCTTTACACAGGCCGATACCCCTGAATGTCTTTCCAGAACAGAAGAGGCCCGCATAGCAGTCGCCAGAAGCGGTGAGTAGGGTGGTGCTCTCGCTTTGATAGCCCACCACCTTCTGCGTCAGCATATTCCGACATAGCTTCAGACTGTCGGCAGGCAATGCCTTCAGCGTCAGCCAGCCTTTTTTCTCGCTCAGGCTCCAATGGGTGTCCACGGGGTTGTGGTTCCATTGCCATTGCAGACCTAAGGAAGATGCTGAAAAGTCGTCATCGGTCTGGAGCAGAGAGGCTTTCGACGAGGGTTGTGGCTTCTGCCATTCTGCCACAGGCTCGCCAATGCCGTTGCCGTCATAGTCAATGCCCATCAGGGGCCAGTCGTCCTGCCAGCGCACAGGTTGCAGGTGAACCACACGTCCCAGGACGGGCGTCTCCTGGAAATGATAGAACCACCAGATGCCGTCAGGCGTATCGACCAAAGCGCCCTGATGCGGACCGTTGATAGGGGTAGAGCCCTGCTCAAGCACGATTTTGCGTTCGTAGGGACCATAGATATTCTTCGAGCGAAGCACCGTTTGCCAACCTGTTCCCACGCCGCCTTCAGGGATGATGAGGTAGTACCAGCCGTTGCGCTTCATGAATTTGGTGCCTTCGGCTATAGGACCCTCATAGACCGTCGTGCCCTCGTCCAGCAGTTGCTTGCCGTCTGTCGACATCTTATGCACGATAATCGGACCTGCGCCATGCTTGCTGCGACCCAGATAGGCCTGTCCGTCCTCGTCCCAGAAAGGACAGGGGTCTTCCCATTTGGGTACGCGTTTCACCAGGTGCAGAGGAGCCCAAGGGCCGTGTGGGTCTTTTGCCGTACTCATGAAAAGACCCTCTTCAGGCGTACAGAAATAGACGTAGTAGAGGCCGTTGTGATAGCGGATGGCGGGAGCCCATGAGCCGCCGGCATAGTGATTGTTGCCATCCCAGCCAGGTTCGTCGAAGCGCCGGTATATCTGACTGATATAGCGCCAGTTAACCATATCGTCGCTCTCCATCACCTGCATGCCGAGGAAATGGAAATCGGAGGCTACCATATAGTATTTCTCGCCTACGCGGATGACGTCGGGGTCAGAGAAGTCGGCATTCAGCACAGGGTTCCTGTAGGTCCCGTCGCCCTGATCGCCCCAGCCCTCAGTATCGTCATTCACGAAGTCTGGGCGGATGTCCGGGGATTCGGTTTTGACTTCGACATTGTCGAAGTGTACATGACGGGTGTGGCGCAGATAAAAGCCCTTCGCAGGCAGGTTGCCCCACATCGTGGCCTCTGGGTAGGCCCTTTCCTTTTCGTTGGCTATCGAGTCGTTGATGGCTTGCATGTCGCTGGGGCCCACGCCGCCTTTATGCTGGATGGAGATGTTCGACAGCCAGACATTGCGCACAGGGTGACCAGCCAGTCCAGTAATAGAACAGCCCACAGACCCAGCATTTCTTATCATGAAGTTATCCAGGCGGATACCGTCGATACTGCCAATGTGGTCGATGGGAATCAGTTCGGTGATGGTATCATCATTACCCTTTCCGCTCAGTCCGCCTCCGCCGTAGGCTTCCCCCTCGCCCTTAGGAGAGGGGGTCAGGGGGAGAGGCTTCAACTGATAGCCTCGTCCGCGATTGCCCAGGCGAATGAAGATGGGCGACTCGGTGCCTTCTACTGTAAAGTCTGAGGCTGCCACATTCTCCATCACGCCACCATCCACAATCTCCAGTGAGAGGGCCGACGTGCCTATCCATTGTCCAAAAAACTTCTCTTGCTGGTTGCTGCTGGGCTTGACCACGATGCCAGAGATGCTGATATTGCGAAAGCCGCCGTTGGTCTCTGTGCCCAGTTTCACGGCATTGCAATGGCTCGATATCACGCAGTCGCTGATGCGGATATCCTCGCAGAGGCGCGGCGATGTCGATTTCAGGGTGATGCCGTCGTCGTCGCTATCCGTCATGATGCCTCTCACAATCACCTCGTGACAGCCGTCAATATCCAGCGCGTCGTTGTTATAGTTGTTGCGATTGAACACCTTGATGCCGTCGATTCTTACGCGGTCGCAGGCCAGATAGTGCTGCATCCAGCAGCCAGAGTTCTTCAGTGTGATATCCTTGACGGTGATATCCTCGCTCTGTATAAAACGTATCAGGTGCGGACGGGTGATGCCCTCGTCGTTCCAAGAGAGTTTTTTGAAGGCGCGGCCTCGTCCATCGATAGTGCCGAAGCCGTCAATCACTACATTTCTGACCTTGTCGGCATAAATCAACTGAATGGTGGAGGTCTGCGTGCGCAGCGACACGTAGTCGGACTTCATCGGCTTGTAGTCGTCCAAGTTGGTACTGCCGTAAAGTGTGGCGCCCTGTTCCAGATAGAGGTGCACGTCAGACTTCAGCACCACGGAGCCAATCTTATACTGGCCCGTAGGCACTACCACCCTGCCGCCTCCTGCCTTCGAGCAGTCGTCTATCGCCTCTTGCAGAGCCTTCGTACTCAGTACTGTCGTATCCGCCTTTGCACCATACGCCACAATATTATAATCACGTGCCGTTGCCGTCAGCATCGACAGACACAGCATCAGCGTCAATAAAGTCTTCCTTGTCATCATCGTTTTTAGTTTTCGACTGCAAAGATACGATTTTCTTTCTAATTCTCCGTCAAAATGCAAATTTTATCTGCGGATTTTAGGATTTAGACTCTCTAAGACATAAAATGTAATTGCCTCCACAAAATTGAATTACTAATCAAGTTTATACAAATAACTCGTCACCTCGTCACTTTTCTCTCAAAACATCTGTATTT
>Ga0310695_10013597_pt1 | contig 11147 bp, 10 predicted proteins | sample RumenRJG_04DNA_FD_203882 | JGI IMG/M metagenome (GOLD analysis project Ga0310695, IMG submission 203882) | Bovine rumen microbial communities from Lethbridge, Alberta, Canada - RJG_04 (v2) (version 2) | ecosystem: Host-associated > Mammals > Digestive system > Stomach > Rumen | place: Canada... | reverse complement strand
TTGCCGTGAGGGAACTCTGGAAGAAGCACCAGAAGGTGTTCGCCGGAGGCCTCGACTGGGAGTTCGACGCCGTGACCGACCACAACCATTCGGCCCGCTTCGTCGGCCTCTACGAGAACGACGGCGCGACCCTCAACGACGCGACGACCAAGGGCAAGGTCTCCCCGCGCTTCGTGGACGCCAACTACGTCTTCGACGTGCGCGAGAAGATCTTCCAGCGTCCCGCCATCGAGATCGCGAACTACGTCAAGATCAAGTATCTTCGGATGCTCACGTCGTTCTACGAGCTGCTGGAGCCCGCCCTCTGGGGCAAGCCGGAGGACGCCACCGACAAGAAGACGCCCTACGGCGTCGCCTACTGGGTGACGAAGCAGTCCAACGCGGACGCGCTGACGAACGCCAGCGGCGGCTTCGACGGCAAGAACCCCACGGGCTTCTCCGAGGGTCGCGCCGGAATCTCGTCCACCGCGTACCCGCGCTGGGCCAACTGGGCGTGCCAGTACGAAGCCGTCACGAAGGCCGACCTCGTGATGAAGATGCGGCGCGGCGTCCGCAAGACGCAGTTCCGCTCGCCGATCAGCCACGCGGAGCCTACGCTCAGCGGCACCGGCAACGGCATCTACACGAACGACAACGTGATCCACGTGTTCGAGGAGATTCTGGAGTCCCAGAACATGAACCTCGGCAACGACCTCGCCAGCAAGGACGGCAAGACGCTCTTCAAGGGGCATCCCATCGTCTATGCGCCGTACCTCGACGACGACTCGACGGACCCGGTGTACATGCTGGACTGGAAGTACCTCGCGCTCGGCGTGATGGAGGGCTGGCAGCAGCACGTCTCCGCTCCCGCCGTCGTGGCCGGGAAGCAACATGATCTGCACGAACTTGCGCAAGCAGGCCGTGTTCCACAAGGCTCTCGCCTAATCCACGAAAGGAAGTGAAGAAATGGACAGAAGCGTAAATGCTCCGGCCGTCTCTCCCGACCTCATCACCAAGGCCGTGTACTACGCGGGCTCTGACGAGGTGAAGGAAGGCGAGCCCTTCGTGTACGACACCGGCCACGGCACGGCCACGGACTACGACGGCTACCGCCACAACAAGGTGGTGCGCCCGACCGCCAGCGGCCAGACCTTCGCGGGCGTCGCGACGCGCAACTATCCCGCAGCCGACCCCGGCAACGGGCGTCTCATCGAGATCGCCCTGCCCGGCAGCCGCGGCGTGCGCATCCGCATGAACGCGGCCATCGACGCGGGCGACCGCGCGTTGTTCTGCTACAAGGCGACCGTCGGCAGCAAGCTCTGGAAGGAGACGGCCACCGCCGTCTCGTCCGGCGTGATCGGCATGGCGGTGATTCGCCAGACGGTCACCGGCGCGGGCCTCGCCCAGGCCGACCTCCTTGAGGCCGCCTACGGCGCTGGCCAGTCCGAATCGTAATCGGGCAAGTCCCGCAGCCGGTCCCACCTTCCTTTCTGTACCGGCTGCGGGGCGATGTTTAACTCAACTTTCGGAGATTTTGAGCCATGGACGAACTGGTAGAGGAAAAGCTGAAGGCGATGGGCGTCAAGCCCACCAAGGAGCTTGCGGCGCTCTTGAACGAATGGAAGCGCCGCCAGGACGCGGTACGTCCCGCTCCGCTCTCCCTGGACGCCATCGTGTGCTGCACGATGATTCACGACATGTTCCTCAAGAAGAAGGCTTCTCAGGAAGAGAAGAAGGAAGGCTAGCATGTCGCTTTTCAGGTGCGGGTCCGTAAACGTTCCAGAGGCCGTCGATTCCGTGACGGTTTCCGGCCTCGCCCTGCCGTTCGACCCGGCGAGCGTGGCGTGTTCCCTGCGCCAGCCCGACGCCGACGCCGACTACATCACTTGCGCCGTCGTCGGTGCTCCTTCCGCCGACGGCTTTGTCGTTTCGCTTTCGGCCCCGACGCCATCGTCGGGCTACATTCTCGACTGGTACGCCGTCGGGGACGAGTTCACCGTGGCCGACGGTTCCTCTCTTGCCGTCGGCTACGAGGAGCTCGTGGGCATCGTGGCCCGCTTCCTGGGCTACGACGCGGCGCACCTCACAACGGCGCAGGCGGCGGAGGTGGATTCCTGCATCCAGTCCGGCGTCCGCAACTTCTACTATCCGCCGCGCATGGAGGGCGTTGACGAGACCTACGAATGGTCGTTCCTGCGCCAGACCTGCACCGTCGCCACGACGGCTGGCATTGCCAGCTACCGCATGGCGGACGGCTTCGGCAAGGTGCGCGGCGAGATATACTTCGCGGGCGACGACCGCGAGCGCCGTCCGCTGCGCGTCGTGCCCATCGGCATGGTTCGCGGGTACCAGACGCGCCCGGAGACCGGCATCCCGCGCTGCGCGGCGTTCGGCTTCCGCCAGACGTACGGCACCAAGGGGCAGTACGTGGAAATGACGCTCTACCCCACGCCCGACCGCGCCTACGCGCTGGAGTTCGGCGGCGAGGCGGACACCGGCAGGATTTCGGCGGAGAAGCCCTTCGCGCTCGGCGGGCCGTCCTTCGCGGAGCTGCTCACGGAATCCTGCCTGGCATCGGCGGAGCAGCGCGTCAACGACGAGGCCGGGCTGCATACGGAGAACTTCAGGAATCTTCTCGTTTCGATGATCGCCAAGGACAGGGGGAGGTCGGGCGCTTCGTTCGGGGACATGGGCGACAGGCCCGATGCCCGCATTCCGCTTCCTGTCCCTCGGCCTACGGTCGTGGGCGGAATGTCGATAACCTACCACGGCGTGACGTGGTGAAAACGAAAGGAAAAGAATCATGGCAGAAGCAAATGCAGATGCGGTGCGGCTCGTGAAGCCCTACGTCGAGAACGCGATTGCGTCGGCGATCTCCACGGCGCTCGCCAACGCCCTCACGGCGGACGACGGCGCGATCAAGACGGCGATCGCCAACGCGGTCGGCGCGTACTTCAAGGGAACGGGCGACAGCCTGCCCGCCTCGGCGGACGTGGTTGGCCAGCTCTTCGTCCGCACCGGCGCGACTTCGCCCGGCCTGTACGTGTCCACGGGCACGACCACGCCCGGATGGAAGACCGTTTCGCACGCGAGCTAACCGGCCATGCGCACGACGGCCAAGCAGATAGTGTGGCCGGTGCGAGGGGTCGAGAGCATCGCCGCATACCATGACGCCACGCCGGACACGTCCCGCGCCTACGCCTCTCCATTCGCCGTGAACGTCCGCGTTCGCGGAACGCTGGAGGAACGTCGGCGCGGCGGCTCGCGTCCCGGCATGAAGGCCGTCGAGGGTGTTGCGGCGGAATCCGGCGGCAGGTGGCTGTGGCCCAGCGGCGAGCCCGTGCTGTGGCCCGGCGGCGCGGAGATGACCTTTTCCTCGGACGAGGTGTTCTTCGCGCCGGACGGTTCCCGCGTTGTCATGCCGCACGCGATTCCTCGCGTGGCGGCGTCGAAGGGCGACGCGCCGGAGGGCGTGGCAATCGCCACGTTCTACCGCGCCCGCCTGTTCGCCGCCAAGGGCACGGACTGGTTCTGCTCCAGGATAGGCGACGCGGCAGACTGGGACTACGGTGCCGACCGCGACGACATTGCCCGCGCCTGCGCTGGCAATGTCGCTTTGGCCGGTAGGAAGGGCGACGCGATCACGGCGTTCATGCCGGTGAACGATTCCATGCTCTACATCGCGACGGCGCGTTCCCTGTGGTGCTTGTCGGGCGACCCGTGCGGCGGCACCATCGGATGTGTCTCGTCGGAGATCGGCGTGGCCGGAGCGGCGGCATGGTGCTGGAGCGGAAGCAGGCTCTATTTCCTCGGCGTTGACGGCCTGTACGGCCTCGCGCCGGGCGAGCATCCCGTCCATCTGTCCGGCGCGATCCCCGCGCTGGAGGGCGATCTGTCGGCGTTCATGGGCTACGACCCGAAGGAAAGCGCCCTGCACATGTTCACGGCCGGCGGCGACTGGTTCGTCGATCTGAACGAGGAGCGCCCGTCCTTCTGGCCGGTGTCGTTCGGCGCGGGACTGCGTCCCGTCGCGATGGGCAAGGCCACGCTCGGCGGCGAGAATGTCGCCATGTTCCGCTGCGCGGACGGCGCGTGGCGGCAGTTCGCCGACAATGTTCCATGTGAAACATCGTCGAACGTCGCGCTCGGCCCGTTCCGCATTTCGGCGGACGATTCCACGGACGGATTCCTCGACGAGCTTCACGCCACGATGGCGTATGCGTCCGCGCAGGTGTCCGCGTCCGTTTACACGGGGCGCACGGCGGAGGAGGCCGTGCGTGCGGCGCGGAACAACTCCGGCACCGTGTTCTTCTATCTTTCCGGCGGCTACAACGCCGTATGGCGTCCGCGCGTCCGTGGCGCATGGTGCGTGATCGTGCTGGCGTCCGCAGGAAAGTGGGCGTACGAATCAATCTTCGCAAAACTCAAACATACAGGGAGGCTCAGGCCATGAGTGACGAACCCTCTACCACCGAAACCGAAGAGGCCGCGGAAACGACCGGCCTCTCCATAGACGACGCTACGCCCGACACCTCCGTGGGCGGCGGCGAGCTGATACCCGTCTCGGACGCCGGAAACCCGAAGTGCATGACCGTCGCGCAAGTGAAGGACTACGTGCTGGCACGCATCGCGGCGTTGACGGCGGCTGGCTCGGCAAGCGTGTCCAGCGATTCCGTGTTCATCCTGCAAGGCGGCGTCCTGAAGCCCGTGTCGGCGTCCGTCCTCGCGGCGGCGATTATGAACGAGGCGTTCGGACGCGCCGCCGTGGTCGGCCCCAACGGCAACGAGGTGCTGGCCATCAAGGATTCCACGGAGCGCAAGACGATCACCTTCGCGGCGCTCAAGGCGTGGCTGGAGGACAACATCACCGTGACGCCAGACCTCACGCTGGCGGATGCCAGCAACGCCGGGACGCTGGGCGACAGCGACCTCGCGCTTGTCGTGCAGGCCGCAGCCGGAAAGAAGGTGACGCTTGCCGCCTTGAAGGACTACGTGCTTGGCAAGCTCGCGGCGTTCGTCATGGCTGCGACTGCTGTGCAGGCGGTATCGTCAACCGACGTGATCTACCTCGTCCAGGGCGGCAACATGCGCAAGGCCACCATCGAGCAGCTCATGTCGGCGGCGGGAGGCGGCGACGTGATCGCACCTGCCAGTCACGTGCCTGGCAACATCCCCGCGTGGGACGATACGGCGAAGAAGCTCACGTCCGGCTACGGCGTGGCAAGCCAGATCGCGAGCGGGACCGGCAACAATAGCCCGTCCGCCACGAAACTGCCGACGGAGGCCGCCGTCGCCGCAGCGATTGCCGGTGTTGGCGACGTGAAGAAGAGCGGTTCGCAGACGAGCGGCAAGCTCGCGGCATGGGACGGAACCGGCAAGCTGACCGACGGCAAGGCCGTGCAAACCACCGTCCGCGACGCATCGAACGCCAGCGACGAGGCCGTGCCCACGGAGAAGGCCGTGCGTACCGCCATCGCGGATGCGTCCGGCGTCACGCCGCCGCAGTCGCCGGTGTCCGGCAACATCCCGACATGGGGCACAGGCAACGCGCTTACGGCTGGCAAGGGCGTGCGCGAATCCATCCGCGACACGGCGAACGCCTCGCACGATGCCATGCCGACCGAGAAGGCCGTGCGCGACGCGATGGACGGCATGGTCGCCATGCCTGGCAGCCATACGGAGAACGCGATACCGACGTGGGGAAGCGGCAGCGAGCTGAAGCCCGGGCTTTCCGTCGTGCCGTCTAGCACGGGCATCGCCAGTGCGGACAACGCATCCGACAACAAGGTTCCCACGGAGAAGGCTGTGCGCGAGGCGATACCGGGGCCGGCCACGAACGCCAACGCTGGCACCATGTCCGCCGCCGACAAGGCGAAGCTGGACAACATGGTTGACACCACCGCCGTGGAGGAGATCGGTGACGATGGGCTTGGCGATTCAGACGTGATTACCGTCTTGCAGGGCGGCACCACGTGGAAGAAGTCGCTCATCACGCGCTTCTGGACGTGGCTCATGGGCAAGCTCACCACGTTCAAGATCGACGATCTTGCCGCGGGCGACGATAACACCGATCTCGATGCCAGCACGGCTAGGCACGGGCTTTGCCCGAAGTTCCCGAACGACAACACGAAGTTCCTGCGCGGCGACGGCTTGTTTGCCGCTCCGACGGGTTCGGCCGACTTCACGGGCGACAGCGGTTCCGGCGGCGAGCATGGGCTTGTGCCCGCGCCTGCCAGCGGCGACGCGGCGGCCAACAAGTTCCTGAACGCGGCGGGCACGTGGACGGTTCCCCCGTCCGCCGCAGGCGTTGACATCCCGGGCTCCACCGCGATTGACGCGGCGGCGGCCGGGGACGCCCTGTATTGCTACGACGATTCCGAGGGCGCATACCGCAAGATCACTCTTGCCCAGGTGGCCGCGCTGGTCATGGGCACGAAGCGGTACGACAACATATTCATTCCGGCGGGGGCGATGTGTCCAAGCCCGGCGAACGGCGCGACGGCGGGCGCGATCTCGTTCACGAACGTGAAGCGAGACACGATGGCGTTCTCCAACACCGTGGAGCAGGGCGCGGAGTTCGACGTTGTGATGCCGGAGGACTGGGACGCCGGGACGGTGCGCTTCAAGTTTTTGTGGACGGCCTACGACGCGACAAAGGCGGAGGCCGGAGAGGCCGTGGCGTGGAAGATCGGCGCGTATTCGTCCGCCGACGAGGACGCGATCACGAACGCGCCGACCACGTTCGTCACCGTGACGGACAGCCTTTCGCAGGTGAACGAGCTTCACCGCACGGGCACGACCGACGCGCTGACGATGAACGGCACGCGCGGCGCTGGCAACATGGTGCATTTCGTGGTGAAGCGCAACGTGTCGGCGGAAACCAACCAGGTTGACACGGAGGCTTTGCTTCTCGGCGTGTGGATTCAGTACGGGCGCACCGCAGTCACGGAGGAATGGTCGTAATGGTTATCCTTCCGTCCATACGGCGAAAGTACATGGCCAGCCGCATCCCGAAGGGCGCGACCGTGCCAATGACGGATTGCGTCGTGACGCTCGCCAGCGATTACGTTTCCTACTCCGGCCAGCCGCGCACCATTGGCGTGACGGTGACATGGGAGGGCGCGACGCTGACCGTGAACGCGGACTACACGCTTTCCTACGCGAACAACAAGAATCTCGGCCCGGCCACCGTTACCGTGACTGGCATGGGGCAGTTTTCGGGAAGCGTCACAAAGACGTTCTACATCGTTGACGGCTCCGGCGTTCCGTGGACGTTCGACATCACGAAGACGGAATATGTGGGCGCGGCGTCATGCAGCATGAATGGCGGTTGCGTGCTTGCCGGATGTTTCAACGAGAATTACGACGGCAATGGCACGGGATTCATGCCGGCTGCATTTTTCGCGAACAACCAATGGCTTAAAGGGTTTGAGTTCGAGCGCGACGAAAACGGCGAGTTCCACGTGGAAAACATGGACTGGACGTCGCCTGTGTCAACGGACGGCACGGCGTCCGGGAATTGGCGTATGCCAATTTGCCTGTCGCCGGACGGCAAGCGTTCGATCTGGGCGAACGATACCACAAGAACGACTCTAATCCTGAAGCAGAAGTCCGGCGGCACGGCATTCGACCTGTCGGGGATGTCATGGGGAGCCGATTCGCCTGACGTGAGGGACTACATCGAATACAGTAGTACGGACATGCACGCGATGGCCTACTTTTCGGGCAGCGGGAAATACCTGTTTGTCTCGCAGGACAAATGGAAGGTGAACAGGTTTACGCTTGCCACGCCGTTCGACGTTTCGACGCTTGACGTTTCGTCGGTTGTCACGCAGGTGTTCCTGGATGCCGTAAACAACAACAAGGTGAGCGGCATCTGCTTCAACAAAGACGGCTCCCAGGCCATTGTGAGCATGAACGACAATCGGTTCTACCATGTTTTGCTGGCGGCTCCGTTCGACATCGGCACGGCAACGGAGATCGGGAAAAAGCAGCTGTCGCAATCGTCCAAGTCTTTCTGCATCACAAACGGCGGCAAGACGCTTCTCGTCGGGACCAGCAGCGGGCTATACGAGTATTCTCTTTCGGCATAAGGAGGCATCATGCAGCTTGAACCCATAAGACCCTTGGAGTACATAACCGACCGCGACCCCATCCCCGAGGAGGTGATGGATTCCTCGTCCTGGTTCAAGACCGAGACGATGGAGCTTGACGTTGGCGAGTATGTGGGCCGTCCGCAGGCGGCGGCGCTCTTCCATACGTCCTTCATCATGCCGCTTCTTGCCGAAGGTTGGTATATCGACGCCGTGCTTTCCAGCAAGGAGGGCGGCGAGTGGATAACTACCGCAACCGCGACCGCATCGCAGAACGGAAGCGCGAGCAACAGATCTACCGCTTCCAGCGAGACGGAGAACGACGCTTCCAGCTCCGCGACGTCAACCTCGCAGGTCAACCAGGTGCAGAGCGGCGTCTATTCCGGCTACAAGGACGTGAACGTCGGGGACACGAAGGGTAGCAGCAAGGGCAAGTCCAAGGGCACGTCGAAGGCCGACGGCAGCTCGTCCACGTCCGGCACGTCCACGACTTCGACCACGCAGAAAGGCGGCCCGTGGTGGTACGCCTACCAGAAGCTGCGCCTGAAGCGCCGCAAGATGCAGAGCGAGCTTGTCCTGAAGGACATGATCGCCAGCTTCACCAAGGCGTACAACGAGGGGCGGCAGATCAACGACGAGCGGTACGACGAGCTGGTGGCGCTCTACGCGATCATGCTTTCCCGCACGGAGGACGAGGCGAACGCCTTCGGCGGGCTTTCGGCGGAGGACTTCAAGCCGCTGGCAAAGATGGTGACGGACGCCTTGAAGGACGCGCTGGAGAAGTATTCCGCGTCTGTGGACAACCTGCCGGAAGACTGGATGCAGTCGCGCATCGACGAGGTGAACCGCAAGTTCGACGCGCTTCTCTCGCAGGCCAAGTCGAAGATGGTCAGCGAAGGGACGTACAACACGACCGTCTGGCCGACCACCGTAAGCGGCATCGAACGCGACAGGCAGCTCGCCCTCAACGACCTGAAGGACGACATGGTGACGCTCCGCGTCGAGGTGATGGGCAGGATAGCGACCATGACCGCGGACGTGGGCACGAAGCTCCTGGACTGCGAGATTCGCTTCATCGAGGCGCAACAGAAAATGCTGCTCGGGCCGACGGAAATCCGCAACACCGTGTTCAAGTGGATGCTGGACTTCATGGAGCGGCGCGAGGACGACTATCCCGGGCTGGAGCAGATCGCGACCATCGCGGGCCAGCTCGGCTACGCGGAAGGAGGTGCGGCGGGCGCTGGCACCGCCGCGTAAGGCATGGGCATCGGAATCTCCTACACGGGCCACGACGGGAGGACGCGGAAGTTCGACAGCGGCGAAGAGGCGCGTTCGTTCCTCGATTCGCTCGGCGCGTCCGCGAGCCGCCATACGGGCGACGCCCTGCGCGACGCCATGGCGCGGCTTCCGAAGCCGGCGCAGAGGCAGGGCGGCGGCACGAAGGTGATGCTCGGCGGCAGCGTGGTCGATTCCGTCGGCGGACTTTGCCTGCGCGGCGAGGAATCGACCCCGCTCGTCGAGGGCGTGAAGATGTTCGCGTCCGTGAACGGCTCGAAGGGCTTCAAGTCGTTCGCGGAGATCGACCCTCCGGGCTCCGCATCCGTGAACGGCCCCATGTTCGGGTGCGACAGCGAAGAGGAGGACGAATCCGAGACCGGCGGCGGCGAGGCCGTGCGAATCCCGTTCGTGTCGCGCACGAAGCTGGTGAGGGACAGGACCTCCGGCATGGTGACGATCTACGAGTTCATCCGCGAAGCTGTCTTCTCGCCGTCCGGGCGGCTCGTCGGCTGCTCGAAGGAGCGCCGTCGCGTGGTCGGCTCGTTCATGCCAGGCGGTGCCAGCGGCGAAAGCAGCGGGGCGGCGAGGTACTGCGTGAAGCCCGTGTTCAACGGCGGCGCTTTGTCCGCGCTCCTGTTCGGCACGGATTCCGAGCTTGCCAGCGGTGGCTCCAGCAGCTCCGTCTCCACGACAACGTGCCCTAACGCCGGAGGCGGCGATGGCTGATGCAAAGACGCAGATAGTGTCGCACAAGGGACGCATCGTGGTGATGAACGGCAACATCGTCATGGGGCCTTGCGAGCCCAACAAGTTCTATGTCCGCCTCATGGTTGGCGACGAGACCATGGAGGACTGGTGGTGGCGCGTAGGCATGGAAGGCCCGGAGAACTATCTTCACAGCTACTATGCGTATCCCGGAATCACGTTCACGCCGCCGGAGAAGAAGGGCTATACCGAAGAGGGTTCGTCCGACCATGGATGGTATCGGTATTGGTACGGCGACTATAGCGGCATGTCGCCGGTGGGAATCACGACCGGCGTGCTCTATCTTGGCAGGAAGCAGGGGTTTCCGAGCACGGCCCTGTACAGGGACGGTTCGTATCTGTACGCCTACAACGAGGAATACGGCGACTACGAGGCGCGATTCACGACGCGGAGGCGCGGCTCTTCCGAGCCGGAGGGGATTCTCGATGTTGGCACGTATGTGGTCGCCATGGGGCTTGTTGCCAAAGGTTCGCAGGACTACAAGATCGACGCGCACGACGATTGGAACCCCACGGCCGACAAGCATTATTCCGGGACGAACGATGTCACGCTCGGCGGATCGGCGTACTTCAAGTTTGTCATATCCAGGGCTGGCAAGGGCGATCCAGGGCTTGCAGGTTCCGGCATAAACGTCGAAATAATCGGTTTCGGTGACTGGAACAGGGAAACGCGGTTCAACGTGGGCACCTACAATCTGATCACCGACCCGTCGTTCGTCCCGCGTCTTGAGATATTCAGGCAGACCAAGGACAAGGACGGCAGCACAAAAGAGGAGGTCGTATGGCAATCAGAGTAAAGCACGAAGGCAACGTGACCAGTCGCATCATGGCGGCGGCGAAGGGCGGACGCGGCAAGCGTGCCGCCGAGGACGGCAAGGCGTGGGCGCAGATCGCGGCAGGCGAGGCGCAGGCCGCGAACAGGCAGTTGCAGGGCGCTCACGCGAGTCCAGTTGCGCCGGGCCATGCGTCCGCGCAGCTTACCCACGCGCCGACCGGCGCGGCCCCCGGAATCATGCACGCGCCGTCCGGCGGC
>Ga0310695_10013596_pt1 | contig 11147 bp, 7 predicted proteins | sample RumenRJG_04DNA_FD_203882 | JGI IMG/M metagenome (GOLD analysis project Ga0310695, IMG submission 203882) | Bovine rumen microbial communities from Lethbridge, Alberta, Canada - RJG_04 (v2) (version 2) | ecosystem: Host-associated > Mammals > Digestive system > Stomach > Rumen | place: Canada... | reverse complement strand
TACCATAACCTTTGTACTGGTTCAGAAACTCCTGAATCTTCGCCTTCAGGTTCTTCGGACTGTTGAATGGATCCCAGTTCTCGAGAGCCACTTCATGTACGAAGTTCATCAGCACCTTCTTCACCCAGTCGAACACACGAACGATAGGATACTCCTTCATAGCATCGAGGTCACCATTGTAAAGAGTTGTGTTGTTGAAAGCCATCACACGACCCTCGCTAAATACCATAGGAATCACCTGGTTGTCCATCAGGGCAGCAATCTCCGACTTCAGCAAATCGCTCTTCACACCCTTCACGCCATCGAGTGTACCATACTTCTTACCACCGGCACCCTGAGCCATATTTGCGGTCTCATCGTAGAGTTTACCGCAGAGGGCTGCAGCAGGAGCGATGTAGAAAGCCTTCTGGTCTTCCTCGTCTGAAGACATCTTCTCAGCCTCACGACCTACGATCCAGTTGGCGGTCATCACCACGTTCATCAAGCACTGATCACTGTCACGATAGCCCTCAGTGTTAGCCTGCAGATCGTCGAATGAATACTCATCGGCATGGTCGGTAAGCAACATCACCTTATATTTGAATGCCATCTTAGCCCACTGGAGCAGATCCACCTTATCGGTAAACACAGCACCGGGTACACAAACAAGACTGTAAGCATCCTTCAGACTCAGACGGTCGAAACCGTTACGGAGGATGTTCTCCACCTCACCAGCAAAACCGGAGTCAGCATCAGCGATATCTTCCTTCAACACGTTGATCACGCGCAGGTTCTTCACCTTGTCAGTACCACAAGTTTTGAAGAAAGAGTCGAGTTGACGATAACTGCGCTCCAGATTCTGTGTAGCGTAGAGTGCGTCGGTGATACCCTGTTTCAACACATTTGTGAACTTCTCCTCATCCTGCTTACAAGCATCAGCGAAACCGGTAGCGGTCTCCAGACTTGTATCATCGAGCAGTTCCAACCAGCGCTTAATCTCTTTTTTCAAACCGTCACGCTTATCCTTGAAACGCTTGTCGCTGAGGAACACATCCTTAGCAGCCTTACGCGCGGGATTCATATTATCTGCGTCGGGCATGAATCCACGAATTGCATTGAAACCACCAAAAGCGGAAAGCAACTGTGATACGTCTTTACCTTTTTCCTGAAGCTCGGCACCAGCCTGACTGGCGGCTTGAGCTTTCTGCATTTCTGTATCTGCCATAATTCTTAAATTCTTTTTCTGTTACAAAATTAATCATTTGTTGTTTATTACCTCAGGCTTTTTATATCTTTTTCCTGAAGTTGTTGCGACAGGAGACCTGTCGGACGACAAACGGCGATCTCTGGTCAATCCGTCTGTCGCAGAGAGGACTATTTCTCCACCATGATACGGAATTCCACAGGAGTCATACCGACCACCTCCACCATTCTTCGCTGGAGGGTCCTGACGGAGTTGTAGCCTGCTTCGGCACTGACGGCGGCAATACCGTACTCGGGATGATCCCGCAGTAACTGCAAGGCGCGCACCAGACGAAGATTCTCCAGATACTCATCGGCCGACCTGAAGATAGTGGAGTTACGGAACAGACGCATCAGACGCGCTTGCGAGACACCCATCAACTCAGCCAGTTCCTTGGCACCGAATTCGGCGGTCACCAACTGAGGCTCATTCTCCAGGCGGTTCTCGAGCATTGCCAGCAACTCTGCGTCATCCACCAGGTCTGCCTGCATCGACAGACGACGACCGCGCTCCATCTCGGCCTTTAACCAACCGACGCGCTGACGCAACTCATACCATGAGTTCAGTTGCTCACTCATCAGGAGATTACGCGCCAGCAGACGCACATTCTCCAGATCGAGGCGTTCGTTCTCCTGTTCAAGACGGGCGATCTCCTGCTCCAGTTCTTCTATCTTCTTAGCCATTGTGTGTACCTAATTATAATTTATTCAGCACCTTCCAGTTCAGTGAGCATAGACTGCAGCACCTGCTTCAGTTCGTCACGGCTGCCGGCCTCCTTCAGGATGTCACGCAACTTACGGTTCTGCTCAATGCTCTTACGGATCTTCTCGTCGGTGTCGATCTTACTCTTCACGCCAGAGAGGAACGGGCTATTCTGCACCAGACGACCCTTGCCGCCCTGTGCTTCAAAGTCACGCAACTCACCGAACTTCAGGGTCTCAGTCACAGAACCACCCTCTTCGTCGGTAAATGCAACCTCTACTTTGGGTTTGAAGTGTGCAAAAGCATCATCGATGTTGTGGATGTCCTCCACGAACTCAGGATTACCAGCCTCCACGTCTGACGTGTACTGGTCGATCATCAATGTCTTGTTCTGATCGATCAAACTGACTTTCGCATTTGACTCCTCATCTGGAGCCATCGAAATGAAATTCTCTTTCATTGCCATAATTGTAATGGTTTTAAATGTTATACATGAAGTTAAAAATTACTTTTTCTCTTTTTTCGGTACCTTCTTCTCTGCGGACTCGGCAGCCTTAGCCTCAGGGTTTCCGAGGCGCTTGCCATTGACCACGAAGACGGCCTGTCCGTCCTTGTCGGCTTCCACAACGATATTGTCGCCAGCCTTGACATCACCGGCAATCATCATCTTAGAGATCGGGTGACGAAGTTCCTTACGGATGATACCGATAATCGGACGTGCGCCATACTGCTGATTGTAACCGCGCAGGGCGATCTTCTCACGGGCATCAGGTGTCAGTGTCAACGTGATGTTCTGCTCCTCCAACAACTTCAACAGACCCTTCAGGTGGATGTCGAAGATGTGGACTACCGTCTTGTCGGTAATCGGTGAGAACGGAACGATCTCTGTCAGACGTGCCAGGAACTCCGGACGGAAGTAACCCTGCATGATATCCATCAGTTCGTTGTTCTCAGGGATAACACCACTATTGAACTTCTCTACAATTGTCTGTGCACCGATGTTCGAAGTGAAGAGGATGAGCGCATTGGAGAAATCACCCACACGACCCAGACGATCGTGCAATTTACCCTCATCAAGGATCTGCAGGAACAGGTCGAATACCGACTTGTGAGCCTTCTCGATCTCATCGAACAGCACTACAGCGTACGGGTTCTGACGGATCTTGTTCACCAGCAGACCACCTTCCTCATAACCCACGTATCCCGGAGGCGCACCATAGAGCAGTGCCACCGAGTGCTCTTCCTTGAACTCAGACATATCGAAACGGATCAGGGCACTCTCGTCGCCAAAGAGGAAGGTAGCGAGGGCTTTAGCCAACTCAGTCTTACCAGTACCGGTCGGACCAAGGAAGAAGAACGAGCCCATCGGCTGTCCCTTCTTGCTCAGACCCGAACGGGCCTCATACACGGCGTCAAGCACCTTCTTCACGGCGTGATCCTGACCGACCACACGCTTCTTCAGGGTATCTTCAGCACCCATCAGGCGGTCGCGTTCCTTTGTCTGAACCTTACCCAGAGGGATACCTGTCTGCTTAGCCACAACGGCACTCAGGTCGTCGCTCTTCAGTTCTGTACGTTGCTGGGCACTCAGTTCTGCCAATTTATCAAGGATACCTGCCAAGAAATCCACGCGCTCCTGAATAGTAGCAATCTTACTGAAATCAGTATCAGAATCAACACCAGCCAACAGAATGCAACTTACCTTGTTGAACAACTCATAGTTCAGCCAGTCGAGTTCCTTCATCAGTGTCTCGTCAGCCTTATCCTTTCCTTCTGCAGAAGCCTTGATAGCATCCAACTTCTCACGCAGACCCTGGATAATGTTACCGGTCAAGTCGTTCATAGTCTTCACCTGTGCCATCGTACGGTCGATCAGATCGAAGGCAGAGTCAGGCAGCGATTTCTCCGTCAGATAGCGCTTTGCCAGACGAATAGCATCGCTCAGCACAGTCTCATCCACCGTCAGTCCATGATATTCCTCATAGGCAGGGATGGCACCCTTCAGGATACGCAGCGACAGATCGGCTGTCGGTTCCTCCACGGTGATCTTTTCCAACTTTGAGGTCATCTCCTTATCGGTCTCGATATTCTTCGTATAACCGTCAATGCTTGAGGTGGCCAACAATTGCAGACGACCCTTGCTCAGTTCGTTCTTCAGGATAGTAGAAGCACCAAACAGCGAGCCCTGCTTATCAAACAGTTTATCAATCGACTCAATAATCAAGACGGCATTTGGCAGATTCTCCACCTCTGTAATCACGTTCTTGAAGCGGTCCTCTACCTCACCCTTATACTGGGCATCGCCACCGAGGGCAGCCGTATCAAGTTCATAGGCAATGGCACCACTCAGGAAGCCTGGCACATGGTCGGCAGCCAATTCACGTACGAAGCCGTTCACCAACGAGGTCTTACCGACACCGGCCTCACCAGTAATCAGCAGGTTAGCCTTAGTCTTACGACCCAATATCTCATAGATTACGGAGATCTCCTTCTCAAAACCGATCACGTTGTCCAGATTACCGGCACGGGCAATCGCTGTCTTGTCAACGCAATATTTGGCGAGGCTACCCTTAGCACCAGTACCGGCTGCGGGGGTGTGCTTCGTCAGTTCTGCGCCTTCCATATAGGGTGCCTCCACATTGGCGCCACCGGCCATCTTCGCACTGATGTCCGAAGGAGTCAACGGCAGGGTCTTCAACTGATCGAAAGAAAAGCCTACACCTGGTGTCACCAATGAAGCCAGGACACAAACATCTGTAGTCTCGTCGAGGTTGAACTTCACCATATAGTTTTCAGCCTCTTCAAGCACAGCCACCGACTCCTCACTGTATTCCAGGTCTCTCATCGGACGTACCGCACGTGGAGCCAACTGCATCTGCACGTCAGCCCAGTCCTGCAAATAAAAATAATCCTTATTCAGTTCACTTTCGATAAAGTGTACTAACCCGATTTCCTTATGGAGCACTGCCTTAAACAGATGCGCTGGATAAATAGCATCACTACAGTACTCCTCGGCAAAGGAATTGGCAATAGATTTTAGTTTCGCATTCATAACATGTCTAATTTTAGATATTATTGGGTACAAAGTTACTAAAAAGCGAAGATTTAAAAACGTCTTTGCGCCCGCAATGTTTATTCTTTTAACATTTTTTACACATTTCACGTATCTTTTTCCACAAACCATCCAACAATCAAAGAAAATATTGTATCTTTGCATCCAGAATGATGAGAACTACCTTTTTTATACTACTGCTAACCATATCCTCGAACTTAACGGCACAGACTGCCGAAAAGGAGACGGAGAGCAAATTGCGGATAGAGAAAATCTGCGAATTATATAACCATGACCTTAACGACTCTTTGATCGCACAAGCGCCCAGGGATATGGCCTATCACAAAAGTATCGGACAGTGGGAGCATTATTACGAGACATGGATGCATCTAGTCAACACCTATACCTTCATGGGTAAGGTAAACACTGCTTTGCACGAAGTCAAACAAATGCACGACGATGCGACCCAGCGTCACAACAATTACGGCTTAGCCCTTTCAAACTATGCAATGGGAAACGCCTACAATAATATGGGATATCTGCCAGAGGCTGTAAAATGCTATCAACTGAGTATCCAGTTCATCCGCCAGACAAATACTAGCGAGACCACCTATAACGACATCTATAGTTATTATTGCGATGCCCTTAACGAGAACCATCAGTGGAAAGAGATGAAAGAAGTGACCGACGACTGGCGGAAACTGCTTGAAAGCATGACGGAATACGACAAAGGTAAGAAGACTTCCAGTTCAAAGGTTTGGTATTCATATTACTATCTCGCCTGTGCTCAGATGCACCTTGGTTTAAATCAGTTCGATCAAGCAGAAAAGGACATTGACATGGCAGAGGTTACCGCTCCCGATAGTACCGATTTCATTCAGATGAGCATCCTCTATTACCGCGCACAACTTTGTCTCCAGCGGAAAGACTATCGGAAAGCCCTCGACTACAACACTCGCCGATTGGAGAAGAGCCTCGGTTATGAGGACAAGTCGTCGCTCGTGATGATCCGTGAGCAACGGGCCAAGATTCTGAACGGACTGGGACGGTTTGAGGAGATGGCAGAAATGTATAAGGAGGTTTACGAACTGACCGACTCGATGTATCGTAAGGATGCCCGCATACAGATTAACGAACTCAACACACTCTTTCGCGTGAACGAGTTCGAAATGGAGAAGCGCTTGAACCGTGTCCGCACTACGGCCATTGTCACGGTGGTCATTGCCCTGACCCTGCTTCTGCTGTTAGGCTACTGGTATCTGATGAACCGTCGATTGAAGCGTAAGAACGAGGAACTGGCCATCGCCCGCGATAAAGCTCAGGAGTCGTCGAGGATGAAAACAGAATTTATCAAGAACATCTCACATGAGATACGCACGCCGCTGAATATCCTATCTGGTTTTTCACAAGTGATGGCACAACCGGATGTAGAGTTGCCAAAAGAGATCCGTTATGAAGCCAGCGAGAAAATTGTGGAAAATACCAACCGCATCACATCACTCATCAACAAACTGCTAGCCCTCTCAGAGACCAGCAGCCGGAACCGCATTGATCGCACCGACACCGTTGGCATCAATCAGTTGTGTCACAGTGCCATCACCATGAGCCGCGTGGGCGATAATCTGTTCTATCACTTCAACTTTACTTCCGATTTCAACGACGACGAGCAGATCCTGACAGCCGAATCATATGCCATTCAGGCGATCTCACAATTACTCGACAATGCCATGAAGTTTACACCCGAAGGTGGCAAGATTCAAATGACCTGCACAAAAACCGACGGTTTAGTTATGATTTCCGTAGAGGATAATGGCTGTGGCGTCCCAGCAGAGAAAGCCGAAGACATCTTCAAGGAGTTTGTTCAACTCGATGAATATCAGACAGGAACGGGCATCGGCCTTACCCTCAGTCGCAACATCGCCCGGGGGCTCGGAGGCGACCTTATACTCGACCTTTCCTATAGTCAAGGTGCCCGTTTCATCTTGACCCTTCCTAATTAAGAACGAATAAAGGGTGTACCAATCGGCACACCCTTTATTAATTTTATTCCCACTCAATCGTTGCAGGTGGTTTTGAGGAGATATCATAGCAGACGCGGTTCACGCCACGTACTTTATTGATAATCTCATTAGAAACCTTCGCCATAAAGTCGTACGGCAGATGAGCCCAGTCAGCAGTCATCGCGTCGGTTGAGGTCACGGCACGCAAGGCCACTGGATGCTCATAAGTACGTTCATCACCCATCACGCCCACGCTTCTCACAGTAGAAAGGAGGATGGCACCGGCCTGCCAGATCTTGTCATAAAGCGCCTCACCGTCTTCACAGATATAATGACGGAGACCGCTGACATAGATATCGTCGGCATCTTGCAGGATGCGCACCTTCTCCGGTGTGATATCACCGAGAATACGCACGGCCAAGCCTGGACCTGGGAACGGATGACGGGTGATCAGATGCTCGGGCATACCGAGCTGACGACCCACACGACGCACCTCGTCCTTAAACAGCCACTTCAGCGGTTCACAGAGTTGCAGATGCATCTCCTTGGGCAGACCACCCACATTATGATGACTCTTGATAACTTTACCAGTAATATTCAGTGACTCGATACGGTCGGGATAGATCGTACCCTGTGCCAGCCATTTGGCATCCGTGATTTTCTTCGCCTCGGCATTGAATACCTCCACAAAATCACGACCAATAATCTTGCGCTTCTGTTCGGGATCCGTCACACCTGCGAGGTCGGCAAAGAACTTCGCACTGGCATCCACACCGATCACGTTCAGACCCAGCACCTGATAGTCGTCCATCACCTGACGGAACTCGTTCTTACGAAGCATGCCATGATCCACGAAGATACATGTCAGATTACGGCCAATCGCACGGTTGAGCAGCACGGCAGCCACAGAGGAATCCACACCGCCTGACAGACCGAGGATCACGCGATCGTCACCCAACTGAGCCTTCAGTTCCGCCACCGTCGAATCAACGAAGGAAGCAGCACTCCACTCCTGACGACTGCCGCAGATATCAACTACAAAATTCTTTAACAACTCCTTACCTTGCAGTGTATGGAACACTTCTGGATGGAACTGTACGGCCCAGATGGGCTGTTCTGTCGAGGCAAAGGCTGCATTCTGCACGTCCTTAGTAGAACCGATCACTTTGAAGTTCTCCGGGATGGCCGTGATCGTATCACCGTGGCTCATCCACACCTGTGAGTGCTGTTCAAAACCCTTAAAGAGTGGATTCGTGGTATCCACCGTCTCCAGATTCGCACGGCCATACTCGCGGGAGTCTGCCTTCTCCACCTTGCCGCCCAACGTATGGGAGATGAACTGCGCTCCGTAGCAGATACCCAGCACGGGCACCTTACCAACAAACTGCGACAGATCAACCTTAAACGCCTCGGGATCGTGAACTGAGTAGGGCGAGCCACTCAGGATCACACCAATCACCGAAGGATCGTCGTTCGGGAACTTGTTGTAAGGCATAATCTCGCAGAAGGTGTCCAATTCACGGACACGACGACCGATCAACTGCGTCGTCTGTGAACCGAAATCCAAAATAATAATCTTCTGTGTCATTGTTTATAATTGTTTGATAAATGTTTCTGCATTGTCAAGGGTGTCGAGTTTGCCCACATCCAGCAGTTGCAAGCCGCGCGCCTCATAACCTCTGATCAAGTGATCGCTACAGGCCTTCAGGTAGAAGTCCATAATAGGGAATCGCTCTGGCCAGTCAGCCAATAGTGGCGTTAACGAAGGATGAAAGACATGAATACCGGAAAAAGCCAATTGATGAGGGGCCTTTTCACCTTTAACCTCATCTGTTTCGATGTTAATCCAACCTTTTAAGGCCATATCGTCGTCGAACATCAGGTAGCGCTTGGTCTTGCGTTCGCTCACTACCAGCAATGGGGCATCCATCGGGAGGGCGTTCAAATCGAGATTGCTGAGAATATCCACATTATGAATCAAGATCGGCTCTGATGGGTCAAAGAGCGGCAGGGCTTTCTTGATGCCGCCACCTGTCTCCAACAGGGCCTCTGTCTCGTCAGAGATACGGATGTCAAGTCCAAAATGATCATGGGCTGCCAGATAGTCGGTGATCTGACTGGCGAAATGATGCACGTTCACCACAATACGCTCATAGCCAGCGTTTTTCAGTTTCATGATCACATGCCAGAGCAGCGGCTGCCCCCCTACCCTGACCAACGCCTTTGGCATCGTATCGGTCAAGGGCTTCAGTCGGGTTCCAAGTCCCGCAGCAAAGATCATTGCTTGTTTCATGCCTGCAAAGGTACTAATAAGTGGGCAATATTCCAAAAAAAAGTGTATTTTTTTAAGAAGTGCTTGCTCGTGTCAGTCAAAAATTGTAATTTTGCCACCAAATAAACAAAAGGCATCATTAAATAATGATTAAGAAGCAGATCAAGAGATCCATTCAACGGGCACGAGCCGGTATAGCATTTATCATTGCGGCAGCTGTACTTTCTCAGTTGGTCAATATGGCGCAATATATCTATACCCGTAAGAACATCCAAAAGCAGTCGATAGAGAAAACCTATAACAATATGGTGAAACTGCAACGCACTGCCAACCTCCAGACGAGTGTGGAGAGCGCTGTCCAGGCCACGATGGGTGATGTGCATGTCAACCTGAACAATCCGGATATGTTCTATGGCATCACCTCACGTCTGGTAGCCAACAACGATTATATCGTAGGCTCTGCCATTGCCATGCGCCCAGGCTATTACCCCCAGAAGGAGAAATTGTTTGCGCCCTTTGCCTATCCCGAGAGTAAAGATGGTAAAGGACAGCCACGCGTAAAATTGTTGCCCTACGACTACACCAAGCAGGAATGGTACGCCATCCCACTTCAGAAGGATTCTGCCATGTGGACGGAGCCGTATTTCGACAAAGGCGGTTCCGACTTGCTCATCCGCACTTTCAGTATGCCTATTCACGACCATGAGAACCGTGTCGTCGGCATCCTGACCGCTGATGTCTCCTACAAGGATCTGGCTACGGAGGACGACTTTACCTATGATGAGATCGACAAGATCAACATCGTCGGTTTCCTCTTCCAGGTGTTAGGTCTGCTACTGGTGTTCTATATCGTATGGAGATATGCTTCAAAGTTCAAGCAGTTCAACCGTCTCGTCATGGAACAGGAGTTGATGACGAAGGAACTCCAGATTGCCAGCGACATCCAGACGGCCATGCTGCCCAACATCTCCGACATCGAGAATGCCCGCCATCACCTCGACGTGCAGAAGATATTACTCTCTGCGCCCGACGTGAGTGCTGACTTCTACGACTATTTCTACATCGGCTCGAAAGTGATCTTCTGTATTGGCGATGTGCCAGGCAGTAACGTGAAGGCAGCCCTGATGATGTCGATCATCCGCAGCATCTTCCGCACGTCAGCCAGCACAAACAGCGTAAACGGCGAAGCCCCGTCACCGGCGGCTGTCATCAGTTCGATGAACAAATCCCTGTGTACGGTCAATCATAATGAGATGTTCGCCACGCTCTTCGTCGGCGTACTCGACCTCAACAGTGCCGTACTCACCTACAGCAATGCAGGCAACCCCGCCCCTGTGGTTGTCAGCCCCTCTACAGGTGCCAAGATGATCGATACCGATCCTAACATTCCTGTAGGCATCATGGATGACTATGAATACACCGAACAGCGTATCACGCTGATCGAGGACTTCACCCTCTTTGTCTATAACGACGGTCTGTATGAGACTGAGAACACCAATCACGAGCCCTACGGTCAGAAGCGGATGCTCACACGCCTCGTTGCTTCCGCCCACCGCAATGATGCACCTAAAAAAATACTCTCCAGCATGCAGGAAGCAGTGGAGAGCTATCGGGGGTCAGCACCTCAAGAGGATGATATCCTGATGCTGACATTAAAGATGATCTAATTCGGATACCACTTTACAGTAGGATCTGCCACATAATTGGTGAACTTCGGGTAAACAGCCTTAAGACTTTCCTTCTCATCCGGCCACGGGAAGGTAGGATCTACGAGAATCTTACAAGCAGAGTCTCCTTGCTTGGCATAAAGTTTATGCCAGTCACCATTCTTATACACCTGGATCACAATATCATCTACAGACTTGAACGTGCCCTTGATGGGGAATGATACGGAATCCT
>Ga0310695_10013593_pt1 | contig 11151 bp, 10 predicted proteins | sample RumenRJG_04DNA_FD_203882 | JGI IMG/M metagenome (GOLD analysis project Ga0310695, IMG submission 203882) | Bovine rumen microbial communities from Lethbridge, Alberta, Canada - RJG_04 (v2) (version 2) | ecosystem: Host-associated > Mammals > Digestive system > Stomach > Rumen | place: Canada... | reverse complement strand
TGTCACTTCCCGCATCAATGAGGATGCCAAGACCATTCTCAAAATAGAGAAGCTCTGGGTGGATATGCCCGGTGAGACGGTCCGCAATGTCAATCTTGAAGTCAAAGAGGGCGAGATCCTGGGAATCGGCGGACTGGCCGGACAGGGCAAATTGGGAATTCCCAACGGAATCATGGGCTTGTATGAAGCCGGCGGCAAGGTGACATTTGACGGAAAAGAGATCCCGCTGAACAGTCCCAGAAAGTGTCTGGATTCTTCCTTTGCCTTCGTTTCGGAGGACAGAAGAGGCGTTGGCCTTCTGCTGGATGAATCCCTGGAGTGGAATGTTGCTTTCCCGGCCATGCAGATCCAGAACAAGTTCCTCAAGAACTATCTGGGCGGCATTGTCAAGTGGAGAGATGAAAAGGCGATCCGCGAGATCACCGAGAAATATATAGACGAGCTCAAGATCAAATGTACGAGCTCCAAACAGAACGCGAGAGAGCTGTCGGGCGGAAACCAGCAGAAGGTCTGTCTGGCCAAGGCGTTTGCGCTTGAACCCAAGATGCTTTTTGTTTCTGAACCGACCCGCGGAATTGACGTCGGTGCCAAGGCACTGGTCCTTGAGTCACTCAAGAAGTTCAACCGGGAAAACGGCGTAACTGTTGTTATGATCTCCTCTGAGCTGGAGGAGCTTCGCCAGACCTGCGACCGCATCGCGATCGTCTCCGGCGGCAGGATCTCGGGAATTCTTCCCGCCTCAACCTCCGTCGAAGATTTCGGTATGCTGATGCTCAGCAATGTCATTTGAGGAAGGAGGAAGAGATGACAAGTGAAAAAATCAAGGCCGCTCTCAAGAATTTCGGCCTTCCGCGTCTGATCATCGCGGGATTCCTGCTCCTTTTGCTGATCATGGCGCCTTTCGTCGGCGCAGACCTGCCGACACAGGTATCCAACATTATCAACCGTTTCAGCTGGAACGGCATTCTGGTCCTGGCAATGGTGCCCATGGTCCATTCCGGCTGCGGCCTGAACTTCGGCCTTCCGCTGGGGATCATTTCGGGCCTTCTGGGCGCGACGCTGTCCATTGAGCTGGGCTTCACCGGCGCACTTTCCTTTCTGGCCGCGATCCTGATCGCGACCCCTTTCGCGCTGATCCTCGGCACGCTGTACGGATGGCTGCTCAATAAGATCAAGGGCGGCGAGATGATGATCGCCACTTATGTCGGATTCTCATCCGTATCCTTTATGTGTATGATGTGGCTGATCCTTCCCTACCACAGCCCCAACATGGTCTGGGGTCTGTCCGGTAAGGGCCTTCGTACCACGATCTCTCTGGAGGGATATTACATCGGCGCGCTCGCCAATTTCCTTCAGATCAATATCGGCGCTATTTCGATCCCGACCGGCACGCTGCTGTTTTTTGCCCTTCTTGCATTTGCGATCTGGGCATTCCTGCACACCAAAACAGGAACGGCCATGACGGCTGTCGGATCCAACCCGGAATTCGCGAAGGCAGCAGGCATCAATGTGGACAAGATCCGCATGCTGTCCGTCATTATGTCGACCTGGCTGGCTGCGGTCGGAATACTGGTCTATGAGCAGGGATTCGGCTTTATCCAGCTCTATATGGCGCCGTTCTACATGGCGCTTCCCGCCGTGTCGGCAATCCTGATCGGCGGCGCATCGGTCAATAAGGCGACGATCATGAACGTCATTGTGGGAACGATCCTGTTCCAGGGCATTGTCACAATGACACCTACTGTCATGAACAACCTGATTCATATGGATATGTCGGAAGTCATCCGTATCATCGCTTCGATGGGCATGATCCTGTTTGCACTGACAAGAAAAACGGAGGCGTCGAAATGAATAAGAATAATACGACAAAAGGTTCTCCGGATCTGTTTCTTTTGGCGCAGAAGTTTTCTGTTCCGCTCATGTTCATCATCATCTGCGCGATCTGCATTCCTCTGTCGGGACTGTCAGCCAATATGCTGATCAATGAGATCATCACTCGTATGGGAAGAAATGCTTTCCTGATCCTGAGTCTTCTGATCCCGATCATGGCCGGCATGGGCCTGAATTTCGGTATGACGCTGGGCGCTATGGCGGCGGAGATCGCTCTGATCTTCGTATCGGACTGGCAGATCGTCGGCATTCCCGGCATGGTCCTTGCGGCCATTGTCTCTGTGCCGATCTCCGCGTTGCTGGGTATTTTCTGCGGAAAGATCCTCAATGAGGCCAAAGGCCGCGAGATGATCACCAGCTATATCATGAGTTTCTTCGTCAACGGTATTTATCAGCTGGTCGTTCTGTATCTGATGGGCAGCATTATCCCGATCAAGCACGGCGCGATCAAGCTGCCGAGAGGATACGGCATCCGCAACACGGTCTCCCTTCTGAGCATGCGCCAGAAGCTGGACAATCTGCTCGCCATCCATGTCGGCGGCGTCAAAATACCGGTGCTGACTTTCATCATCATCGCCCTTCTGTGTCTGTTCATCGTCTGGTTCAGCAAGACCAAGCTCGGACAGGACATGCGCGCAGTCGGACAGGATATGGAAGTGGCGCGCGACGCAGGTATCAACGTGGAGCGCACGAGGATCATCTCGATCGTCATGTCGACGGTCCTCGCCGGATTCGGTATGATCATCTATTTGCAGAATATGGGAAACATTGCCACTTACAGCGCGCACAGCCAGATCGGTATGTTCTGTATCGCGGCGCTTCTGGTCGGCGGCGCTTCGGTCGACCGCGCTTCCATCGGAAACGTGTTCCTGGGCGTTATCCTGTTCCATACGATGTTCATCGTGGCACCGAAAGCAGGCGCTGCGATCACGGGCGACTCCATGATCGGTGAGTACTTCCGTGTATTCGTTTCCTATGCCGTCATCACGCTGGCGCTGATCATGTACGAGACAAACAAGCGCAGGGCAAAGAGGACAGCAGGGCAGCAGCTCGCGGAAGCGCAGAAAGCGGAAGAGTCCGTTTCTGCCGGTAACGCAGCTGAAACCGGAGCTGACGCGGCTGATAAGGCCGGAAAGGAGTAAGAATGAAGAACAAACGCAGACTTTTATTCCGGACGGCGGCGATCGTGATCATTTTAGCTGTCGCAGCAGTCATGTTTGTGATCGGACGCGGGCATACGATCTATTTTGACAACAAAGAGACCTCCTACAACGGACAGGCCGTGGAGCCCTTCTACAAGGTGGTTGTCACGGTAGGCGACCAGAAACCTGCCAAGCTTTCCGCGGGCGACAGAGGCATGGGCGAAGTCATGGGACAGAAGCTGTCCATGACAGTGGAGATCACGGACTCGGAGGGCGCAAGCCCCCATGCGCACAAGGTGAACATGAGTATTCCGTATAACATGGACGGAATTACCATCAATGTTCCGGCTCTGATGGCAGGAATGCCTGAGGAAGCGTATCTGAGTGAGTTCATCATCGAGGTTCCTGATACGGGCGATACCGATGAGGAGATCGTGACTGACGAGTTTGATCTCGGAGAAGATATGTAATTATATGACTTGAGTGTCAAGGGGACGGTTCTTTTGGTGTCAAGGGGACGGTTCTTCTGACAACTTTTTATTAAGAGTTGTCAGAAGAACCGTCCCCTTGACACTATCCGGCTTCGCTGACATTCAATACGCAGCACATAGTACTGACATGCCATCTGCCCTCCAAGCCGGCTGCCCCTGAAGTGCCCTTAAGGAGTACCGTAAGGGCATGGGAAGGGCAGAATCATCGGAAAACCTGCCATTTGCCCCGGAAGTGCCCTTAAGGAGTACCGTAAGGGCATGAAAAGGGCAGAATCACCAGAACCCCAGGGTCTTGCCGTCAAATCCCATCAGACCCTGAAGTCAGAGGACCCCTCCACTTTCTAATTTCCAGTTTCCGGATGGGTCCTGCCGTCAAATCCTACCCAGACCCTGAAGTCAGAGGACCCCTCCACTTTCTAATTTCCAGTTTCCGGATGGGTCCTGCCGTCAAATCCCATCAGACCCTGAAGTCAGAGGACCCCTCCACTTTCTAATTTCCAGTTTCCGGATGGGTCCTCTCGTCAAATCCCATCAGACCCTGAAGTTAGAGGACCCCTCCACTTTTTAATTTCCAGCTTCCGGATGGGTCCTGCCGTCAGATCCCACCAGTCCCTGAAAGCAGAGGACCCATCCACTTTTTAATTTCCAGCTTTCGGATGGGTCCTGCCGTCAGATCCAACCATACCCTGAAGTCAGAGGACCCCTCCACTTTCTAATTTCCAGCATCCGGATGGGTCCTCTCGTCAAATCCCATCAGACCCTGAAGTCAGAAGACCCCTCCACTTTCTAATTTCCAGCTTCCGGATGGGCCCTGCCGTCTATTAAGGCCCATCGCCTAAATCCTGCAGAAAATGCAAGAATCCGGCCATCTGGCCGGATTTTAATACCTGTTAAAGGGGCGTCGAATTATTTATTAAATGCGACACCCCCTCGAGTTGCTTAATTGCTCCCCAGGCTCGAAGCCGGGATCATGTATGTATTGTGACGCAGGAAACGTCAATGGGTTCAGTACTGCATACTGTCATGCAGTATCCTTCAGGTGCGGGGCATTCTGTCAGATAATAATTGTCGACAGACGGTGAAGCAGTGATGATCCTGCCTGCAGCGAGGTCCGGCCTGAAACCGGAGAAAGGTTCCGCGAGGCCTCGTCCCGTCAGCTTGATGTAGCTCTCTCTTGCAGTCCAAAAGCGGCAGAAGAGGTGACAGAGGTCTTGCTCGTCGTTACTGCAGGAATTACTGGCAGCCCCGGTGTTTGGATTCTTCTCTTGATGGCGGAAGTTCAGCTCCTGCTGCTCCTCTTGTGAGAAGAAGTGAGCAGCTATTTTCAGTATTCTGACAGGGTCGTCTGAGATTTGCTGGATGTCAATCCCGACCGGGCTGTCTGAGGCGGCGCAGGCGACAATGCCGCCTGAATGCGAGATGTTGTAGTGGAAATCCGGGTAATCGGGGAGATAAGGCTTTCCGTTTTCAGGGCGAACTTCCCTTGCGAGAACCTCAGCCAGGGTTTCCGATCCGGCGTGAAGCTCAGCTTCAGGCTGCGATTTATCAGGTTGCGATCTATCAAGCTGCAATTTATCAGTCCGCGATTTATCAGACTGCGATTTATCAGACTGCGGTTTTTCAACCGAAGTCCGTGAACCCAGATAGAGCTCCAGTGCAGCGGCGACGAGACGGCGCGCGGCGGAGGATTCCTCACTACGGATCTTGCGGGCGGCGGCAGGGGCTGCTCCGACATCATTCGTCCGGATATCTGCAAGAAAAATATCTATATAATGATTAGGTGATCGCTCATTAATTGTGTCCAAAGTCGTCGGCCCTCGTTTCCCGACCCCCGGGCTCGGGAAGTCAGCCCTCCATCCACAGATAATCCATGAAGGAAGGAATTTGTTTTTCCCAATATGCCTCACTGTGTCCGCCGTCTTTCTGGCAGAACAGGCGCGTCCCGGCACCTTTCTTTTCCAGAAGGCTCGCGACACTCTGATTCGAATGTGTGAGGAATTTGCAGAAGCCGGAATCGGGGTCGGTCCCGCCTTCTTTCTCTCCCCAGGACAGGTAAACCCTGGTATCCGCATCGATATGTGAGGCATATATATCATTCATGAGCGGCTGCATCACCATAAAAATGGAAGACGACAGGCATGCCGCTTTAGAAAAGACATCGTTGTACACCGTGACCGCATAGAGCGACATCAGGCCGCCCATGGAGGAGCCGCCGATAGCCGTAGCCTCTCGGGACGGATAGGTGCGGAACCGGCTGTCGATGTAGTGCTTGAGGGACTTGGTGATCCACTCCAGCGTCTCGCGTCCCTCTCCGTGGATCGGGATGCCCAGCAATTTGCAGTCATAAGGGCAGTACTCGTCGAGGCGGTGATTGCCCTCGTGGGAGCATTCAATGCCGACCACGATCATATCTTTGTTCCAGCCATCCAAAAACTCCCGAAGTCCCCACGACTTGCCGTATGTGGCGTCTGTGTCCCAGAACAGGTTGTGCCCGTCAAAATAGTACATGACCGGGTATCTTTCATCCGTGGAGTCGTACTGATCCGGCAGATAAATATGAAGTGTGCGGGGTTCTCCTGCAGGTGCGTACCAAATGCTTTCTTTGATGACCATTGATTTGTTTTCTCCTGATATTTAATTCTTTTGTTCGACGCATTACTTTACCACAAATACAGAAAAAATCAATTTATAATAATGTTCGGAATAAAGCACAGGAATTATGGTATACTTATCGTTGAGTTTATTATTTGATTTGGAAGGAGTTGATTCAAAATGTATACAGAAGAGATCACCTGGCACAGCCAGTGCCTTGACAGAGATATGCACATAATGATCTACGGACACGACGGAGTTCCTTTTTTGGCATTCCCGACACAGGATTCCAAGTGCCGCAACTATGAGGATTTCGGGATGATCCGCGAGCTGAGCGATTATCTTGAAGATGGCAAAATACAGTATTTTGTCGTGGATACGATCGACAAGGAGAGCTGGTCGGAGGGAGATTTTGACAAGGGCCGCAGAGCATGGAAGCAGGAGCTGTATTTCCACTATATCGTGGACGAGGTCGTGCCGTTCATTCTGGAGAGAACGGGTGGAAAGCTGCCCATGACGACCGGATGCAGTCTGGGTGCCAATCACGCACTGCTGACCATGCTGCGCAGACCGGACCTGTTCTCGGGATGTGTGGCGCTGTCGGGATTGTATGACAGCAATGCCTTCTTCCAAGGTTGGATGAACGACACATTATATGACAATTCGCCCGAGTGCTTCCTGCCCAATATGCCCAAGGATCACCCTTACATTGATCTGTATAACCAGAAGCAGATCATCATCTGTGTCGGTCAGGGTGCCTGGGAGGATGAGGGCATCCGCTCCCTGAGATTTTTGGACAGCGTCTTCCACGAGAAAGGAATCAACGCGTGGTGCGATTTCTGGGGATATGATGTAAACCACGACTGGCCCTGGTGGTTCAAGCAGATGCGCTATTTCATTCCGTTCATTCTGGAGAGATGGGGCCTGTGATCCTGCGCGGCGCGGCGAAGCCGTTAAAGCGGCAGTGTTTTGGCTGAGATAATAAATTAAGATAAGGAAGGTGCCAATTATGAACTTTATTTTCATTTCGCCCAACTTCCCCCACACGTACTGGAACTTCTGCGACCGCCTGAAAAGGAACGGCGTAAACGTTCTGGGCATCGGCGATGCGCCGTATGACGGTCTGGAGGACGGCCTGAAGGGCGCGCTGACCGAATACTATAAGGTCGATTCCCTCGAGAATTACGACCAGGTATTCAGGGCGGTCGCTTTCTTCTCGTTCAAATACGGCAAGATCGACTGGATCGAGTCGCTGAACGAGTACTGGCTGGAGCAGGATGCACAGCTGCGCACGGATTTCAATGTGACGACGGGCATTCAGAGTGACCGCATCAGCTTCATTAAGGAGAAATCCCTGATGAAGAAGCTGTATCAGGAGGCCGGGATCCCCACGGCGCGCCAGAGCAAAGTGACGACGCGCGAGGCGGGACGCGCCTTTATTGAAGAGATCGGCGGGTATCCCGTGATCGTCAAGCCGGATATCGGCGTCGGCGCAAATGATACATGGAAGCTGAACAATGATGAGCAGTTCGATGCTTTCTATGACAATCTGCCGAGCGTCCCTTACGTCATGGAGGAGTTCATCGTCGGCGACCTGATCTCCTATGAAGCGATCCTGAATTCGGAATTTGAGCCGCTGTTCGAGAACATGACGACGTGGCCGACTCCGATCATGGAGATCGTGAATGAAGACCTGAACCTGAAGTACTACACGAACCCCGATGTGCCCGAGAAGCTCCGCAAAATCGGGAGGATCACTTCCAAGGCCTTCGGCGTCGACCGCCGTTTTGTACACCTCGAGTTCTTCCGCCTGACCAAAGACCGCAAGGGACTCGGAAAGAAGGGCGAGTACGCAGGCCTGGAAGTCAATATGCGGCCGCCGGGAGGCTATACGCCGGATATGATGAATTTTGCCCATTCTACGGACGTATACCAGATCTATGCGGACATGGTGGCCTTTAACGAGCGGCATCTGCCGGAGTCCGAAGACAAGTATTACTGTGTCTATGCCGGGCGCAAGGATGGACATGATTATGTTCATACCCATGAAGAGATCATGTCAAAATACGGCTCTGCCATGGTCATGCAGGAGGAAATGCCGCCTGTGAACTGGCCTCAGATGGGGCGCGTCATGTATACGGTCAAGCTCAAGACGCTCAAAGAAGTTAATGAGTTTATCGCGTTCGTACATGACGAGAAGTGAGAACAGCTTATTGGAGACTTTTAAAGGGTGTCACGCCGGTTTGGTGTGACACCCTTTTTCATGCTTGTTAAAGCCAAATCAGGATTTATTCTTCGTTGGCGGCGATGTAGTCGCGCGCATGGCCGAGAATGTTGCGGAGCTCGCGAAGGACACCCATTTTGCTGTAGGACCGTTCAACGACGTCGGCAGCTTCCTTCAGTTCGCTGCGCGCGTTGGCAACGGTGACGGCTACGCCTGTCTCATGGAATGCGGAGAGGTCGTTCAGATTGTCGCCGAAGTAAACGGTCTCCGCCTGACCGATCCCCAGATATTCCTGCAGAAGGGCATATGCTTCGCCCTTGCCGGCTTCTCTGGCTGTGATATCGAGCCACTTTGCACCCGAAACCGTCATGCTCAGGTGCGCGTATTTCGGGTCACTGCGGAGATCCTTGGTGACTTCCTCGATCGAGGGATGGAGGATCGATATTTTGATAATATTGTCAGTAGGGACCTTGGCCAGATCATCGACTTTCTTGATGGCATAGTGATAGTTGTCACGCATCAGACGCATGAATGCACTGTCCTCGTCTTCCTCGATGTAACACCAGTCGGCTGATTCGACGCAGAGGCTGGCGCCCTCGATCTGACGAACAGTTTCAATGATCGGCAGGATCAGATCCTCCTCGAGTTTCCAGAAGTGGAGGACTTTTTCTTTGGTGCGGACCACTGTGCCGTTCGCGGAGATGAAATAGATGTCGTCTGCGACCGGCTCGAAGAGGTCGAGCATGCTGTGATACTGCCTGCCGCTGCAGGCGCAGAAACGGATACCGACCTCCTTGAGGTCACGTATGACTTTGAAGTATTCGGGGCTGATCTCGTGGGATCCCTCGCTGACAAGCGTGCCGTCGATGTCACTTGCGATTAATTTGATCATAGCATCCTCCTGTTACACGAGCCTTAGGCTCGGGGAGTAGATTGGTACCCAAGCCTCGGGCTCGGGGAGTGTATACTATAAAAAATTATACAGTTTTTCTGTGAGAATGCACAGTGCCAAAATCGGGACAGCGAGGGTTTCTGTAGCACATGTAAGGTGCCTGTGGTATAGTAAAGAAAATGATCCCCGAGCCCTGGGCTCGAGGAGAACAATGTTGACTCGAGCCCGAGGCTCTGGAGAAAATGTGGAGGAGGGAAGAGATGAAGCTGTTTATAGTGGATGCATTTACCAGTATACCGTTTAGCGGTAATCCGGCAGCAGTTTGTGTTATGGATAAATGGATCTCAGATGATCTGATGAAAATGGTCGCCATGGAATGCAACCTTTCCGAGACCGCGTTCGTTGTGAACGGGGAAGACGGCTATTCTCTCCGCTGGTTCACGCCTGTGAAGGAAGTGGACCTCTGCGGGCACGCCACAATTGCAGCGGCAGCCGTCATCCTGCGCTTTTTTGACCCGAGTGCGAACGCAGTGAAGTTCAATACCAAGAGCGGCGTACTGACCGTGAAAAAGACGGATAACCGCTATGAGATGTATCTGCCCCGTGTCAAGCAGCACGAGGTCCCGGTGACGGACGAGATGGAAAAAGCCTTCGGCGCCCGCCCTGTCAAAGCACTGCTGGGGCTGGACCTTGTCTGCGTATTTGAGAATGAAGAACAGGTCAGGAAGCTCACGCCGAATCAGAAGCTGCTGGCAAATCTTGACGGACGAATTCAGAATGCGACAGCCCGCGGAGTGACTGCAGAATGCGTATCCAGAAGCTTCGCGCCCAAGCTGGGCATTGCCGAGGATCCGGTCTGCGGTTCCGCGCACATTCAGATCGCGGAATACTGGGCAGTGGAACTGTTTGACAATGAGATCACTGCTTATCAGGCGTCCAAGCGCGGAGGCTTTTTAACTTGCAAGCTGGTCGATGACAATAAGATCGCGATTTCCGGTGAGGCTGTGCTGGTAATGACTTCGGAGGTCGTGGCAAATCTTGACTATTTTGACAGAGAGATTGAAATGTATTGATCTGTTTTGGTACTGTTTTAGGAACTGTTTGAAAAGGAGGCAGACGGCATGATCAAGAGACTTGGCTTTTTGGCAGCAGGCATCGCGGTCGGCCTTGTGGTCACGGGATATCTGATCGAAAAGGAAATACAGGAGCGGGAGACGCCGGATGTCAAGCAGGACGGCCTGTTTGCGGAAGTGCAGGGCAATACGGTCCGCACATACAAGGTGGAAAACGGGCGCTTCTGCGGATACTCGGAGCCGAAAGTATTCAGCAGCCAGGAAGAAGCTGTGGAATGGGTCGTAAAAGAGACGAATGCGAAACTGGTGATCGCCGGTTAAAACATGGACGGCAGTAAAGAATTAAAAACAGTGCAGGCGTTTGCAATGGATGCAGCGCCTGCACTGTTTTGAGTAAGATCACATTTGTTCGAGAATGTATTCCTTGACAGACTCGAGTTTGCTTTCTTTCCAGGCACCATTCCCGGCCTGTGCGGCGATCGGACAGATGATGTGGAAATCAAGTCCCTCGCCGATGACGCGGCCGCTGCGCTTGGGATTCATGAGGTTTTCCTCCCACTCGGCTTCGGTAGCGTTCGTGTATTTGTCCGGATAGAGGAAAATCTGCTGGCGCTTGGTCGCGGCGATGAACATCTTGCTGGCGAGCGGAATGAGCTTGTTGTACTCATCCTCCTGAATGTCGACGAAGATCTTGGGCAGCTCGCTCGAGACGACATGTTCCGTCGTGCGGTCGATCTTAAGGCCGTGTGCCTTAAAAGTGAAGCGGTCCGGCGTGAAGTTCAGCTGCAGGACGATGCCCTTTTCGGTGTTGAACTGGGCGCGCTGGTAGTCTGTGTCAAATATAAAA
>Ga0310695_10013592_pt1 | contig 11151 bp, 11 predicted proteins | sample RumenRJG_04DNA_FD_203882 | JGI IMG/M metagenome (GOLD analysis project Ga0310695, IMG submission 203882) | Bovine rumen microbial communities from Lethbridge, Alberta, Canada - RJG_04 (v2) (version 2) | ecosystem: Host-associated > Mammals > Digestive system > Stomach > Rumen | place: Canada... | reverse complement strand
CAAAGCGGCCAATTTGGCAAGGAACGTCAGTTTGTCTTCGTTGGCGATAAATACCACGCGACCTTCTTCGTTCTCGTCCAGGTCGGCGGCGATCTCATCCTCGACGGGGGTCTCCTGCTCGGGCTCGACGGCCTCTTGTTGCTCGGCGGGAACGGCTACCTCCACTTCTTTGATGACCTCGGTGCGTATGGTAGGCAACTCGTTGATGACGGTTACGACGCCGTCTTCCACCTTGATGTAGATGGGTTCGCCTTTGCCGGCGGGAGCAGCGGTCTCTTTTTCGACCTCTTTGACGACCTCGGTCTGCACCTCTACCGTGGGCAACTCGTCTATGATGGTGACAACGCCGCCCTCGGCTTTGAGATATACCTCTTCGCCTTTGACGCGGGTGGTGGCTTGCTCCACCTTGATGGCGCCCTCGTTATCGGGGTGTTTATTTTTCAGCTTGTTCTCGATGGCGCAAAGAATGATGGTGGCAACGAAGTCTACGGACAATACTACGGTGATGGTGATCCAAAATACGGTAAAAGCACTAGTCAACATAATTACGCCTCCTCGCCATTGTCGGCAACGCTCTCGGCGGCATCCTCGGTGGGCAAGTTCTCCACCTTGGCACAAAGCACGGCGACCTCGCCTTGCTCTTGCTCGATATTCAGCACGACCTTATCCTTCACCGCAATGGTGGCGGGATCGATTTTGCTGACCTTGTACCGAGCGTACACAGACGCGATTTTGATGATGACGCCAATGGTCAACAGGCCCAAAATCACATAACTTACCACCATAACGGCCGTAAACAACGTTTCCATACTAACCTCCAACTGCACTTGCGCGTAGGCGCAATACGTGCAATAATATATTATATATTACCACAAGAATTTACACAATGCAATCTTTTTTGTATAACTTATGGCTATTTAACGACCAAAATTACCCAAAAAACGCTGTTAGTATGTGTGTTTTGCGCATTTTTATTTACTTTCGCCTTTGTTCGCAGTGCGCGTTTCGTTCTCTTCCTCTTGGCTCAAGAATGCGCGCAATCCCTCTGTTTGGGGATTTTGCATCATTTCGGCAGTGCCTTCCTCTACGATAACGCCGCCCTCGACGTACACGATTTTGTCGGCGCTTTGACGGGCAAACGACATTTCATGCGTAACAATTATCATAGTACGTCCCTCGGCTTTTAGATCACGAATGACGTTGAGCACCTCTTTGGTAAGTTGGGGGTCCAATGCCGACGTCGGCTCGTCGAAGCATAGCACCGCGGGCGACAACGACAGGGCTCGGGCAATGGCGGCGCGTTGGCACTGGCCGCCCGACAACTCGCACGGATAGGCCTTTTCTTTGTCGGAAAGACCCACTTTGGCCAACAGGGCGCGCGCTTCTTCTACGTTTTGTCGGCGCTCTTTTTTCAGCCATTCGCTTTTTTTGCACGCGGGGCGGTGCGGATTGCCCTTGGCGAACAATTCTTTTGCTTGCGCCCCGAGGCGCAAGTTTTTGGCCAAATACACGTTTTTGAGTATATTGTATTGGGGAAACAGGTTGTAACTCTGAAACACGAGCCCGAACTGCAAGCGGTTTTGGCGCAGCTGCTTGTCGGTATACTTGACGGCGGCCGAATAGATTTCCTTTCCGTCCACCGTTATGCTGCCCTCGTCGGCCAGTGTCAAAAAGTTGACGCACCGCAAGAGGGTGGTTTTGCCCCCGCCCGAGGCGCCGATGATGGCCAACACCTGCCCTTTTTCGAGGGTCAGGTCGATACCTTTGAGCACTTCGTTGTCGCCGAAGGATTTGCGTAAGTTTTTTATCTCCAAATAGGCCATATCGCTCCCCCTAAATTTTGTAGTAATCCAACTTGCGCTCGGCAAACCGCAACAACATGGTCACCAAGCCGTTGAATAGCAGGAAGAATACGCCCGCATAGAACAACGGCCAAATAAGCGCATGGAGCGACAAAATGTTTTCGGCCACCATGATGATGTCGAACACGGCGATGACGCGTGCCAGCGAGGTATCTTTGACCAACGTGATGATCTCGTTGCCGATGGGTGGCACTATGCGTTTGATCACCTGCGGCAAAACCACGTGCAAAAACGTCTGCCACTTGCTCATACCCAGCACGGCCGAAGCCTCGTATTGCCCCACGCTTACGCTTTCGATCCCGCCGCGGTATATCTCGGAGAAATAGCACGCGTAGTTGATGACGAAAGCGATGAGCGCAGCCACAAAGCGACCGTTGGACAAGTTGGCAAATATGGGCGCGTCAAACACCATGCCCGGCACATAAAAAACCACGAAAAGTTGCAGCATCAAGGGCGTGCCGCGTATGACCCACACGAATGCGCGCGTAAGATAGCGCAACGGTTTGAACCGCGTGCGCGACCCCGCGCAAACCAACAACCCCAAGGGAAGCGAGAAAACAAGGGTAAGAATAAACAACAAACACGTTACGCCAAACCCTTGCAATAATTGTAAAGTTACCTGAGAAAAATTCACGTTGCCGTCCTTTGCAAGGCAGAGCGCAACCCCGAGGGGTGCGCTCCGCTTTGCTCTTAGTTCAGTTTTCGACGCGCTTGGTTGCGCTTATTTGATAAGTTGACCGTCTACGCTGTACTTTTCGGCGAGGCGTTGCAAGGTGCCGTCGGCAAGCAATTCGTCGATGACGGCGTTGACTTTGGCGGCCATATCGCTACCTTTGCGGAAGCCCACCGCGTACTCTTCGCTCTCCAACTGAATGCTTTGCACAACGCTGAGCGAGGCATAGTCGCCCTTGCCGACAATTTGGTTGGCCAGCACCACGTCGACTACGGCGAAATCGGAGTTGCCGCTGCTGAGGTCGGTCAACGCGGACATCTGCGAGCCCGAAGCGGTGTAAGCGGAGGTCAAATCCTTGGCAGCGGTCTCGCCTGCGGAGCCTTGCTCGGCGGTACCTCTTTTGCCCGCGCAAGAGTCGGCGGAGATAAAGTCGGCCAAAGCGGAGGTCTTGACTACGACGCATTGGGTATTGTTGAGATAACTCTTGGTGAACTCAATATTTTCTTTGCGCTTTTCGGTAACGGTAAAGCCATTCCAGATGCAGTCGATATATTTGCCGTTGAGTTCCACCTCTTTTGAGCCCCACTTGATCACTTGAAATTTGGCCTCGATGCCCAATTTCGCGCATACGGCCTCGGCAAACTCGGTATCGAAGCCCGTCATTTCGCCGTCCTCATCGGCATAATTCATAGGCTCGTATAGGGTGATGCCGCAGATAAGCGTGCCTTTGTCCAAGATATATTCGGCGTCGGTTTTGCCATTGCCGCCGCAAGCCGCCAAGCAAGCGGTTAGGGCCATTACGACCGCCACGACTGCCACTATGGTGATGATGCTCTTTTTCATATTTCTACCCTTCCTTTTTTAGTTTTGATTTAGCACTTTAATTCGATAAAGTCTTATGCTCTCATTATACACATTCACTTTATCCAAGTAAAGCGTTTTTGCATAGTTTTTTAATTTTTTGCAAAAAATTTTTCGGATTATTTTTCTCTACCCGCTTTACCACATTAAAGTGTTATGATATACTATGCATAGGCGCGAACACGCGCATAAGGCTCGTGCGCGCAATATAAAGGAAGGTATCTATGGACGAAATCGGCAAGAACGCAATGATCACACGACTCTACGACTTTTTGGCCACCTTGGACGACGCCGACCAAATAGAGGCCGTGCTTAGCGACCTATGCACCGAGCAAGAGGTGCAACACATGGCGCAGCGCCTCGAGTGCGCCCAGTTGCTGATGGAGGGCAAAACCTACGAAGAAGTGATCGCCCAAACCGAAATATCATCGGCCACTTTGTCGCGCGTGTCGCGTTGCATACGCCACGGCACGGGATATAGCCGACTCTACAAAGACTACTTGGCCGATTTGTGATATGAAAATAATCGTTGCTCCCGACAGTTTCAAGGGTACGCTATCGGCCACGGAGGTGGCAAACACCATCGCCGAGGTGTTGCGTGCCGCAATAGATGGTATAGAGGTGCTGACGTTGCCGCTTGCCGACGGCGGCGAAGGGCTGGTGGACTGCATAGCCGCCTCTATGGGCGCACAAATGGTAAGCGCCAAGGTTTCGGGGCCTTTGGGCAACTTGGTGGACGCCAAATTTGCTATAGCCGGCGACTTGGCCGTGATCGAAATGGCCGAGGCGGCGGGGCTCCCCCTATTGGACAAGCCCGACGTGATGCACGCCACCACCTACGGCGTGGGCGAACTGATCGCCGCGGCCGAGGACAGGGGCGCCAAGCGCATTTTGCTTGGTCTGGGCGGTAGCGCCACCAACGACATGGGCTGCGGTATGGCGGCGGCGCTGGGCTGTCGCTTTTGGGACGGCAAGCAATTCTTCGTGCCCGTGGGGGGCACTTTGCGGCAGATCAAGCGCATAGACTATGCCGAGCCGCACAACGTAATAGCCCTGTGCGACGTCAAAAACCCGCTGTACGGCAAGACGGGTGCAGCCTACGTTTACGGGCCCCAAAAAGGCGCAAAAGAAGGCGATCTGCGGGAGTTGGATGCCGGGCTACGGCACGTGGCCGCCCTACTGCAAGCGGACGGTAAAAGCGGCTTTGCGCAAGAGGGCGCGGGTGCCGCGGGCGGACTGGGCGCGGGCGTCATCGCTTTTTTGGGCGGTACGCTCCGGCGAGGCATCGACGCCGTGTTGGATACGATGCGCTTTGCCGAACTTGCCGCCGACGCCGACCTGGTGATAACGGGGGAAGGCAGGCTGGACAGTCAAAGCTTTGCGGGCAAAGTGATAGACGGCGTAATAGCGCACAGCAAGTGCCCCGTTGTGGCCGTGGTGGGGCAAGCCGACGAGGCCTTGGACTATGCGGCCTATGGACTGCAAGCCGTATTCAGCACCGCCCGACACCTCGTTGGAGACGATTATAAGGCCCAAGCGCACCAAACGTTGCTATCCGCCGCAAAAGAGCTGGCCGACTGGATAGCGCACAACCTATAGGAGCCCAACGACAACACGCATAATGAGGACTTGGCATACCAAGTCCTTTTTTTTGTCAAATGGGAAAAACACCAATAGCCATTAGCTATTGACAAATCCCTTTGTCTACGCCTATAATATAGGTGCCAAATCTGGGTTGTGCACAACCGCAACCAATCCTAACAGCGCATATCTTGCGCCAAAATAATTATGCTAAAAAGATGCGAATACTGTGGTAGTAACGTCTACCGCCGTGTTTACAAAAGCATCTTTTGTTAGCATTTTTATTGCGCAAGTTGTTAGGTAAACAGGTTTGGCAACTGAAAGCGGCGATAGGCGTGCTATATTTGCCGCTCTCTTTGGAGAGCGGCATCTTATTGTAGTGTCCCGTCGCAAGGAGGCGGTATTGCATGATAAAGGTTACCTTTTGCGGCCATAGGGACGCTTGGGGTATAGATAACTTGACGCCCGTCGTCATTGCGGCCATAGAAAAAGCGGCGCAAGGAGACAAAGTGCAATTTTTGATGGGCGGCAACGGCGCGTTCGACGGGTTTGCTTTGCGCTGTGGCAAGGCGTACAAAACCGCGCACCCCGACGCCACGTTGCTTTTCGTTACGCCCTATCTCGATCCCGAGTATTTGGCACGACGCAACATAGAGTGGAGTGACTTCGACGGGGTTGTGGTGCCGCCGATCGAAGGCACGCCGCCCAAATACGCCATACGCCGACGCAACGAATATATGGTAGACCAAGCCGACTTAGTCATCGCCTACGTCGACAGGATCCGGGGCGGGGCGTATACGACCCTTTGCTACGCATACAAACGAAGTAAAGCCTATTGCAACCTGGGGTCGTTCGTATTTTGACAGCAAAAAAGCACCCGCGCCGGGGTGCTTTTTTGCTGACCGAAGGGCTACTCTTGCAAGAACGGTAACGTGGCTTGCATGGTGCGCTCGGGCTCGTCGTACAAAAACACGTGTCCCGCCCCCTCGAAGGTGACAAGGCGCATATTGGGCAATACCGTTTGCATCGTAGCGGCCTGATAGTAGGGCATGGTTTTGTCTATGGTGCCCCACACCACCAGCACGGGTATGCCGCTGCGAGCGGTACCTTCGTACCCTTTGCGATTCTCCTCAAAATTGAGAATGGTATGCCGCAGACTGCTCAACACGCAACGCATCATACCCTTGAACTGCACGTAATAGGCGAAGCGATCGCGGTAGGACTGCACCACCTCCGGCGCACAATGATACAATTCGCTAGCGCAACCCTTGGTGAGTATCTTTGGGCCAAACGGCAACACCAACGCTTCGCCCACGCCCTTGAGGCTGAACAGTTTCATATAGGCGGGCACCTTAAATACCATGCCCGCGGGCGCATAGAGCACCAATTTTTTGACCAACTCGGGGTGCGCCGCCACAAACGTGGTGGTAACGATACCGCCCATAGACGTACCAAACAGGTAAAAACGCTCGCCGGGGATAACGGCGCTGACCAACTCGTAGAGTTGATTGGCAAAAAGGCTCGGCACGTAATCGCCTTTCACCCGCTCGGAAAGGCCGCGCCCAAGCAGGTCGTAGCGTAGCACGCGGTAGCCTGCCGCCACCAACGCCTCGGCCACACGGTCGTAGATATACAGGGGCGTGGAATAGCCGTGCGTCAGCACGCACCACTCGCCCGCTTCACCCTCGATCTTGTAGTGCGTAAAACCCGACGGCAGATCGACGAATGCGCCGTCCGCCGCACGCTTTACTTCTTCGGTGATTTGCAAACTATTGGGTTTATATTTCATATACCACCTCAAAAAGGAATACCGCCCCGAAAGGCGGTATTCGTTTCGTTAAAAGTCAAAGTCCACAATGTCGCTGCCCGCGGATTGCTGCGGCGCGTCGTCGCCTTCCGCGATCAAATCGTCGGCGTCGACCGCTTTGTCGTCCGCTTGGGGTTGCTCTTGTTCATCGCTCTTTTGGCTCTTTTTGCTCTTTTTGGCTTTTTGAGGCGCGTTCGTCGCGGTGCCATCGGCGCCTTGGAGCGCTTGCTCCTTTTCGCGCACGAAGCCCAACAACACGGCAATCAGGCCCATGATGGGACCGTAGATATAGAACAAAGTACGCACCGAGAAGAGGGACACGATGATGTACAACAAGCCTTGACTATCGAGCCAAGCCATCTCCATGTAGCCCAACACGCCGCGATGCGAGTTGGAAGGCTCGAGGGTAAGGGTACCCGTCTTGCTATCCAAACTGATGTAGATGGGCGAGCCCAACACTTCGTCCTCGGCCACCATATCGGCCACCAGCGCAAAGGCGTCGGGAACGAGATCCAGCTCCAATATATCCGAGATATATTGTACGCCCGCCGGCAACGCCGAAGAGATGATGCCCATACCGCTTTCGTTGAGCATAGCCAACAGATCGGTATTGACCAAGGATTCGCTCAAAATATTCATCTCCATGGAGGTGCCCAACATATCCAAGACGTGCCAGTTGACGGAGGCTTGCTTGTAGCCGCCCACGAAGTAGAACTCTATGCCGCTTATCTCGTCCGCGGCCTTGGACAAGGCCTCGCTAAAGGTGGCGCATTGCACCGCCTCGTACTCGTTTTGGTTGGCGGCCGACTTGACTACCAACGCCCAGCCGCCGCCGAATTGGCTGATGACGGCGATCTTACGCGAGGTGTAGTCGTCCTTGATATTGAGGTCTTGGTCGGTTACGAAGAAGCGCGCGCTACCGTTGGCCGCGCCGTGATAGATGCGCACGTCCGTCTCTATCTTGTCGCCCGACTCATAGTCGTACACGTCGTAGTAGGGCACGGCGAGGGTAACCTCGGGCAAATTGTTATTCTTGGCGTATGCGCTGTTGGCACCCTGCACGTCACTGCGATCGTCCAAGAAAAGGTGCAACAAAACGGGTATGGTCATACGATCGCTTTGCGCATAGTCGATGCTGGGGCCCATGTAGCTACTGTAGCCGTCGCTGTCGATGCTATGGTAGTCGTGCGACAGCAAGTCGTGCAACTCGGCATTGCCGTTGGGGCCTTGGCTGATGTAGTCCTCGATGGTCTCGCCGTTGGGGGCGGTAAGGCGCCCCAAGTTGTAGTTGATGGTGACATAGTCGCGCAACAACTTCTCTTGCACCTCGGCGCGAGCGCCCCAGTTGTCGGACAGATCCTCCCAACGCACGGTGCTGGAAGTGGCGTTCTCGAGGGGGCCGGGAATAAAGCCGTCCAACAACATCCAAAAACCGCTGAGGCAGCACACGGCCACGATGGCTACGATGATGTGCTGGTTGCGTATGGAGCGGCTCTTTTTGGTGCGCACCAAGAAGTAGGCCAAATAGTAGACGACTGCCATTACCACGGTGATGATGGCGCATACGAATACGGCCACGCCGTACATACTGCCGCCCTTGATGACGTCGAGATTAAGAATGAACACGAGGGCCAAAAGGAGGGGGAAGCCCACGACGTGCAAAACGACTTTGAGAATGGTAAGCAATGTCTTTTTCATTATTTTGCACCTCCTTTCATTTGGTCGACGACAATGGAAGCGATCACCTCGTTCTCACGGCGTGCAAATTGATAGTACAGCACGATGGACAGTAGCACCAAGCCTGCGAAGATATAGAGATAGCGACGCGCGGCCAAGGTGGGGAACAAAGCGGGAACGTACTCCTTGTCGGCTTTGAGTTGATATATTTGATCCAAGTTATAGGCAAAAGACGCGGGATAGCCCGACGAATTCATATTGACGCCGCCGATGTTGCCGTCGGCATTGAGCAATTTGCCCAAGCCGTCGTCGTTGTTGCCCACCAACACCGAGCCGATGTAGGCGCCGTTGGTTTTGGCGTAATAGCGCGCATAGGCAAAGGCGCGCATATCCTCGGCGCTGAACGTATATGTGACGCTATCCTCGCCGACGCCCGTCGTCATGGAATAGCTGCCGATGTACTCGTCTCCCTCTTTGGCCTCGCCGAAGAAATCGAACGCGGTGCGTACCGAAGGCGAATAGTAGTAGACGTACTCGGACAATAGCGCTTGCAAATTGTCCTCGGTGATCATATCGGCGATACCACTAAGCATAGAGGCCAAGTCGGCGCTAAGGCCGCCCACACTCGGCACCAATACGGTGGTGAACCAATCGTGGATATCCTCGATGGTGTAGTTCTCTTGGCTGAGCGTATCGTTGAGCGCGCCCAAGCCGAGCATACTGTCGTACAGCGCAAGAGGCTCCGCGCCCAACGACTCGAGGATCTGGGTATGGCGCAACACAAAGGAGAGGTAGCGCACCAATACGGGCGCCAACTCCTTGACGCGGTCGACGGTGAGCATAAACTTCTTGGCAGTGCCGTTGTCGCCATAGGCCGCTTTGTACTCCGCACTCTCTTGATAGGCGCGGTACTCGTCGCTGTTGATGACGCGTTTGAGATCGTATTGATACACGGCTTCCAATTTTTCCACGGGCGTCATAGCGGCCAAGCGAGCGCGGTATTCGGCGTCGGTCTCGCCCGCCGCGGGGTCGACATAGACCGTCATATCGGGGTCGAGTTTGGCAAACTTATTAACGGCCTCGTTGTAGTTGATGAGCACGTTGAGCGCAAAATCGACCGAATAAACGTAGCATTCGCTCACCACGCCGTTGGGGTTGAAGGGAATGCCCGTGGCGGGGTCGATGGTGGCCAAAGACATATCGGTATTGGTAACGTGTTTGCCGTCCTCGGTGGTCTTTTTGTTTTCGCCGTTGAGGCTCACGTTGTAGATACGCATAAAGTCGTGTAATTCGCCGAGGAACTCGTCGGTTGCGCTGGCATACCCGGGCGTAAGGCTAACGTAGTGGCCCTTGAGATAGTCGATGGTCTCGAAACTGACGGCGGTGGAACTCATCGTCCAGGTAACGTCGTCTATGCCGTCGGCGCCCATACGATAGGTGGGTACGGTGATCTGCTTGGGCGTAACCACAGTGTTGCCGTCGGCGTCGACCGTAACGGTGGCGGCATATTTTTGGTTGATATCCTCCATCACGTTTTTGCCGTTGAGATCCAAGGCAAAAGCCGCGCCCAACATACATACGGTGGACACCACGCCGACCACCAAGGTCTTGAGATATTGGTTGTGGGTAAAGGTGCCGAACGCTATTTGCAATATGGCGCTGACCAACCAGGGGATGAGCGCGATGACAATGCCCAAATACCAGGTGCCGCCAAAAGCGCCCTCTTTGTAGAAGGGAACGCTACCGATGGCGACAAACAGGACCATAAGGGGATAGCCTGCAAAGTAAGCGACGGTTTTCAAGATACCCAGCAACGTCTGTTTTCGTTTGAGTTTCATGTTCAGATGCATTTTCGGTATTATCTCCTCGCCAAAAATTTGGAATACGAGCGCATTCCGTATTTTCAATTATAATTGCAAAGCGCCTATTCGTCAATACCCAAAATTTAATAATAGCGATATTCGTGCGCACGCCAACGCGCATAGCGCAATATTTTTGGTGGGGCTCTATTGCTATTTTGGCTAAACCGTCGTATAATAAGAGATAAGGAGGCGAAAACTATGAACTTTATGGTATGGGTATGGCTGGCCGTGTTTGCGGCGGCCCTCGTAGTAGAACTGTGCACGCCCCAATTCGTTTCCCTTTGGTTTTCGTTGGCGGCGGCAGTGTGCTTGGGGCTGAGCTTTATCCCCACCCTGCCTTGGTGGGGGCAAATCATCATCTTTGCGGTACTATCGACCGTATTACTCGTGGCGCTGCGCCCCATTTGCAACAAGTATTTTTTGCGCAAAAAGGTAGCCACCAACGCCGATAGCCTTATCGGGCGCGAAGTGCGTATGCTCAAGGAGGCCAACTTCGACCAACTGGGACAAGCCAAGGTGGGCGACGTGGTCTGGAGCGTCAAAGCCAAAGACGACTCTACCCTTACCGAGGGCGAAGTCGTAACGATAGTTGCCATCGAGGGCAACAAACTGATAGCCGAACACAAATAGCGAAAGCTAAGGAGGTATATAATGAGCATTTTGTTAGGAGCAATGACTACGGGCGCCATCGTGGGCATTATCGTGGCCATCATCGCCGTCATCGCATTGATCATCATAGCGTCGGGCATCCGCGTGGTGCGCCAATCCACCGCCGTCATCGTGGAGCGCTTGGGTCGTTACAATCGCACTCTCAATACGGGCATTCAT
>Ga0310695_10013591_pt1 | contig 11152 bp, 6 predicted proteins | sample RumenRJG_04DNA_FD_203882 | JGI IMG/M metagenome (GOLD analysis project Ga0310695, IMG submission 203882) | Bovine rumen microbial communities from Lethbridge, Alberta, Canada - RJG_04 (v2) (version 2) | ecosystem: Host-associated > Mammals > Digestive system > Stomach > Rumen | place: Canada... | reverse complement strand
ATCAACGAGCGTCCAGACTCTGCCCTTGCCATACTCGACTCCTTGGAACCTTCTTCCCAGGATTTCTCACGCCCCACCCTCCGCCGATGGCAACTCCTTCGCCTTATGGCCCAGAACAAATGCGACACTGTTTTCCGCAGCGACAGCCTACAACAGGAACTCGTCGAATATTTCGACCGACACGGATCTCCCAACGAGCGGATGATGGCTCACTACCTGCTTGGCCGGGCTTACAGCGATATGGGTGAGGCACCCTTAGCACTTCGGGCATATCAGGATGCTGTGTCGTGTGCCGACACCATTTCCGCAGACTGCGACTGGTGGAATTTGTGCCGTGTTATGTTGCAGATATCCTATCTGTTTTATTATCAGAACATGCCCCATGAGGAATTAGATATCCTTGATAGGGCGTTCACCGTTGCCATGAATGCAGGAGATACCGTGACGGCTATCATGTGCCGAGAAAAGAAAGCCGAGGTATATGACCTTCTCGGCAAGGAGGATTCTGTAGCAGTGACAGGTTTGGTGGCCTCAATGATGTATGACGGGATAGGAAGACGAGACTTGGCTGCCCAGACGCTATCGTTGGTGATACCTTATCAGATTACATCTGGTAATTATAAGGAAGCCGAGAAAAATATGCATCGTTACGAGGCCGAGTCTGGTTTTTTTGACAGTGATGGCAATATTGTCAATGGACGGGAATATTATTATTGTCTCAAAGGGAGGTTCTTTCTTGGTGTCGGCGAAAATGATTCCGCATTCTATTATTTTGAGAAGGTCTTACGCGGATGCGACAATTTCGACAATCTTCATGCCGCTTGTCATGGAATGGTGGAACTTTTCAGACAGACAGGCATACCTGACTCAACGATGAAGTATGCTATGATGAGTGAGCAATACAAGGACTCAATCTACGTCCATACCTACACGGAGGAATTACAGCGGATGAAGCGCATGTATGACTTCACCAATCAGTTGGAGAAAACACACCGTCAGGAAGTTGCGATTTCCAGACAAAGCCGGACTATATACTATCTTGTCCTTCTTTCAGCCGCACTTTGCTGTATATTGGCTTTGTTTTCCAAGAGTGCGAGAAAAATCACGTTGCACTTCAAGAAGGAAAAAGAGATGAATGCCAAACGAATGGGTGAACTACAGCAGCAGATGAGCACACTCCTTTCCGAGAAGGAAAAAGCCTTGGCCGATTTGGAGAGACAGGAGAAAATGGTAGGCACATTGATGGAGGCCCATGTCCTTTTACAAGAAGCAGCTGGGATAGTAGATAGGGGAGACAACCATTCGGGAAAGATTCAGGAGGTGCTGTCAGTCTTCGATGCAATAATGAAAGAGAACGAGGAATTGAAGAAGACTTTGAGTGAGAAGGCAAGAATGCTCAACCATATAGTAAAAAACAAGAATTCTGAAATAGACCTGTTGACAGATAGAATTAACGCTATAAACAAAAAACGAAGAGCAAGCAACTTGGGTAGCAGCTTAATGAAGACGGAAATATACCTGGTGTTTCGGAAAATGAGTGACAAGCCAATAAATATACCCACAAACAAGCAATGGGATGAATTGGAGAATACCATGAAAGACCTCCTGCCTGATTTTTGGCATTTGCTTGAAGATCATGCAGATTTAAGTACCAAGGAGAAAAGGCTATGCCTTTTGGTCAGAGCAGGTTTCAAGCCCACTGATATTTCCAATCTGATGGGAATTGACCGCTCTAGTGTCTCAATGATAAGAACTAGGTTATATTCTAAATTGTTCGAAGGCAGTGGAAATGGACGGGATCTTGATCAGATGTTGAAGACATTTTCTTAAGAAAAGCCAGGGCGGAAGGAATTTCTGTCTTCAGACCAATGGATTTTTAGAGAGAGCGCTACCTAAACATCACAATGCTACCGGAAGACCGCTCTGTGTCATTATCCTGATAATAAGCACATTACCGTTTTGTGAATTATTTTGTGAAAATTGCGTGAATTCTTCCTTGGTTCTGTCCTTGATTCGTTTTATATCAATGATTATCTTTGCGTAAATATAAAACGGATTGCTTATGAGAAAATATGTTTTGCAACTAGTGTTTTGTTTGTGTTCATTAACCATGTCTGCTCAGTTTCCTTATCCCGAAATTGAGCCAATCCCTCTGAATTTGTATTCTGACCATGGTGGGTCAATATCCACAGGCCGTCCGAAAGCGCCCATAGAATTTCCTCTTGTGGGTATTTATGACCATACTATTTTTTTTAACGGATGCCATACACCATTTACTATAGAGATATATGACACATTAAATATATTAGTTTATTTTATTTATGTAGATGGTGAAACAACCCAGGTGCCCATACCAAATAGCATTGTGGGCACATATGAGATTCACTTGTGCACAGAGAGTTATTACTTTCAGGGTGTAATAAGCCTCTGATAAATATAGTCAGACATTGAGATTGTTGATATCTTCTTTGTCGTTTGCCCAGGGGAGAGCCTTTCGCCACCATGTCACTGGGGAGGGAGGTGCACTTAGTGGCAATCCCGTTTTTATGTCCACGGTCAACGGACTCGCCATAACTCCCAGACGGAGTGGTTAAGTGAACCTTAATGCTTAATTTTTAATTAGAAAATAGGACGAGAGTTTGAAATCAAACATCAAAAAAATTAACGATGGTAAAACATTTCTTGATTTTCCTTATGGCTATATTGTCATCATCAGCCAAAGCACAGTCAAATGCCCGCGTTTTCACATACGACGCGGCAGGTAACCGCATTAGTATGGGAATACCACAATCACAGGCTCCCAGAAAACCCTCAAACAACATGAAAAGTAAGGAAATCCCAGTGACAATTACTACCTTTCCCGATGGGCATGTACAGATACAGATGAAGACAGACGGCACAACTTATAGCGCAAAGGTCTACTCCTCGTCTGGTAAACTCGTCGCTATACTTCAGCCTACATCTAGTCCCGTGTCCATTTTGGACCTGTCATCACTTCAGGCAAACGTGTATGTTGTTGACATAGCCTTTGATGACCGACATATCGTACAGAAAATAGCAAGAGAGTGACAATCCTAAAAGATGAGAAGACAATGAAAACACGAAGATGCAGTTTCATGAAAGCATACATGTCAATGGGATTCTTCCTTATTTCCTTGACAACAGCACATGCTAACATCCATGACGTTCAGGAAGACACCATACCTTCCATCGTACCCTTGTTTGACCCCGTCGTCGTTGAAGACGGCCTTCCGGTTAACGAGGATGGAGACATGGTGGTGACCGACCTCAAAGATTTGGGATTCCCCATATCGCCTCCCCCCATGCTGAGGAGCGGCACCACGTACAAGGTTGGTACACCAAGGACCGAGGCTCAAGTTTCATCAATGGGGGCTGCGGTATGGAGCATGGCCTTTGACGTCCCAAAGGGCGTGGGTGACGTGACACCACAGATCGGCCTTGTCTACTCCAGCCAGGCCAGCAACGGAATAGTTGGCTGGGGCGTGTCGGTATCGGGAATAAGCTGTATCACTCGGGGACTGAAGACCAACTTCTACGATGGAGATATACGCGGAGTAAAATACGATGCCCATGACGCTCTTTTCCTTGACGGCCAGCGAATGCTGCTCTCCACCGGGACAGAAGGTACGACAGGCTCCACATATGTCCTCGAGGGGAATCCCTACACTACAGTCACCATCACATCAGCCAATGCCATAACAGGACCACTTTCTTTTGAGGTGGTAAAACCCGACGGCCATGTTTGCCGGTATGGAACAACGGACAATGCCCGGCTTAGGTTCACCGACGGAGGTGGCGCACAGCGCGTGCACTCATGGTATGTAAGCCGTGAGGAGGACCCCAACGGCAACTATGTGGAATTCTCATATATGCACGACCACCTGACTATCTATCCCGAGACCATCTCTTACGGAAAGAACAAGTTCACGGGCTCTGGTGCCGACAACTATATCCGCTTTACCTATACTGGGGTACAGGCAGGCACCCTGCGCACTTTCATTATTGGAGGAGTTCGGGGTGGTGTATACAAATGCCTGACGAGTGTGCGCACGATGACAGGAAGCAGCGTCTATCGCCAGTATCAGCTTGAATACGATCCGTTCTCCGATGGCACCACGTGTAAGTTCGAGAGACTCTCCACCATCACCTGCAAGAACGGAGCCGGAGATGAGATGAGGCCCGTGATATTGCAATGGAACCTACTAACGGGTGGGGGCCACACGGCAGAAACCCTCGGTGTCAGCACCAATGATGAAAGTCCACTCATTGAGAAGTTGGACTCTCTGTTTCTTGCAGCCGACCTTTCCGGTGACGGCTTGGCGGACATCGTGAGAGTCTCCAACTGCCAACGCTACACTTCTCGCCATGTCCCAGAAGGAAATCCGAACACCTGGGTCTATATTCACCGCTCATTGAAAGTTGACAACGACAGCGTGGAATACAGAAATCCCGTCAAGTATAATTTGGGAATACAGGTAAACTTCAATGGCTGGAAAGAATTCATGGGTGCCAATCTCGTGACAGATGTCGACGGCGACGGTCTTAAAGACCTTGTTTTCCCCTACTATATTGGCTATACCAACGCCAGATATCTCAAGTTCAAGTGCATTCTGGGAAAACACATCAGGACAGGGCAAGCCATTGTTGGAGAATATGAACTGCCTCTGTTAGCTGCGGAGGATGTTCCACCTCTTGTCACAGGCGACTTCGATGGGAATGGAATTGAAGACATTCTCTACTTGGAGGACAAGAAATCCAATGGATATTATTACATGGGCTTATCCTTCTTCTTCCCGGCTAATGTGAGGACCCAGTTCAGCATCCCGCTATCCCTCGCTGGAAAGCCAAAACGTATGTTTGCCGGTGATTTCAACTCTGACGGTCTGCCCGACATCATCGCCCTGTATGACGGGGGGCACAAAATCTTCCTCAACAACGGGGGAGGTGCGACGTCTTCCCTCTTCTCAAATGCCAACTCAGTGACGGGAACGTCCTTTGGCAATGCCTGCCGCGTCGAGCAGGGTGACTTCAACGGCGATGGTGCCGCCGACTTCGTCTTCGTCGGCGGCAACTCCAGTCAGTATTATTTCGCATTGGGCAACGGTGACGGCACCTTCAATGTACAGACGGCTATCAACTACGACATCCACGACCAGGATACTGACAGAGACGACCACCGCTTCTCGCTCATACCAATAGACTTCGACCGCGATGGCATGACAGACTTGGTTGTGTCCAAAGCGGTGTTCGTACACCACGGAGGTTTTTCCCCGTCCGATGAGTTCTCCAGAACTGAGGTGGGCTGGCTCCTCTCCGACGGGAGCTCACTCACCGAGGCAAGGCGAGTCAGTTCGCCATATCTCATAGAGGATGCCGGCACGCACAACATCATGGCCGCTGACTTCGACGGCGACGGATGGGCGGAGCTTGCAAACAACGGCACCGACTGGTACACCAACACAGCGGCTACCAACGACGGCTGCCACATGCGGGTCTACCATTCCGAGGGCTTCACGCCCTCATCGGGCAGGCTTTCCTCTGCTACCGACGGTCTCGGGGCCACCACCTCCTTCAGTTACGGCTCATCCTCGTCGCCCGACCTGTACATCCATAACTATGCTGACCCTAACCAAAGCACATATCCCCTTTCCGACAACTATGCTCCCATGCCTCTTGTCAGTACGATTACCACTGATGGCGGTCTGACAGGCACCCACTCTACATCCTACCGTTATAAGGGCCTCAAGGTTCACCTGCTGGGGAAGGGTATACTCGGGTTTACAGAATCCGCTACCCGAGATAACAAAACGGGGGAGACCATTCAGAGCGGCATAATAGATTGGGACACCAACTATTATGTACCGTCAATAGTCTACTCTACCACTTACATGGGATACGACCGTGACTCCACGGTAACCACAATGTCTGTAACCGCCCATGCCAAGAGTCGGTATACATCCTTTCCTGAGACCAGGCACTACACCGACATGGACGGCAACCTTACAACGGATACATTCACCTATAACACTACTTACGGATACCTGACACTGCACCGCACGGAGTTTGGCAGCTCCGCCATGTTTAAACAGGAGAGATCATCATACGTAAAGAAGGGTGGACGGTGGCTGCCACAGACCGTCTTCGCCGACCAGAAGCACGCCGATGACGCCAACATCCATACTGTCAACATCCAGTACACTTACGACACCCTGGGCAATATGCTGACCACGACAAGGCATCCAGAAACTGGCATGGAGCTAACTACCACTCTTACATACGACAGCTACGGCAACGTGCTGTCGTCCGTACAGACGGGCGACAGCGTGGCGGCAGTGACCTCATACACTGAATATGATGTCACAGGGCGCTTCCCCATCCGCAGGTACCAGAGCGTGGACTCTGGCGAGGAGACCCTCACCTACGACCTCTGGGGCAACGTGCTCTCAACGACAGTAACGCCCGAGCCCTCCCATTCGCTCGTCACCGTCAACACGCTCGACGGGTGGGGCGATGTAACCGCCACAATGTCTCCAGAGGGTGTCACCACCACCATCACCACCGGCTGGGGAGGGATGCCCTCCACAGCCTATTACATACAGGAGACTTGCCCGGGAAAAGCACCTGTGCTGACTTGGTATGACGTGAGGGGACGGGAGTCGCAGATTGAGACGAAAGGACCGTGCAACACGGACGTGGTGCAGGCCTTCTCCCTTAATAGCTGGGGCAAGCCCAGTCAGACCGTATCACGCACCGGCACACGCGCCACGATAGAGATGACTGCCTACGACTATAGGGGAAGGGCGACCCAAGCGTTCAGCACTGGCCATGGTTATACCTACTTTGCCTATGGTAACCGCACCAAGTCCAGTTCACATGACGGGCGGACAGTCACCATTACCTACGACGCATGGGGCAATCCACAGGAGGTCATAGACCCGGCCTGCACAGTCACCTACACCTATGCCAGCAACGGACAACCTTCTGAAATGGATGCAGACGGCTCAGTAGTGAGGATGGAGTATGACGTGGCTGGGAACAGAACGTTGCTCGACGACCCCGATGCTGGAGTCACGACGGCCACCTACGCCGCCGACGGTAAGGTGCTCACCAGCACCGATGGTCGAGGTATGGTGACACATAACACCTACGACGCCATGGGAAGGCTCGCTGTCTCCACCTGCGACACGCTCGTCACCACATTCACCTACGGCGCCACGGGCAACGGCAAACTGCGCCTGGTGCGTGAGGAGACCAACGGACTGGCCAATGAGTACACCTATGACACCTACGGACGCGTCACCTTCGACAAGCGAATCTACGGTGACGGCACGGAGAGCGGACACTCCTACGCCTATGACTCATTGGGTCACATCTCGCAGCACGTCTTTCCCTCGGGGCTCACCGTTGGCTACACCTACGATGGGCACGGACACCTGCAGACCATGACCTGCGGGGGCATGCAGGTCTGGCAGTCAACCTCTTTCGACGGGTGGAACTCAGTCGAATCTTTCGGCAACACAAATATCACCACCTGCGTCACCCAGGCAGGGCAGCTCGCCGAGCGGTATGTGCGGCTGGGCAACTCTACCACGAAACTCCACAGGATGGCATTCACCTGGCACTCCACCCGGGGGAACCTCAGCTCACGCACAGGAATCATCGGGACGGGTATCACGGAGGCCTTCACTTATGACCAGCTCGACCGTCTCACGGGTGTCTCCACGGGCGGACAAGCCACGATGGCCATGACCTACGCCGAAGACGGCAATATCCTCTCGAAGACGGGGTTGGGAGTCTATACCTATTCCGATAACCATCCCCATGCCGTAACTGGTGTGGAGAACACGGGCTATATAATCACCTCCACAGCGCAGCAGATTACTTATAACCCATGGGGCAAGGCCGCGTTCATCGAGGAGGGAGCACAAACCCAGGAGCTCCTCTACGGTCCCGACCAGCAGCGATGGAAAGTCGTGGACAAGCAAGGTGGTCAGATGAACGGCCTAGCATACTACCATGGCGACTACGAGTGGCGCAGCGTTGACGGACTATTGCGGCAGTTCCACTACCTTGACAACGGAGTGGTGGCGCTCAAAGTGGGAACCAACGATTTTTGGTACTACTATGCCCTCACCGACAACGTGGGCAGCGTGATGCGCGTGATTGACGGAGAAGGAGGCACGGCCTTCGCGGCCTCCTACGACGCATGGGGAAAACCAGATGTGACAATCAACCAAATTGGTTTTCCAAGAGGATTCGGCGGACATGAGATGTTGTCGCAGTATCGCCTTGTGAACATGGACGGACGCATATACGACTATACTCTTGGGCGTTTCCTTTCACCCGACAACTACGTGCAGGAGCCCGGCAACAGCCAGAGCTTCAACAGGTACTCATACTGCCTAAACAACCCGCTGAAATATACTGATCCCACTGGGGAGTTATTTGGAATAGACGATTTGATAATAGGTGTCTCGGCATTTGTTACAGGATATGTTGCAAATGGTATATCCACAAATAACTGGGGATGGAGGTCTGTTCAAAACGGATTGATTTCTGCTGGCATGTCTCTTATTGGATGGCACTCTGGTGGTGTAGATTGTTCTGCATGGTCGATAGCAGGAAAGAGCGCAGCGTCCAATATAGTCAATGCTTTCATGCCTTCCGCGACTTTCTCGATTGACCGGCATTTCTCCTTTTCCATTTCTCCAGTTTTTGGATTTGGAACCGATGGCTTGTCTGCAGGATTCTTTGAATCTATCAACTACACCAATGGTAAGAATGTACTAAGTATAGGTGGTGGATTGGGAAACGGCTATGCCGGATGGAAAGTATTTGCGAAATCTGGCAATTGGGGCATTGGTTACGGTAGGACCCAATATGCTGAAGGAGACTTCAATGGTAATTATCTTGGTCCGCAGGAAGTAGGCACTTTAAACCTCTCTTTTTGGGATTACTCAATAGGCTATTCTAACGATTATTTTGGCGATCGTGATGACCGTTGGAGGACTACGGCAGCTGAGTTGACGATAGGAAGGTTCTCCGTGGGCTCGTATGTCTATACTAATCATGGAGGCAGAGAAAGTGGATGGAAAGGAATAAAATGGAAAGGTGAGAGTGATAAGGGAAATTATACCACGAAAACAAGAATTCCCCTAGTTGGACAAATGGATACGTGGAATGGGGGGAAGGCGTATTATGCTCCTTTATGGATGGGCTATTCTCATGATGGAAATATCTATCGGGTTGGCATGAGCAGCAAAATTGTCCATCGGCTGACACAGAATTTGGCACATAGGATTATCACATATCCTGCATATAATAGATATTCAAGCACCGTCAATTATGGCTATTCATATTATGGAAGACATAATCCTTTATCAATCTGGTAGGTTTAAGGGGCAGTTATGATGATAAAATGAGAAATAATATTATCGGTTTTTGTGTTTTTATTTATATTTTTGCAAAAAAAAGGTTCAATCATGAAGTCACAGATGATATACAAATGGCGGACTGTTAAGTTCAGGTTTTGGGAAAAGCTCGCTAACTGTTACAAGGGGAGACATTGCCATTCTTTAGTCAAACTGACTGCACTATGTTTATGGATAACTTCCATGGCCTCATGTATGTACGAGCAAACTGTCATTAAACTAAAGTCAGACGCCATCAAATGGGAGGGGCGTGATACGGGAATAAGAAAACAGCTCAACATAGATGGCTTTTTTTATCATGATTCCTTTAGAGGAGACACCTGTGTTCATAAAGGGAATCCACAAGAAGGGTGGGGAATTTGTTTTTTTGACGACGGGACATACGTACATTTTCATAAGTGGGACCAAGAAGGGGAAAGACCTCTTTTGGATCTACTTTTCGGGCATATATACGCTCAGTCATGACACAATAATTGTGGAATCTTTTAACAGACTTGATTTCCCGGAGTTCCTGTGGAAGGGGATCAATGTCAGGTATCCACATTTGCGGCGGTTAAAAATCATAGACAGGAATACATTGGAGGAAATTGATAGTTATTATTTAAGAGATGATAGATATTATAACGCTGCACTCATCCGGTCATACGGGAAATATCTCGATATTATCCCCGATTATGACAAGAAAGTTTATCATTTCTCAGATTCGTTTGTATTTCCGACTTCCGACATCAAGATGAAAAAGAAATCCTGGTTGTGGGCCAACGAGGGAGACTGGAAAGAATGGATGATTCATTGGGAAGAGCAAAAGAAAACCAAAAAAACATATAAAATAAAATATTACGACTAATCATTACAAACATTGGTTATTGGAGATATTTCTCATAAATCACTAATACTACTGGATTAAGTGTGAATTTACTTAATAATTCTAAGCTTTAAATAAGAAGATGAAAAAAATAGCGCTTCTCTGTTTGCTTGTTTTCTCCATTGCCCTTCATGCGCAAGAGCAGGACGGGAACAACACCATGGACAACTCCATCAAAAGGGGGACTGAAATAAGGTCACTTTCCGTCGAGATGGGACCATCGTGGATCAACTCGAAAGTATACACCTCAGACGGAGACTTCAAAGGGCAGATGGGATTGGAGTTGGGAGTGGAATACGCTGGCATCAAAGTGGGAGGATTCGGGTATGGAATTTCTTTCTATCATAACCGGACCAATATTCATGGTGCCAAGACCAGTTTCAACTTTATAGGCCCCTCCCTGACCTATGCCCATCTCTTCCACCAGAAATGGCTTGGAAAAGTGTCCCTCGGACTGGGCGTGGGAACTGCTAAAGCCAAGAACGATGCCTATAACAATTCTGCCTTGCGCAGTGAAAAGTTGCAATTTGGATTGGGCACACGGTTGGCCGTGGGCATGGTTTACCTTGCTTCCGACCATATTGGCTTAGGTCTCAACTTGCATAGCATGGCTATCTTCCTTGGCAAGAAAGATGGTTCGCATTTCGGCGATTCAGACGAAATCAACGGCATCTCACGCATAGGCGGCACCTTGGCCCTCCACTATTTTTTCTAACTGCCCCCACCAATGGTGACATAGACCTTGATTCAACATGACCATTGGAGACTTGATGAGCACAGATAGGACTGTTTTCAGACTATCTCATTATATGCATTAAAGTAGCTGTGTTTGCAT
>Ga0310695_10013589_pt1 | contig 11153 bp, 5 predicted proteins | sample RumenRJG_04DNA_FD_203882 | JGI IMG/M metagenome (GOLD analysis project Ga0310695, IMG submission 203882) | Bovine rumen microbial communities from Lethbridge, Alberta, Canada - RJG_04 (v2) (version 2) | ecosystem: Host-associated > Mammals > Digestive system > Stomach > Rumen | place: Canada... | reverse complement strand
GAGCGAAAGCGATTGGGCCGCCATGTCGTGGGACATGGCGACCATCGCAACGAGAACCATCATATAGTTTCTGCGGAGGAATCTGCTCATACGGCGGAATGTCGTTATCACACGCGTACGCGTATTCGATTAATGTAGGGGGGAGGGGTTCGTGAGTCCTTCACAGAGAAAGGCCCGCGAACCCCATTCTGTCATAAACTTATTTTACGATAACCTTACGTACCGTGCCATCGGCATCCCGACGGATCTGTACGCCACGCTGCGACGCCGTGCTGCGGCGACCGCTGAGGTCGAAGGTTTCACCGTCGGCCGTCGTGCCGGCATCGATGTCGTTGATGCCGTCGGCCGTCGAAAGATGCATGCGGAAGGGAGCCTTCGTGGAACCCACACGAACCTGACTGCGGATGCCTTCCTCGATGTCACGAATCTCGCCCGTGTATGTGTCGTAGAGCTTGAAGGTCACGTATTCGCCGTCGTCACAGTGGACGGTGACGAATGCCTTGCCGTTCTCGACAATACCCTCGCCACGACACTCGTCGCCCACGAAGGCACCGATGCTGTAGCGCTCGGGACAGGACACGTCCTCGAGTGTGGCCACCATCGTCATGTTGTTCATGAAGCGTGAGTGGTCATATTGCCAGATACCGGAACGGGCATTGACCCCCTTCACACCGGCTGCTGTCTCATTGGCGGGAGCCAGGCTGGTCTCGGCCGGAAAGGTCAGGCTGAGGGTCTCGGTGTAGGGGTTCTGGATGATATATCCTTCGCCGGAATTCATGACCTTCAGGTCGCCATCCCAGATGCCGGCCGCAGTGAGCTCGGCCGAGCCGGTCTTACCGATGATGACGATACCGCTGCGGCCATTGAATGCGGTGGAGAAGATGGTGCTGAGCTTGCGGCGGAACAGATAGGGCGAACCCACCCATGTCCATCCGGGCTTCAGGGCGACGGTGACCTCACCGGCCGTGCCGGGCGTGCCATCCACGAGACTGGCGTCGGTCACGCTGCTACCATAGAGTACGCTCTCGCGCGCGTTCTTCATATTAAGCTTGTAGCACTGACCCTGCAGAAGGCCTGCGGTATTGTTCAGGGTTCCGTAGAATCCCCACGAGGGATCGTTGTAGAGCAGCTTGTTGCTGGTGCGGATTTCCGTCAGGTCGGCCGTAGCAAAGACGGTGGCAAAGTTCTCGGGCGTAATGACTCCGCAGGGATTGCTGCGCCACTGCCAGCCACTGTTGAGGCTCAGGGGATAGCCAATCTCGAAGCCCGTGAAGGAATAGGCAGCATCGGCCGTCGGGTCGTTGAGACGGAGGGGGGTGGTGCCACCGGCGGGGTCGGCCTGCACAGCCGTCACCGTCACCATACAGGGGATGGCGGAGCTGTACTGCCACTCCAGTTTCTCGGTCGTGATGGTTTTCTTGGTCACGGAGAGCAGTGCGCCCCAGTCACCCGTAAGCCCATTGCTGATGGTCACGCCGATGGCGTTCGGGTCGAAGGTGGCTCCTGCGGGCTGCGGCGTCAGGGTGATGGTACCCGTCTGGCCGGCCACAGCATTGGTGACAGCCACATTGAAGCCAATCAGGCTGACCACCTGCTGCACGATGATGTCGAACTTGGCCTGGGCCGTATTATACGTCAGTACGTCGCTCGTAACGCCCCATGCATCATAGTTCGGCCAGTTGAGGTCGATGGTAACGGTCGATTTTCCCTCGGCCACTGCGGTGTAGGTACCCGTCAGACCAGTATCGCCAAACATTGCTCCCGCAGCGGTCACACTCGTGCCACTCACGTTTACCGCAGCCGTCGTGGCCCAGGTTGCCGGATCGCCGTTCAGGGTGACATTCTTGCACACCTCGTTCGTAATGTCCTTAGCCACGCCGTCGGTCAGCGCCACGGTGAGCGTGTTCTCGGTGATGGTGGCCTGAGTGGCGGGCTTTTCCACTATGACACGTACATCGGCCGTCACCGATGCGGTGGCATCAGCACCTTTGGCCTTCACCGTAATCGTGCCGGTGCCGCCACCCTCGGCCGTGAGGCTGGTGTTACCCGTCAGCTTCAGCACACCAGGAGCATTGACAGAGAGGGTGTAGCTCTTGTCTGTGGCATCCTCGGGGAGGACGGTGATGAGGCGCTGCATACGCTCGTAGATCTTGGTGTCGCCCACGTTGGCCTTGAAGCTCCCGCCAAAGAGGCTGTAATCCACCGTGATGCTGGTCACGGGCACCACGACGTTCACCGTAATCCAGAGGTTGCCGGCGGGATAGAGTTTCGAACCGTCGGCCTTGGTCACGTAGGGACGCATCCGCGCCGTACCGCCCTTGATGGGTTCAAAGCATCCACGCGCGCTCCACTGCAGGATGGTGGCGTCGTCCGTCTCCCAAGCCACAGCGTCGGTGGAGCCGGCAGGAGTCAGCTTGTACGACACGTCTTCCTGCATGAAGGCCGACATGGCTCCGACGTCGCCCTTGTTCACCTTGAAGGTGGTCTGTACGAGGTCGATAGCCGTCGCGTGCTGGATGATGTTGAAAATGCTGGAAGCCAGCATGACACCAGGAGCACCGGTGGGGTCGGGGGCGCTGTAGAGGGCCAGCGTGAGTCCCTCGTAGGGCTTTAAGGCCTTCAGCGTACTGTCGGTCAGCTCCACATAGTTCTGCCACTCGAAGGTGGTCGTGCCGTCGCTGCCTTCAACCTTCCACTCCTGGAAATCCGGGCATATGGCACCCGCGGGCGTCACGGTGAGGAAATCCTTAAACTTGTAGGTCTGCCCCACCTCGGCCTCTGTAAAGTTCAGGGCATAGGTCTCGGCTGCCGTCAGTGTCAGTGTCTCGCCGGCCGATGGCATACCATGAGTCAGGCCGTCGAAGGTGAAGGTCTGCGGAAGCGTGTATTCATTTCCCGAGTCACCGTCATACACACGAATCGTGATGGCCTTGCCCTGATCGGCCGTTCGGTCTCCCTGGACACGAAGTACGTAGAGTGGGCTACCAGCAGTAGGAGCACCGGTGGGGTCAGTCTCTGCGCTGGCCGTTGCACGACATTCTCCATCCACGAAGGCAGCAATCTGCAGATTGGTGCCGAGCAGGTTTGTCGTGAGGTTGGCATAAATCACCGTCGAATGGTTGTACGCACCATCTGCCGGTTCTGTGCCATTCCAACTCTGCGCTTGTACGCCCATATACGCGAGCAGAAGCGCCATAAGTGAAAACATTTTTTTCATAAACATTGCATTTGGTTTGGTTAGTATTCTTAGTTTAGGTCTGTCTATTTTTACAGCATTCCCCTTTGTGGCTGATGCAAATTTAGTCGATAGCCGACAAAACAAACGTGGAAAAAATGAACAAAAATGTGTATTTTCCGAACAAAGTGACCATACACTGCTATCCACGTGGACGTTTTTACAATTATTATGTGTACTTTTGAACCGAGAAAACATCAAACGGACCCCCGTCCACCCCGAAAAAACGACATAAAAGCAATGAAAAGACATTCTACATACAGTACATGCAAAAGGGTTTACACCTCCGTGTTCATCTACATCCTTTGTTGCACGACGGCATTCCCCCAAGAGGACTCGCTGCCAGCACCGATCGACTCCCTCCTGAACCTATATTCCACACGCACGGGCGAGGCACATACACGGACGGGACAGGAACTCATGGACTTCTATGCCGGGCAGTCTGTCTTCTTCGGCGAGGCACCGGCGATTACCAGTCAAATGAGGACCGACGAGCAGGACATGTACGTCTGGTTTGCCACCGAACGCTACCTGACCACCATCTCATACTATAAGGAGGCCATGCCCTATATCAGCCGGACACTGGAGCTGGCCGGAAGCCACGAGGAACCCTACGCCCTCAATTCGGCCAGCGACATCCATGCCACCCTGCTCTGCGACCGTGCCTACTGCCTCTTCAAGACCAGCGACTACACCAAGGCCATTGAGGCGGCCCAGGAGGCAAAGCGCATCTGCCAGGAGACGGGGAACACGATGCAGCTCTCGCGTGCCTACCTCTATCTGGCCCTCGTAAATCATTCACTGCGCAATTACGACGAGGCGAAGAATCAGGTGGTGAAGGCCATCGAGACTAATAACCAACTGGGACTCAACATCCAGACGCACAACCTGCTGGGCGTGGCCTGCGAACTCTTCTGCAGCGCACGCGAGGTGGACCAGGCCATCGAATACGGCAAGCAGGCCGTCAAGGCTGCGCGTGACATGAAACTCCTGCCAGCCGTGGCCAACCATCTCACGCAACTCTCCTATGCCTACGACCGCAAGGGCGAATACCAGCTGGGACTGGAAGCTGCCGACGAGGCCATACAGATTGTCAAGAGCACCGAGCCGCTCGACCGAAACCAGCTGGCACTGACCCTGGAATACAAGAGTTGGAATCTCATCGACCTGCATCGAAACAAGGAGGCCGTGGAGGCACTGCGCGAGGCCATCACACTGGAAGAGGCTGTGGGCAACACCTCGGCCGTACGATACGACTACCGCACCCTGGCCGAGGCCTTGGAACCCATCGACATGCACGAGGCCATGGCGGCCCTGCGACGCTGCATGGCGATGACCGACTCGCTGCACACCGTGCAGCTGCGCGAACTGATGACACAAGCCAATGCCGAACTGCATAACGACGAGCTACAGGAGGAGAACATCCACCGCGGGCGGCTCATCACACGCATCTTGCTCGTCGCACTGCTTGTGGCACTGGCACTTACGGCCATCATCGTCACGCTGTGGCAGGCAGCACGCCAGCGCAAGCTGGCCAACGAGACCCTGCGACGGCTCACCGAGGCACGCGAGACATTCTTTACCAATGTGACCCACGAATTCCGCACGCCGCTCACCGTCATCCTGGGCCTGAGCCGTGAGCTGCAAAGCGCTTCCCCTACCCCGCCAGATGCGGCCCAGCTTACCGACATCGGCCAGACCATCGAACGCCAAGGGACACAACTGCTCACGCTCGTCAATCAGCTTTTGGACATCTCCAAGGTGAAGTCGGCCATCGGTCCACAGCAGGAACAGACAGACGACCTGGCCGCCTACGTCACCATGATTGTGGAGACCCACCGCGAACTGGCAAGGGAGAAGGGTATCACCCTCCGGTTCGAAACCGACGACGAAAGCATGCCGGCCACCTACGCGCCTGACTATATCCACAAGGTGGTGAGCAACCTGCTGACCAACGCCATCAAGTTCACGCCTGAGGGCGGAACCGTACACGCCAGCCTGCACCGCAGCGGCGACAGCATCCACTTTAGCGTGAGCGACAACGGATGCGGTATCGACGCACAAGACCTGCCACATATCTTCGAACCCTTCTATCAGGCCAGCGACACACAGAGCCGAGGCACAGGCGTGGGCCTGGCCCTCGTACAGCAGATAGTACAGACGCTTGGCGGGCAGATTGAGGTACAGAGCCAGCCGGGACAGGGCACCACATTCCACGTCTCGTTGCCGGACAATGAAACATACAGCCGTACCGCCACGCCCGCCGAACCGACGGGGTCCCTCCCCAGCCTACTCATCGTCGAAGACAATCTCGACGTAGCCCGTCTCATTGCTCGCCAGCTCAACGGCCAATATACCATCCACTTTGCTTCCAACGGCGAGGAGGGAATACAGAAAGCAACGGACATCATCCCCGACCTCATCGTCACCGACCTGATGATGCCCGGCACGGACGGCTTGCAGTTATGCCGCACCCTGCGCGACAATCCGGCCACCAATCACATCCCCGTCATCGTAGTCACAGCCCGTGCCACCGAGGCCGACCGCATCCAGGGACTACGCGCCGGAGCCGATGCCTATCTCTACAAGCCATTCAACGCCGAGGAACTCAACGTCCGTATCGAGAAGCTGCTGGAGATGCGCCGCCTCCTGTGGCACAAATATGGAGCCACACCCACACCAAAGGCTGAAATGTCCAAGGATAATATGAACCCAACCGAACACACAACTCACACTACAGTAAATATGGAAGAAGAATCGGGCAAAGTCGCCTTTACCGCCGCATCCGAGGCATTCATCCAGCATGTCCGGGAGACCGTTCTCCGGCTGATGCCGAAAGGTAATTGCGACATTGAGACCATCGCAGCCGAGCTGTGCATCACCCCCTCGCAACTGCGCCGCAAGATGAATGCCATCACAGGAATGCCTCCCAAGAAGTATATTATGAAGATACGCATGGACCAGGCGCGGAAGATGTTGCACCAGAATCCCGAGCTCAAGCTGGCCACCATCGCCGAGCAGTGCGGCTTCTACGACCACTCCCACTTCATCCGCCTCTACAAGGAGACCTACGGCACCACGCCTGCTGCCGACCGTCAGGGTGGATAACGCCTCCACCAGAGATGCGCCATCATCCCCCCGGGAACTGGTCCCCTCCTATCCGAGACCACGCTCCTGCTTTTCGGAAATATCCAGCATAAGCAGTGCCGCACGTTCCCCGCTTCGGAGGCGCAGTGCCGCACATTCCCCGCTTCGGAGGCGCAGTGCCGAACATTCCCCGCTTCGGAGGCGCAGTGCCGAACATTCCCCGCTTCGGAAGTAGCTGCGTCCGAGACAAGAGCAAACCATGAAGACACAGACGCTGTAAAATTTTCCCCTTTTGAGAAAAATAATATGCAAAATACTTGCGCGTCTCAGAATATTTCATGAAATTTGCGACATAAAACGTTTTAAGTCGCCCTTCCTTCCCCTATTTCCTCGAATGAGAGGGTGGAATTCGATCCACTTGGAGGAGGCAAAGGGTCTGTAATACAAGGAGAGACGTAAAAAAAGAACCGAATGGCTGTTTCTATCAAAGACATTGCAGAGAAGCTGAACGTATCCACGGCGACTGTGTCGCTCACGCTGAGCGGGCAGGGCGACCTCAGGAAGGTGAGCAAGGAGACTCAGCAGCGCGTGCTGGCCTGCGCCAGGGAGCTCCGCTACCAGCCCAATGTGCTTGCCCGCAGCCTGAACAAGGGGTACTCGGAAAACCTGGGCCTCATCGTGACGGACATCACAGACTCTTTCTTCTCCCAACTGGCAAACCAGATTGAGCTGGAGGCCGAGAGGGCTGGCTACACGCTGATGATATGCTGCTCGCACAACGACTACCGCCGCGAGGAGCGCATGATCGGGCTGCTGCAGCAGAAACGGGTGGACGGACTGCTGATTGCCCCACTGCAGCGACCGGACGACGTCCCCTACCAGAACCTGGCCGACGACTTCCCGGCAGTGGCCTTCGACCAGCTGTGGCCCCACTGGACGGGAAACAGTGTGGTGTCGAGCGACAGGAAGTCCTCGCACGAGACGGTTTCGGGGATGATACGCTGCGGCGCACGCCGCATCGCCCTGCTGTGTATCGATGCCGGGCGGTATTCCGTCCGGGAGCGCGCTCGGGGATATATGGATGCCCTGGAGGAGGCAGGCCTCCCCTTCTGCGAGGACCTGTATGCCGAGCTGTCCATCGACAGCTACCGGAGCGACCTGCCTCGGGTGCTGGACCGCATCCTGGCCATACGCCCGCGGGTGGATGCCTTCTTCTTCACCACCCACCTCCTGGTGGAGGGGTTGCTGCGTTACATGCAGGAGAGGGCCGTGAGGCTGCCGGAGGGCTGTCGCCTGGCCTGCTTCCACGGCAACCCGCTGCTTCGCTCGCTGCTGCCGTCCCTCTCCATCGTGCAGATGCCCATCGAGGCCATTGCCCGCGAGGCGGTCCGCCTCGTCTGCAACCAGATTGAGTGCCGGAAGAGGGGGGAGGCCGCTTCCCCGCCCGAGCATCTCGTCCTGGACTGCCTCATCGGATAGGGAGGGGCGCGTGTTTTTTTATTATAAGAGAATTAAAACGTTTAAACCGAAAGAATATGAAGGGCAAGCATAGCATTCTGGCAGCGCTGACACTGCTGCTGCTGTTCCCGGGGGGCGTCTGCGCCGCCGATGGGGCGGACGGACGGCCGCGGGCGAGTCTCGACGGCACATGGCAGTTCCGTATCGACCCGGACAGCCGTGGCGAGGGGGAACGATGGTTCGCTCCCGCCCCGGGAGAGGAGGTGTGGCGGGCGGTGCCCCACGTGGCGGGCAATATCCGGGTGCCGGGCATCTGGGACGCTCAGGGCTACGGACAGCCGACGGACAAGGTGAAGCACAACTTCGTGGGCCAGGGCTGGTATCGCAGGGAGATGAGGATTCCCGGGAACTGGCCACGGGGGCACAGCATGTTCCTGGTGCTCGAGGGCATCTCCCGCTATGCCAAGGTGTGGATCGACGGCAAGCTGATAGGTCCGGAGGCCAGGGGCTGCATAGGCAGCCACGAATGGAACATCACGCCCTACGTGAAGCCTGGACAGGAGGCCACGCTCGTGGTCTGCGTGGACTCCCGCCAGCGATGGGACGTGGATCCGCTCTTGGGCACCGCCCAGCTGAACGACTTTGTGGAGGTGGCCTGGGGCGGACTGTGGGGACATGTGTACGTAGAGGCGCGCCCCAGGGTGCGGCTGGCCGACATCTACCTGCGCACCTGCCTCGGCTACGACCGGAACGGAGGGGTGAGGGAGACCAGCTGCGGCGTGCGGGCCACCGTGATCGACGAAGGGGGGAGCCATCGGGCCGGGGGAAGGCTGACGCTGGAGCTCCTCACGCCCGAGGGCCGTCTGGCCGCCAAGGCCGAGGGACACATCCGGACGGACGGCCCGCAAGACACCGCCCAGGCAGAGGTCTGGGCCGAGGTGCCGGACGCACGGCTCTGGACCCCAGACACACCTTATCTATACCACGCGCGCGTGACCCTCACCTTGCCCGACGGCACGACGGACGTCCTCACCCGCCGCTATGGCCTGCGCGAGGTGCTCTTTGCCGGCAGCAAGATCCTGCTCAACGGCCAGCCGCTCTACCTGCGCGGCTACGGAGACGACCATATCTATCCCGAACAGTTCAGCATGCCCACGGACATCGACCTCTACCGACAGCGGCTCCGGGCCATCAAGGCCTTCGGCTTCAACCACTGCCGCCATCACAGCATCGTGATGCCCCACGAATACTACGACGCATGCGACGAGCTGGGCATGCTGCCCTCGCCCGAGATGCTGATAGCCTATTCGCCCCAGCTGCCGGGCACGGGCAGCCTGTGGAAGGAGCATGTGGCGCCGGGCACCTCGCCCCTCGCGGCCGAGAACACCATCGTGGAACGCCTGCGCGCCGTGGTGCGCGAGTACAGGAACCACCCCTGCATCCTGGCGTGGGTGGGCGGCAATGAGATGGGGCTGGAACGCGAGGCATGGGACCGCTCGACGCTGCGCACCCGATGCTACGAGGCGGCCAAGCAGGAGGACCCCGACCGTCCCTATATGGACTGCGACGGCGACTGGCTGAAGGACTACGTGGCCCATGGGGGCCGCGACACGCAGGACTGCTACAGCATCCTGTTCGACGAATGGTGTAATCCCGTGACAAACCCCGACAAGTACCAGTCGCCACGCCCCTTCGACAAGCCGGCCGTGGCCCACGAGATGGGGAACTTCCTCACCTTCTCGCGCCCCAGCGAGATTGCCCTCTTCGAGGGGACCAACTTCTTCCCCTTCTGGATGCAGCAGGGAGGAGACGACCTGCGCCGCCTACGCCTGGACGGGGAGGTGGAGGACTGGGCCCTGGCCTCGGAACAGCTCTACCTGACCTCCTATAAATACACCATAGAGAGCGCCCGCCGCAACGGCTCCCTGTCCGGCTACCACCTGTGGCAGATCAACGACTACTGGACCAGCTCCAACGGCCTCTTCGACCACTTCTTCCGCCCAAAGTCCGTCAGGCCCGCCGACTTCCTGCCCTTCAACGGCCCCGTGGCCGTGCTGCAGCGGGGGCTGTGCTTCCTGTACACGGAGGGCGACACGGCCACCTGCTCGCTCCAGATATCCAACTATGGGCCGCGCCCGCTCCGGGGCCGTCTCTCCGCCACGCTCCGCGTCGGCGGACGGGTAATCGGCGAGCAACATTGGGAGGATGTCGAAGCCGCCTGCGGCACTTCGCTCCCCATCGAAGGGGCCAGGGCCTCGCTCCCCATAGGGGAAACCATGACGTCGCCCACCCGGGCCGAGGTGCGCGTAAGCCTGCAGACGCCCGACTCCCTCTACACCAACTCCTGGACCGCCTACGTCTTCCCCCAGGACATTGCGCCCGCCACGTCGTGGCCCATCTATGCCGACAGCGTCTCGCGCGGGTACTTCCCGGCCCGATGGAAGGTGCGCCCCCTCACGGAGCTGTCAGGCGACGTCCCGGTGCAGGCCGTGTATGCCGTGGCCGAGGCCGACGAACGGATACGCCAGGCCGTGCGCCAAGGGGCGGGGCTCATACTCTTCGACGAAGGTCGCCTGCTGCCCAGCCTGCCCCTCTCCTACAAGCAATCCTGGTGGAAGGCCGGGGACAGCGAGGAGAAGAACAATACCGGCACCTATGTCTATCCGGACAGCCTGCTCTCCGACGTGGTGGACCACAGCTATTGCCCCCCGGCATGGGCGCCCCTGCTGGACGGCGGGCGCAAGTACGACCTGGAGGCCGCCCGTAGGCCCGAAGTGCTCATACGCGCCCTCTCCAGCATCGTACGGGTGCGCGACGCCGCCGTGCTCTTCCAGTTCGGCTATGGACGCGGACGCGTGATAGTGGACGGGCTGAACCACCGGGGACAGGCCGCCTACCCCCTGAGCCAATGGCTCCTGGCCCGGATGGCCGACCGCGTGGCCTCCACGGCAGCGATGCGCGCGGAGTGGAACGAGATTAATCAAACACTAAACCAATAAAATACCTAACCAGTAAAACAACAACAATTATGAAACTCAAACAAGTATTGGCTTTGATTCCCGCTATACTGTGCGGACTCAGAGCATCGGCTATCGAACAGATAGACGGAGTGTATCAGATCAGTTCGGCCGAGGACATGACGGCCTTTGCCGAATTGGTGAATGGGGGGGTAATACAGCCCAGGCTGTACTGACTGCCGACATCGACTGGACGTCGGGGAGCACGATGCTCGAGGCCTTCGCCGGCGTGCTGGACGGCCAGGGCCATTCGCTGAAGATGAACCTGGAGAGCAGCGAGGACTACTCGGCCTTCATACGCAGCCTGGCCGGCACGGTGGAGAACCTCGTGCTCGAGGGGAAGTTCACCCTCTCCG
>Ga0310695_10013588_pt1 | contig 11154 bp, 7 predicted proteins | sample RumenRJG_04DNA_FD_203882 | JGI IMG/M metagenome (GOLD analysis project Ga0310695, IMG submission 203882) | Bovine rumen microbial communities from Lethbridge, Alberta, Canada - RJG_04 (v2) (version 2) | ecosystem: Host-associated > Mammals > Digestive system > Stomach > Rumen | place: Canada... | reverse complement strand
TCCCCAGCACCTCGCGCGGATCGTCCGCCGTGACGACCTCGGCGATGCGCGGCGCCGCCTTCTCGTAGAGCCGCGCGCGCAGGTAGTCGCGCTCGTCGGCGTAGACGGCGACCTCGCTTTTCAGGACCTCGGCCTCGGCGGTCGTGCGCGCCTCGACGACCCGGCGCGCGGCCTCGGCGGTCGCGAGCCGCGCGGCGGCCTCGGCCTCGGCGGCCTTCAGCTCCGTCGCCGCGACGGTCAGCCGCGTTTCGGCGGCGATCGTCTGCTCGGCGCGCGCCTGCTCCGCCGCGATCCTCTTCTGGATGCGCTCGGTCTCGGCGGCGACGACGCGCGAATTGCGCTCGGCGAGCGACTGCTGGCGGCCGAGCTCGGCGAGCGACTTCGCCTGGACGATCTGCTGGTCGATCTTCTTCGCCTCCTGGACGGCGAGCTCGCGCGCGCGGATGATGGCGGCGACCTCCTGCGGCGCGAAGATGTCGCGGATGAGGACGGAGTTGAGCGAGATGCCCCACGGCGCGCACACGCCCTTCAGGTACGCTTCGAGCGAATTCTGGAACGCCTGGCGCGACTCGCCGACGATGAACTCGGTCGCCACCTTCTTCGAGCCTTCGATGCGCGAGAAGCCGCGCGCGGACGGCAGGATGAGCTTCTGGAGGATGTCGTCCATGTCGCCGACCGCGTGCGAGAGGATCGCGACCTTGTCGAGCTGGAGGTTGAACTCAAGCGTGCCCTCGGCCTGCACCGTGAAGCCGTCCTGCGTCAGGAACGTGATCGCGTCCGCGCCCGACAGCTCGAAGCGCTGGCTCTGGACGTTCACGATGGAGACGGAATAGAGGAACGGGTTGAGACGGTGCGTGCCTTCCTTGAGGATGCCGTCGGTGACGCCCTTCATGCCCTCGCCGACGAGAAAGCCCGTGCCCGTCCGGCCGTCCGCGCCGTCGGAAAGGATGTCCGCGCCGGTCAGGCGCGTCACGACGCCGACATGGCCCGGCTTGATCGTGATGTCGTCGTAGAGCTTCACGTCGTAGGCATAGGGATTGATGCGGTGGCGGCCCGTGCCGAGGACGTCGCGGACGATGCCCTTGTACGTGTCGTCGCGCGCGATGATCTCGCCGGCGGGCAGGTCCCGGCCGAACTTGCGCACGAGGACGCCGAACTTCCCGGCGGGGATGTCCATCGCGCGGTAGTACTTCCATTCCCACGTCCACGGGTTGCGGAAGTAGCGGCCCTCGGGCAGCACGTCCGCCTGGATGCCTTTGTAGTCCGGACCGGGCGCGAGGATCGCCTCCGGCGGCAGGTCCTTGCCCGTCTTCTTCATGAGGACGGCGATCTGGCCGTTCTCCGGCTCGATGCGCCACCCGTACCAGACCCAGAGCGACGCCGCCAAGACCGCGACCGCCGCACCAACCGACAGGGATGCTTTCATGTGTCTTCGCCTCCGTTTTCCGAAACTTCCGTCTCCGCCGCATCCGCCTCCGGCGGCGTATACTCCTCTTCGATCCAGCGCCGGGCGGCCGCCGCGTCCGTCCATTCCTCGCCGGTCACGAACTCGTACGTCTCCCGCGCCTGCGCGACGCCCGCGGCGGCGGCTCCGTCCGTGATGATCCGGATCAGCGACTCGACGGCCAGCTTTTCATCGACGCCGAGATACTCGTTGGAGATGTCTTCCAGAAAATCCGCATCCTCCAGGACGGCCATGATTCGTTCGACAAGGCCGATGCGCGCCGCCTCGTCCTCGATGTCGGCAATCGCCGTCGCGATCTCGCTGCGGGCGCTGTCGCGCACATCTTCATCGGCATCGGCCAGAAACGGCACGAGCTCCGGGAGCGCCTTTCCGCCGAACCAGCCGAGCGCGTCGACGCAGGACTGCCGGATGTCCGCCACGGCGCATTTCTGCGCCGCGTCGGCGCAGGCGACCGCCGCCGGCAGATCTTCGTCGTCCAGCGCCTTCTCGATGCGCGCGGCGAGCGCCCGCTCGGCCGGCGTCCAGCTGTCGTCCGCGCCGCCGGCCTCCTCGTCCGCGTCCGTTGCGCGCGCGGGCCGCGTCCGCAGGCGCGGCTTTTCGTCCGGCGCATCCGCCGCACGCGCGGCCTTCGCGTCGACCGGCCGGGTGTCAGCCGGTTGCGCCGCGACCGGCGCGTCCGCCTCCGCCGCGTCCGCCGTCCGCGCCGCCGGCGCAAACCGGCGGCACAGCCCCAGCCCGACCGCGGCCACCGCGGCGCACACGACAACGCCTGTCCAGATGAGTGTCTTCACGGCCTCAGTCGTCGTCTCCGTCGTCCGAGACGTAATTTTCGGTGATCCATTCGTTCGCCGTGTCGAAGTCCACGTATTTTTCACCCGTGGTGAATTCATAGTGCTCGCGCGCGACCTCGGCGGCGGCCTTGTTCGGCGATTCGATCACGTCGATGAGCGCCTGCATGCCGATCAGGTCGTCGCAGTCGTCCAGCTGCATGATCATCGCGTCCAGAGCCTCCTTGTCCGTCAGAATCTTCATCGCGCTCACGACATAGCGGCTGCGGTCCTTCTCGTCGTCCACGTCCGCCAGGGCCGTCGTCCAGTTGTCGATCGCGGACTCGGCGACGTCGGCGTCGGGATCGGCCATGAACGGCATGAGATCGAGCAGCGCCCGGTCGCCGAACCAGCCCAGCGCCTCGACGAGATCGCCCCGGACCTCCGGATTGGTCGACGCGCCCGCCTCGTCCACCAGACGCTGCAGCGCCGACAGACTCTCCTGATCGACGGCCGACTCGATCGCGGTCAGCAGGCGGCGCTCGTTCGGCGGCAGATCCGTCCGGTCCGCCGCACGCGCGCGGACGAAGCGCATCTTCCGCTTCGTCACCTTCGCCGTCGCGTTCGTCGCGTGCGTTGCGCGCGCCGCCGCGGTCTCGGTCGCCGGCGGCGGAATGACCTTCGTTTCCTGCGGCACGTTCGCGGCCGGCCGCGGGGTGCCGTCCGTCCGGGGCGACTGACCGCGCGAGGAGGAGAAGAAAACCGCACCCGCCGCCAGCACGGCGACGACCGCCGTCGCAATCATCAGTTTTTTCATGTGTTTCAGGACCTTTCCGGCGGATTTTCTCGCGTTTTCGCAATCGCAATGACAACGCCGCCAAATTTTGGTATAATTATATCAAATTTTCCGACACCCAAACAAGGAGAACAAAAAACACATGAACAAAACAACACTCGCCCTCGGTCTTGCCGCCGCGCTGTTCGCGGCGCATGAAGCCTGCGCCGACGCGCAGGTCTACGAGATGACCCTGACCCTCAAGACGGCCGTCACGGCCAAGGGAAAGATCACGCCGCTGTGCAGCGGACTGCCCGACGACGATACGGGGCTCTACCGCAAGCAGGGTACCGTCCGCATCAAGGGTCTCATCTGGGGGTGCGACTGCGTGACGATCGCCGAGCCGCAGCCGGTCGACGATCCGACGGCGGTCTACGGGTATGTCTTCTGGAACCAGACGACCGGCAAGGTCCTCGACGGCGACTTCGGCTGGATGCTGCTCCACCGCATCTTCAAGAATCTCAAGAAGTGCGAAGGCACGTGGACGATCGCGGGCGATTCGTTCTCGCTGGTCGGCGGCGGCTTCGGCATCCTCCAGGATACGGTCGACAAGGAATGCTGCTCGATCGAGGAGACGATCATCAAGACGATGAACGGCAACGTCGCCGGCTGGATGACGATGCCGCCGATCGTCATCTCGAAGGGCACGGACGACGTCTGCGAGAAGTGCTCGCTCGTCCCCGGCACGGAAGAGGTCGTCGCCTACGCGCCCGGCTTCTCGCTCTGCGAATGCGACGACGGCTCGGAGCTCACGACCGTCAGCGGAACCTGGAAGCTGAAATATCTCGTCGCCCAGTCCAAGAAGTGGAAGAAGGCCGCTTCCGACACGTCGATCATCGAGATCTACGCCTTCCCGAACTACGTCAAGAACTATCTCAACAGCCTTTGACGACACGCCGCGCGAAAGCGGCTGCTAGCGGTGTGGGGTTGTCTTCCTGCGGAAGAGGCCCCACACCGTTTCTTTTCCGGGAACACCTGTCACGTAGTCATACTTCGTTTCGTCGATATCGACGGTGAACTCGGTCTGGCCCTTCCGCCCGAGGCAGATGAACAGGTAGTCCGGCCGGTACGGGCAGAGACTCGGCACCCGGTTCTCTTCCGCCCCCTCGGACTGCCCGCGAACGGCCCAGGCGGCGGCCGCGAAATTCCCGAAGACGACGGGGCGGCGCGTGGTGAAATACTCGCGGCCCGTGCGGCGCACGACCTTCTGGCGCGCGGGCCCGGCGTAGTCGGCGCGGATCTTCGGCGCGATGTTGCGCGCCGCCGCCAGGGCCTCGCTGCCGAAGCCGTGCGTGACGGCGCGGGCGATCTCGACGACGTTGCCGAAGACGGCGACCGCCAGCAGCGCCGCGGCGACCGTCGCGCGCAGGGCGAGGCGCACGGCGCGGCGGCGGACGGGCGCAGACCAGATGTCGGCCGCCGCCTTCGCCGTCCACAGCCAGAGGAACGGCGCGAACACGCCGAAATACCGCGCCAGCCCCCACAGTTCCCGCCGGAGGAAGGATCGGTCGACCGAGAGCTGGACAATCTCCAGCACGACAAAGAGGGAAAAGATCGCGAAGCAGAGCCCTTCCAGACGCGACAGACGGCGCAGGGACAGCCGCACGGCGAGGACGATCCAGGCCGGAAGCGCGAAATAGAGATAATGGGCGCCGACGCAGGCGAGGCCGAGCGGGTTTCCGATGAAGAGATCGAGAAGCTTTTCCATGGTCGTCACCCTCCGATCAGCTTCTGCCAGAGCGGCACGTAATGGGGCGCGGGCAGCCAGTAGCCGGTCCAGTGCCAGACCAGCGCGCACATCGGCTGCAGGACGACGGCGACCCAGGCCGTCAGCGCCCAGGTGCGCAGACGGAAGCCGTCGCGGACGGCGTAGACAACGCCCAGAATCAGCGCGAGGAGAATCGCATCGCACTTGAAGAGGCAGAGGAACACGACCGCCGCGCAGGCCTCGGCGAACGAGGCGGTGTCGCGGTCTTTCACGCGGATGACGGCATCGACCATCAGCAGAAGCCCCAGCATCTTGAACGGTTCGCGCAGCCCCTTCAGCGCCCAGACGAGCGGCTGGGGGCAGATGCAGTAGAGCAGCAGCGCGAAAAGCGCCGTCCGTGAATCAAAGATCCGTCCCGCCAGCCGGAAGAGCACGAGCGCGCCCAGCGCCCAGGCGAGCGTGGCGCTGACCGTGCACGCCGTCAGACCGTCGAAGCCCGGCAGAAAAACGAACAGCCCGGCGACCACCGTGCCGCCGACGGCGAAGCGCGGGTGAAAGGCCTCGCTCCAGTCGCCGGACGCGAAGGCTTCGGCCATCGGCGCATACCGGCAGAGCGTATCGGTCGCGGCCAGCGGCAGGCAATAGGCGACAGTCAGAGCGGCCGCAGCGATCATGACGACCGCTGCGACCGCGAGACCCGGAAGGCGCGTCGGGGTCACGGCTTCAGCTCGACCGCGAAGCCGCGCTTGGACGCCTTGCCGTTGATGCGGTCGGCGTAGGTGGCCGCGCCCGAGAAGACGGGACGCTCGATTTCCAGCGACACATCCTCGGAGCAGCCGCAGTCGACCCAGCCCACCAGCACGACGCCCTTGACCGCCATGCGCACCTTGCGGCCGTTCGCGAACGTCACGTTGAGGCTGCCCGACACGATGCCCGACGACTTCGTGAGCTTGAGCGCGGCAGTATGGGTGCTGTCGGCGTTGGTGACGATCAGCCTGTCGTTCGCGCCTACCTGAACGGTCGCAGCGGGCAGCGTCTTGATCGCGCCGTACAGGGCGCTCGGCGCGAACCAGCCCGTCTCGGCGCGGACGTTGAACTTCGTCGTCTCGTAATAGTCCTCGCAGCACTTCGAGAAATCAAGCGTCCTGTCGTAGATGCCGCCGTAGACGTTGAGCGAGGTGTAGTCGGCGCCGTAGAGCAGAAGCGGCACGGACGACGACGCGGCGAGCACGACCTGCGGATCGCTGCCGTACGTCGCGGCCGCGTTCTTCCGGATGCGCAGGACCGCACCCACGCCCACGCCGCCGGTCTTCGCGACCGAAATCGGCAGATACGCCCACTCGACGCCGCCGGACGACATCATCGTGCCCGAGAGATAGGCCGACCCGCTGAACGTCGTGCCGTTGGCCAGAAGACCCGCGTAGTTCACCTTGCCCGTGCGGGTGAACGTGGCCGTGTTCATCTTGAGGATGACATAGCCCGTGCCCGTCGGAATCGTCTCCTTGCCGGCCGTCAGGTCGGCCGCGTTCGCGGGAAGCGTCACGGTGTAGTAGCCCGCATAGGCGCCGTACGTGCTGTTGAACAGGCGGTAGCCGGACGCCTCGGACGCGAGCGACGTGCCGAAGCGGCTGGAAAGGCCGTCGAGCGTGAACGTGGCGCGACCCTTCGAATCGATCTTCAGCGCCGCCGTCACGCCGCCGCGCGAAGAATTCATCGTCGCCGTGCCCGCGCTGTCGAGCGCCAGCGCGCCCGAATAGGTTCCGCGCGCGCCGTCCGTGCCCTTGTACGACAGCGACACGCGGCCCGACGCGTAGGCCTTCAGCGTCGCCACGCCCGCCAGCACCGACTTGCCGCCGAGCTTCCCGTAGACCGGGATCGAGCCGTAGACCGTCCGTCCCGCCGCGATGACGGGATTGTAGCCCGCCTCGCCGGCCGTCAGCTTCTTCGGATCGACGACCGTGACCGTGAACGTCGCGGCCGCGCCGGTCGCGGTCTTGTCCGTGCGCTTCTCGGTCACGGCGACCGAGACGGTGTAGGTGCCCGCGCGCGTCGTCTTGCCCGACAGGACCATCGCCCGGGCGGAGGAATTGTAGGTGAACTTCAGTCCGGTCGGCAGGCGGCCCGTCTGCGCGAACGTCACGGACTTGTTCTCGCGGATGTTCTGGAGCGGATAGCTCGCCGAGAAATCCATGCCCTTGTAGGCGCGCACGGCATAGCTCTTCTGCGCGAAGACCGGCTCGTCCACATCGGTGACCGTGAGCGTGAAGGTCTTTTTCGCGCCGACCGGCGCCGCCGAACCCGCGCCCGCCGCGAGCGTGATCGTGAACGTCTCGTCCGCCTCGATCGCCGACGTCTGCGCGATCCTGTACGTCACGGTCTTCGTCGCGGCGTTGCCGTCGGCCCACGTGAGCGTCGTCGGCGAGACCGTCACGCGGCCCGTGCCGTTGCTGCCCTTGCTGACCGAGACGGTCGCGCTCGCCGCGCCGTTCACGCCGCCCGTGCGCGTGACGCTGATCGTGCCCGTGCCGTCCGACTCCAGCCGGCTCGCGCTCGTTGTCGCGAACTGGAGCGTTCCGGGAATCGGCACGTTCTTGAACGAGATGCCCGCCGTGAACGTCGTGCCGTTCGCGGCCGCCGTTGCGTACTTTGTGGTTGCGGACGTATAGGCCGACAGCTTGACGGTGCACGCGGCGGCCGCCTGCGCGGCCGTGAGCGTCGCCGTCACCGTGCCCGCGCCCGACGCGACCTCGTTCGTGGACGAATAGATCGAAACCGTCACGTTCTTGTCCGTCGCGTCAAACTTCCACGCGCCCGCCTTCAGGCCCGAAAGCTTGAACCATTCCGCCGTGTCGTTGATCTGGAACGTCGCGCGCTTCGTCTCGCCCGGCGCGAGCGTCTGGGCGGTCGTCGTGCGGAAATCGTTCTTCTCGTCATGTCCCGCGAGGAGCAGCGCCTCGTTCAGGCGGGCGATGTTCTCGTCCACGTCATAGCCGTCCACGGAGGAGGCGTTGAAGAGATTGACGCGCGTGACCACCTTGTCGTCCTTCACGATGAGGAACGTCGGATTGCCGAGGCGCGCCGCCGTCGAATCGGCGCCGAGCCACTGCTTCGTGTACCTGGTCGTCAGCGCGATGCGGCTCGCGGCGGCGGAGGCGCTGATGGACTTGCGCGAGAGATACGCCGCGCCGCTCGCCGGACCGCCCAGCGGCGAGGAGTTGCCCTCGGCGTAGCTGAGCAGGCGCGCCGTGCCGTTTCCGGCCGCCGTGGCGGGACTGGACGCGCGGCTCTGGTCGAAGAGGACGAGCGAAACGCGGTTGCGCGCAGCCCACTCCTTGAACTTCGCGGACGCGAGCAGCGTTTTTTCAACGCCCGCGCAGTAGGGGCACCACAGCACGCCCGAGAAGTTCACGAGCACGACGCCGTCTTTCTTCTTCGCCGCTTCGTAGTCCATGGTCCATTCGCCGTAATCGAAGCTTTCGCCCACCCACTTCGGATTCTTCACCGAAACAGCCGGTTCTGCCACCACGTTGATCGCGCTCGTCGACTTCACCGTCTTGCCGTCCGCGGTGTAGAGCCTGAGCGCGATCGCGCCCGTCTTCGCCTTCTCGGCCGCCGTCAGCGTGTGCGTGTACGTCTTCGTCTTCTCGCTCGCGCCCCAGACGACCGCGACCTGCGCCGCGCTGCCGACCTGAAGCCTGTTCGTCGCGACACCCGTCGCGGTACGGAAAAGCGGAATGTCCACCTTCGCCGTCTTGCCCACCACCGCCTCCAGCCGCGCGTTCGGGAGATTCGTCACCGCGAAATAGCCGCCCGCGTAGGCATCCACCGGCTTGTAGGTGCCGAAGTAGTAGTTGAGACCGGCGACAAACTGCGTGCCGAGCGTGCCCTTGGAATAGGGCGGAATATCGCCCTTCCGGCCCGTGAAGTCGGCCTTGACCTGCGAACCGTCGGCCTTGTTCCAGTAGAAGGTCATGAAGGGATAGAGTCCCGATTTGTTCGAACCCTTTATGAACTCTTTCGCCGGCGTCATCACGCTCGTCTGGCTCGCCGGCACCTCGACGTAGCACATGACGATCTTGTTCTTCTCGACCCACGCCGTGAACTCCTTGGATATCAGGCCCGTCGACTTCATCAGCGCGCAGTAGCCGCAGCCCGCCGACCCCCAGAAGCCGAGGAACGGCACGTGATTCTCGTCGGCATACGCCTTCGCCGCGGCAAAGTCGCTCGTCCAGTAGCCGAGGCGGACACCCGACGTGTCATGCTCAATATCGACCTGAACGACGGCCGACGCCACCAGCGCCGAAATTCCCGCACAGGCGGACAGCAGAAAACGCATGAATTTATTTTTCATGGTTCATTTCCTTTTCTTGTTGTTTTTTCTTGATTAACTTTGCCTTGTTCAAAAGTGTCATCCGGACGGCGCATGTCAGCGTCCCGTTCGTCTGGGCGGTCTCGAGAAGCTGCTCCTGAAGCGCGAGCGTCCGCTTGGCGAGCTTCTGGCGGCTGACCTCCGCGCGCGCCTCCGCCTCATCGAGCGGCGAGGGAACCGGCTCCTTTTCCAGCATGATATGCGCCACGTGCACGCGCGTCGGCGCGGGAATCGGCCCGCCGCCCGCCGTGAACTTGAATGCGAGCGCGGCGGCCAGAACCGCCAGACCCCAGACCGGCAGAAGCGCCGTCAGGCGACCGGTCGCCTGTTTCGGTACCCAGACGAGGATGCCGGCCGAGAAGAGCGCGGCGAGGGCGACAATCACCGCCAGAGCGATGCGGCGCGACGTGGCGGCGGCCGACGGCGGCGGCGCAGGCTGATCGTCCGTGTCGTCCGCGTCCGCGTCAGTCGCGTCTTCCGCGTCATAATGGCGCTCGAGGATTTTGACGATATGGTAGGAGAATGGTGTTTCGATAATCTCGCTCATTTCGGCCGTCGACGGCGCGAAAATGAAGTCTTTCAACGGCTTCAGCAGGGTGCAGTCACGCTCGAACTCGCCCCAGTCGCCGTTTTCCATGCTGGAGCCGCAGTCGGAATATTCATACGCCGTCTCGCCGAAATCGAGTTCGCCCGCGCGAATCTTCTGAAGGAAGCCCTCGATGGTGGCGCGCTTCACCTCGTTCGTCGCGATCGCCGCGGCGATCACGCTGGCGCGGTTGCTGATGCAGTTTGCGATCTCCTCGGATGAAACGTCAAGATCGCGCGTCAAGACAGAATCATGATACTTGCGTGAAAGAAGATAATTTCGCTGATAGCGGCTGAAATAGGAGTTCGGCTCGCGAAGTTTCGGGACAATTTTCGCGCCATTTTTTTTGCGGGATGCTTTCGCGGTCGCGCGATCCAGCGCCTGGGTCAGTTCTTCATCTGAAACCGTCAGCTCGGCCTCCCGCGCAAGCGGAACCATCAGCGCCTCCCGGAGATAGGTATTGATCGCCACTTCGGCCAGCCTGATCTTCGAGGACGCGATAATCTTGTTGATCTGTTCAAGCGTCGCCTGAGGCGGAATGTTCAAAGGGGATTCCAGCAGCTGAAGGTCGACGTAATCCTCGACCTGCCCCCAGGTCAGCCTGTCGCCCGCGTAATCCAGGCAGATGTCATCGCGTCCATGCGCCTGCGCGGCCGCGCGCGCGGCTTCTTTCTTCGCGGCCGAAGCTTTGCCGAACATGTCGGTCAAGTCGGCACGACCATCCATCACCCGGTTCTTGTCAAACACAATACCGTTTTCGGCGGCCAGGACAGCCGACGAAAGGGAAAGCGCAAGAACGACGAGATGGAGTTTTGGAAGCATGTCAGAAACGTTTTTGAAGTTTAAAAAAGGGGGGCTGGGCTTCTCGCCCGCCCCCCTTTCGTTATCTGCTGATTTGAATCAGCATCGGTCTTACTTGACCTTCGCGGACCAGGTGCCGCCGACGAGCGCGGTGACTTCGTCAGCATCGAACTCGACGCAGTCATCAGCATAGCCGACCTCGTCGAGGCAGGTCTCGAACTTGCCCGTGAACCAGCCGCTGAACTTCTTGAGCGACACGGTCGGGATGCAGCCCTCGATCTCGGTGTCCTCGCCGCACGCACCACCCTTGATGGTCTGGGGCTTGGAAACCTTGATCGTCGCCGAGCCGAACGCGACCTGGTTGACGGAGACGGCGTAGTCGTCCTGATCCTCGAACGCAACACCGAGGTCAGCCTCGACCTTGTAGGTCTTGCCAGGCTTCATCGTGTTCTCGTCCGTGGCCTTCTCGAGGTTCTTGCCGAAAACGGTGAGCTTCGTGACTTCGCCATCTTCAAGCACGACATCATACTTGGCCTTGCCGACCTTGACTTCGAGGACTTCGGTCGCGTAGTCGGTGAGCGTGAGAACGCCCTTGCCGGAGATCTTCTGAACCGTCTTGTACT
>Ga0310695_10013587_pt1 | contig 11156 bp, 11 predicted proteins | sample RumenRJG_04DNA_FD_203882 | JGI IMG/M metagenome (GOLD analysis project Ga0310695, IMG submission 203882) | Bovine rumen microbial communities from Lethbridge, Alberta, Canada - RJG_04 (v2) (version 2) | ecosystem: Host-associated > Mammals > Digestive system > Stomach > Rumen | place: Canada... | reverse complement strand
TTATCAATGACACACAATCCCTCTTGCGTCCTGAAATATCATTCAATGTAAACGATGCCTATCCCCTTATTTACGAGACATATATAGATAAGATGGAAGGAAAAAGAGACTAAAAACTCACTTTTCCAAAACCTCTGCTACAGTTTGGCGCACCCTTACCATACTTTTGCAGAAAAAACAATGAAATATGGACAACGACAGAGGACAAAGTTTGATAACTAAATACGTCTGGGTGATAGAGACCATCTATCGCAGACAGAAAATCTCGTTCAAGGAGCTGAACGAGCTGTGGCTTCGCGATGAGATAAGCAGAGGTGTGGAAATTCCCAAGCGCACCTTCGACAACTGGCGATATGTCATATGGGATATGTTCGGTATCAACATCGTCAATGAGAACCGTGGCGAGTACCGCTATTATATCGAAAACGAAGAGGACATCAGTAAGAACGGACTCCGATCCTGGCTCTATAACACATTCTGTGTGAGTAATGCACTGGCCAATAGTCAGAGCATCAAGGATCGCATCCTCCTAGAGTATGTGCCGTCTGGACAGAATTATCTTCAGACCATCATCGATGCTATGAAGGAGAATCGAGTGCTCAACATAACCTATCACAGTTATTGGAAGGATGAAGAGAGCAACTTCGACGTTCAACCTTATTGCGTAAAGTTGTTCCGTCAGCGTTGGTACATGGTGGCACGAAGCACCTACACCTATTATTATGAGAAAGGTCCTCGCGTCTATTCACTTGATCGCATTTTTGACCTTCATACAACGGACGAGACCTTTGAAATGCCCAAGGACTGGGATGCCAATGATTTCTTTAATGGATGCTACGGCATTATAGCCGATCAGACGATGAAGCCACAGCCGGTAAAGCTGAAAGTAGTGGCAGGTCAGGCCAACTATATCCGGGACCTTCGGATGCATGAGTCGCAGGAAGAGATAGAACGCAACGACGAATTCAGCATTTTCACCTTCTTTCTTCGCCCCTCCTTCGACTTCCAGCAAGAATTGCTTTGGAATGGTGAAGATATGGAAGTGCTTGAACCCCTATGGCTCCGCAAAGAGATTGCCGGAAAGATAAAAAGAATGTGGAACAAATACAATAAATAAAATGAGCCTATGAATTACAATGCATTCACATCAGAACCTATTGTGGTAAGTGATCGGACATTGAAGCATCTATGCCAAAAACACCTCTTTGAGATAGGTGCAGGCATCCCCGACCTGTTGCCTAACTTTAAGATACGTTATGTCTCAAACAATAATGAATTCGGTTATGCGTATTTTGGCGATTTCTTTTTTTTCTTTGACAATGAATTATATGTTTGGGAGCAGGACGATAAATATGCAGAAGAGCACAATCAAGATGTTGTTGAGGGTGTTTTCAACGATTCGTGCCAAGGGCGTGGATATGCCCGACGTGTCCTCTTTGCTGGTGTTATGACTCCTTTCAAGGACAATAGTGGAGAAGACATCTATACAGGAGATGTAATACGGGTAGAGAAAGAGCAATGTCCAACAAAGTATCTTGCCGTAGGAGCTTGGAGTGATGAAGACGGAAAGGGTCAGTATTGTTTCATCCTCGATAACCATAACTGGGAATTGGAGGAATGCATCAGTCAAAAATATCAGTTAACGCGTGTTGGTACTGTCTTCTATCAGTTGGATCCATGTGATGACATTGGTGTTAACCAGCGTACTATGCAGTTCAATGGGTGGAGAGATACTGAAGAGGACAGAAAAGAGAAGCTCCTTATGGCAAGATATACACCCAACTACGACCAGGAGTCTTGGAAATATAGTGCATTGGAGTTGTTAGGTGTAGAATATGACTGGAGATAACTTAAAAATGATGATTATGAATACCGTAACAAAATCACAAAAGAGCGAAAAACAGGCAGCCAAAGCTCGTTTAGGTGCTATAGGGGAAAACTTAGTTGTTACCCAATTGATGCAACATGGCTGGGATGCATTCAACGCAAATTGTTCTATCAAGAATTACAAATCAATTGATATCGTTTGCTTAGATAGTTCATCTTCTGAAAGCGAAGAGCATTGGTGGAAACCTAAAACATCCTTGATTCAAGTAAAGACTAGTGTGGAAAATATCATTACGACAGGATTTACTCTTGAAGAAGCTCTCGATAAAGACTATTTGTTGAAAATGGTGAAAGGACCATACGTGTTCATATCGGCTAAAAAGGATAAGGAAACTGATACTTATTCCTTTCGATATTTCATTGTTCCAAGAAGTCTGTTCGTTAATCTGCTCTATAAATCGAATGACTATTATGTAAATGTAATGCATAAGAACGATCCACTTGTGTTAAGTGCACCTGCTGGATTTTATGTTAGCTGGTTGGAAGGAAATCCTGAGTTTTCTACGAGGAATAAATTCTATTTTGGTAATCCGATAACCGAAGAAAGGTGTGAAGACGAATGGAACAATATTTGGAAAGAGTAATATGAAAGACTTTGCAGCAATAGATTTTGAAACAGCCAATAACGAACGAAGCAGCGTTTGCTCTGTTGGAGTTGTTATTGTGCGTGACGGCGAGATTGTGGATTCGTTCTACTCTCTCATCCAGCCCGAGCCAAATTATTATAACTACTGGTGCAGCCAGGTTCATGGGCTCTGTCGCGAGGACACCGAGGATGCTCCTGTATTTCCCAAAGTTTGGGCGCAAATAGAGCCATTAATTGAAGGACTACCTTTGGTTGCCCACAATAAGCCTTTTGACGAAGGATGTTTAAAGGCTGTCTTCCGCGTTTATCAGATGGACTACCCTGACTATGAGTTCTACGATACGCTTTGTGTCTCTCGTCGCACGTTCCCTTATTTGCCAAACCACCAGCTTCACACCGTTGCCGCCGAATGTGGCTATCAATTAGAGAACCATCATCACGCCCTGGCCGACGCAGAGGCCTGTGCTTGGATAGCAAGGGAAATCCTGTAGATTTCAACTTATCCACGTTATATTATAATCTTTATTTTATAATTTAAGAAAAGAAGTTATGAATAAAAAGAATATAGCAATTGAATCCGCAGTAATTGTCGATATTCATCAAGAATTTGAAAAAGGATTTGTGCGGATAAATGGAACGTATTTAAGTCCTGAAGAGAAGTATTATGTATTAAAATATAAGATACCTTTTTCTGGAAAAGAACAATTTCATTATGCTAATATAAGTACGTTTATTAGAGAATACTATCTTCCCAAGATGCAAAGGGAAAGGATGTCACCTAAACTCTTGGAAGAAATTAACCAAAGGATTACCAATCTGAAGTTGGATGTTGTCACTCGAGATTTTGACGAATACGGTGCAGTTTCAATTTACGCGACCTACAAACCCATTGGATTTGATTCTTGGGATGATTATTTGAAATCAATCCTCTAAATAAGGGTATTAAGAAAAAAGTAATTGCTGATACAGAGGCCTGTACGTGGATTGCAAGAGAAACATTGTGATTATCAATAATTGAAAAAAACAACCATGAGTAATGTATTTAGAATTACTCCCAAACGAGTAAAGCGCTCTAATGGGCAGGTGTTGACACCAGATATGACCATCACGGTGACAACACACTCGCACACTACGACTCCTTTCTACAATGGAGCCGTGGAGATAAAAGAGCAGTACATGCGCATGTATCAGTTTGACTACAAGAAAGCATGTTGCTCAGCAAGTGATTTTGAATTTGAGAAATTGGACTAAACTTTTGGAATTATGATTAGTGAAGACTACATAAAGCGGATGTTTCCCCAAGGCAGGCTGACCATCCTTGGTGGAAGGCCCTTAACAGGCAAAACAAGCTTTGTACTATCTGTAGTACGAGTATTGAATGCTGGTGTCTTGTATCTTTCGCTGAGAGAAGATGCTTCAAAGGTCGTAAGAGCAGTCAATAGGCAGGAGATGAGAAAGAAACTCTTGAAAAGATGGTCCTTCCACACCAGTGATATACCAGGATTATCAGTAGAACAATTAGAGTGCTTGATTAGGAACAACTATCACACCATTATCATTAACTTTGTAGAACTGATGAACTTGGGACATAATGAAAGTTCTAAATTCGATGACAGAAGTGAAGAACTAAAGCAAATATACGAACAGTTAGACCTTTTGGCAAAGAAGTATAATCTCAGAATCATAGGATTGTCTATGTTAGGGCGTTTCTCTAATCCAATAGTTCCTCGCTTTGAAGAATGCTTGCGATTCCTTGATCCAAAATTCTTGCAGGAACGTTTAATAATCCTTCACAGACCATCAAAGTACAATAGTAAGCTACAATCTCCAAAGACAGATTATATTGAACTCATATCGATGAACTGCGATGGAGAAGAAATCGTTGATAGATTTAGCGTAGACAAGAATACACGTTCCATAATAAGAATGGTGTCAAGTAGGAAGAGCCCTATTGGAGAAGGATTGTAAAGCAACACCACGCACTTGCCGATGCAGAAGCATGTGCATGGATAGCGAGAGAAATTTTATAAATGATAAATGATATGAAAGATTTTATTATCAAGTATTACGGCAGAATGAGAGATTATCTGCTGGAAGCAAACGCAGAAGATGCTGATATTGAAAGCATAGCCTTTGAAGTTGATAGACTCAAAGAAGAGTTTTATAACGAAACGGACGAGAATATCGCCTCAACTGATTCTGAATCTGAAGAACAGAATGCAGTATGGGGACTCTTCAGAAAGTTCGACCGTCTGCATGGTGAGGATTCCAACTTTATTGAAAGGGATGCAGAAAGCCTGTTGGCAAAGAAAATGGATTTAGGTTTTGGTAACTCTAATCCACCTTGTCCTTTTTCAGAAGAGGAGTTCCCCAATATTCAAAAGAAGATAATCAATCAAATCATTAAACGAGTAAAAACACCTGAAGACGATAATTCAAAGCCACTATTGACAGGTGATGCCCAGTCGCAACTGCCTGATGAGCAGATGGAATATATCGTTGGTATTATAACTCGCATCAGTCATTCACTAACTAATTATGTGGATAATTATGATGATGGTAGTTGGAATTGGCAAACAGATTGCCGCTTCATTGTGCAATATATTTTCGAGAAAGCTGCAGAGCTCACTTACAAGGTGGCCAAAGGAGAGGATACTGACGGAATTGGATATGATATAAGAGAAGCATTCACTTATTTCCATCTTTCTGTGCCAGATACTTTCCAGATGAAATTAGATAGTGTAGTGGATATAGTAGATAGTGTTGTGTTGGACACCACAGACTTTATAGAAAAGAATGACTACCACTTATGTAATAAATTAACGTGGTTCTATCCCATGATTTATAACTCAGCACTTAATGGCATGTTTTACACATTAGAACAAAAAATATAAGATAGTTAGCTGTGGCTATGAGTTGAAGGAGCATCACCACGCACTTGCTGATGATGAGGCTTGTGCCTGGATTGCAAGAGAATTTTTATAATATTATTTTTGAATTTTACGATTATGAAAATAGAAACAACAGGTAGATTTGAAGCTCTTCCCAATTGTATGTCTCTTCAAGAAATAATAGAGTATCTAGATACGAGGAATTATGACGAAAGGAAAGCGAAAGAAGAATATCACGAAATGTATGAAGAAGGCTCTATAATTCTAAACAATAAGTTTAAAATTGAATGTGAGGACAAAGATAGAGTTCAGATTCATTATTCTGAGTTTCATAGACCTCCAAAATTATTTAATGATTGCATTGTTCATCAGCCATCTTGGTTAATAGTACCAACCACATACTCGAATGATGTGTGGGTCCAAGGCTCTGTCGTGTGCTATTTTACACAAAGAGAAGAATTAATATCGGATCCATACTTGGGACAAATAAAATGCAAGCATTCAATTAAAAGAACATATTCTGGAGTAGTCCATTGTCCATATACGGAATTAACTACTCAAAAACTCGAAACAATGTTAACTGATAGTATCAAAAACATTAAATATATTAATGATGAAGTTAGATATGACGATATAGAAAACACAGATAATTCTAAAAATACCATTCCTATCATCTTAAAGGATTAAATATAATTTGAGTACTTATAATCTTTCTGTGAGTTGATATCTCAGAATCATTTAATAACATTTTCTCCATACTAAAGAGGATAATTTGAAAATCATATGAAGAATTTATCATATTCGCTACGGCAAATAGCATCCTGGACTTCTAACGATTCCGAAGTCTTGATTCCTGCACTACAGCGCGGTCTTGTATGGAAACCACGTCAGGTTGAACTTCTTTGGGATTCTATCCTCCGAGGTTTTCCAATAGGCTCTTTTATGCTGTCAGACATTGTAAACAATGAGGGAGCTGGTAAATACTACCTTATGGATGGACAACAAAGATACAATGCTATTAGTATCGGATTTAATACTGTTCCTGATACGAGGGCTGTGTTATGGATTGATCTTATGCCTCCTTCATCAAAAAGTTCTACGCGCACATTTTGGATTAAGGCTACGACTACGCCTCACCCTTGGGGATTTAAAAATGATGATGATGCAAATCGGCTGAATACAGCAGAAAAAAGGAATGCATTAAATATGTTTAACCTAAAAGGGAATATCTATAATGACCATTTCTCTTTGACTGAAACATGGCCTGTTGAGGCAAATCTGCCTATTCCGCTATTTTGTTTATTGGAAGCTTCAGAGAAAAGTAATGATGATATTACATTTGTCAACAAAACACTTGAAATTTTCAATTCTACGGATTTCTCCTTTCGAAAGTTCTTTAATGAGAAATTTAGGCAATCTGACATGGCCTTGAATTATTTGCGTGACACTTTATTCCCTGTTTTTAAGGCTTTAAAGGATTATACAATTACCTGTAACCACCTTCCAAAGGAGGTGATGGAAACAGAGACCACAGAAGATTCTGCAGCCCAAACAACTTTGGAGGTGTTATTTACTCGTCTAAATACTGGCGGTACGGCAATTTCAAGAGATGACTTGAATTATTCTGCGATTAAAGCATACTGGCCATCCATCAAAGATGTAAACGATTCGCTGGCAGAAAAATACATGAATCCGGCTAAGTTGGTAATGCTTGCATTCCGGCTTGCATTGACCTCTGATGAGGACAAAAGTTTTAAAAACGAAATGACTATTAAGCAAATTCGAAGTGCAGCAAGAAAGCCTGAAGAAAAAATGAAGATAGAAACTTTGTACAAGGATAATCAGTTAGAGGTCATTCTTGACAAAGTTGACGAATGGTTAGGAGTGAAAGAAGATACAGATCTTCGTACACCAAGTATCTTGCGGACAATAATATCTCGAAACTCCCCAGATGTTTATTTGTTGCTTATGTATCTCGCTAGCAAAGATGAAGAATCGCCTATTGATCTTACTATTCAAGAAATAAGAGCACTTGCCTTTTTACTTCATTGGTTTGGGAACGACAAAAAGAGTTGTGTACAAGAGATGTTTTATCGATGCAAGAAAGGTATTAACCGACAGAATATCTTAAGGGGTATTTCAAGATTGATGCATGATTGCCAACTCCTTCATGTTTATACTCCAGCGGATGTAAAACAATTCTTTGCAATAGAAGAATCCAAGGATTGGAGAATATGGAAAAGTCTATCAGCTCCTAGTCGAAACTTCTTTGACAGAACTTTCTGGTATGGTACAGCTGAAGCAAAACAAATTCTATTATATGCAGAAAGACAATATATAAATACCCACTTCCGCAATTATGACCCAGCTCGTCAGGATATGTGGGCTGAAGAAAATCGCCCTTGGGACTTTGATCATATAGTTCCACAGGAATGGATTGGAAATAAGCGAGGAGATTTCCGTGAATATAATAAGGAATGGCTATGGAGTATTGGGAACATGGCGGCGATTTCTTTTGAAGCCAATAGAAGCAAGAGCAATTCCAGCCAATACTCTGAATACCATGAGAATAATGAATCCCTTCATTATCTACAAGAAGTAGAGTTTTTAAATTCTGAAATAACCAGGCATAAGCATCAGAGTGTAATATTTGCAAAAACAACTTTTGAGCGGTACTGTATGATCTATGCTTCTACTTATAAGGTTATACAAGCATTAGTCGAAGAAATTGTACTTTCAGAAACTTTGCAAAAACGAAAAGAACTAATTCAAGCAATTACGAAAAACCTTCCGAAAGCAAAAGCCCACTTTGCTGCAAATGATGGAAATGACTATTGGATAGAACGCGAACAGGATTGGGCAAGGGAATGGATTGGTGCTGGCATTGTTATGGGAGACTTTATGGTTTGTTTTGAATGGCATGGGGTTATAGATAATGGTGTCGTAAAAAATGCAGAAGTTGGCATACGTAAAGCACCTGGCACTCAGGTGACCCGTGAGAACCAACGTTTGTTTAGTGGTGATGATGCTGACTACATGGAATTGAATGATTGGTGGTACGATTGTAAATTTGATTTCCAAAGTCTTAATGTAAACATCATTGTCGAGGAGATGAAACATTATATAGAAATCCTCAATAACAAACTTGGATTATCACCTATCGCATAATAGAATAAAAAAGCAATTCTTTTAGACCTCTGCCACCATTTGGCGTAAGTTCAGATTTACTTTGCGCAAAAATATTAATATTGATGTAACATGAAAGCTTATCGATTCGCACATTTGAATGTTCACTCACATTATTCAATAAATGATGGGTGCGCCAGTATTAAGGAATTGGTGGATGCCGCCATCAAAGAAAGAATGCCAGGTATTGCTATTACTGATACTGGCAACATGTTTGGCATTATGGAATTTTTCGACTATGTCAGTCAGATTAACATCGACAGACAGGAGATGGGCAAGAAGCCTTTCAAACCCATCATCGGGTGTGAGCTATATGTGGCAAAAAATGGTTCCAAGGACAAAAAAGATGGTCACAAGGATTTGAAAGGGTTTCATCTGACTGTTCTAGCCAAGAACTTGATAGGCTATAAGAACCTCATGAAGATTGTGAGTGATTCTTGGACTGAGGGGTTCTATGCAAGTCCTCGAACAGATCGCGTGAATCTGGAGAAATACCATGAAGGGCTGATTGTCCTCTCAGGTAGTGCTGGCAGTGAGGTCTTTACTAAGATTTCCAATGGTGACATTGAAGGTCTGGAGAAAACTATCAAATGGTATCAACAGACTTTCGGAGAGGATTATTTTCTAGAACTACAGCGTTGTGCTGATTTTGACTTAAAGAGCGACACTCCGAGTAATCTGATGCTAGAACAGCAAAAGGTTAATGCCGTTCTAATGCAGAAAGCAAAGGAATTTGGCGTAAAAGTGGTAGCTACAAATGATGTTCATTATGTGGCTCCTGAAGATTTGGCAGTATACAATATCCAACAATGTGTAGCAACAGGTAAGACTATGGATGAGTTCGCCAAAACAAATACACTTCAATTCCGCTGGTTGACAAGCAGAAAATATATGTGCGAATTGTTCTCGGATGTTCCTGAAGCGATAGCCAATACAATGGAGATATATGACAAGGTTGAATTCTATGATATACATCATTCTCCAATTATCCCCACGATAGATATTCCCAATGGCTTTGGAAGTGATAGAAAGGACAAGGAAGACGCTTACTTAGAATATTTGTCATTTGCCAAAGCAAAACAGATATACGGGGAATCGCTTTCTGAAGATGTGACTGATAGGATTAATTTTGAACTAGAAGTTATAAAGAAAAGAGGAGCTTCAGGCTATTTCCTCTTTCTAAAGGATGTGGTCAATATCGCTCAATCTGAGCTTGGCGTTTGGGTTGGTCCAGGACGAGGTTCTACAGCTGGTAGCCTTGTATGTTATTGCTTAGGTATTACTAAGATAGATCCTTTGAAACATGACCTGCTTTTCGAACGATTCCTTAGTATAGATGGCACGATGTTTCCTGACATAGACATAGACTTCGATGATGAAGGTAAGGAACGTGTTCTTGAATGGCTTCAGCAGAAATATGGCAAGGAATGTTGTGCTCAAATTGTTTCATTTAGCAAATTCTCCGCAGCAAATGCTTTCAGTGCTGTAGCACGAGTTAACCAACTGCATACTCCTGAGACAATGGCCATAAATGAATATCTTTCATCACGCTATGGTTATTTCTGGTGTCCGATTAAGGATGTCATAAAGAATGAACCAAAGTTACAAAAAGTAATTCGAAAAGCAGGAGCTCCTTTGAATAACGCCATTCAAAATGCTGCTGTATTGGAGCGAAAAATCAATGGCCTAGATGTTCATGCTTGTGGATTTATTGTTGCTAATGAGCCAATATCAAACTGGGTACCCATTTCAACTTTTTATATTGAGGACTCCAACGGCAACGAAAAGAAATTGAGATGTGTCCAGTATGAGGGAATGCGAGTGGAATCGTCTGGTCTTATAAAGTTTGATTTCCTTGGGCTAAAGACATTATCCCAAATGAGAGAAATTTGTATGCTTATTAAGACCCGGAAAGACGAGAATTTCAACATTAATACAATCCCGATTGATGATGAGAAAACCATGAAGCTGTTTCAAGCTGGACAAACAGAGGATGTATTCCTGTTTGATTCGCAGGGGATGCAGAAGTATTTACGAGACCTTCATCCTACATGCTTTGAGGATTTGGTCATCTTGAACTGTATGTATCGCCCAGTCATAATGGAAGATATACCAACGCTCATTAAGCACAAAAAATCAAAGAAAGGAATAAAGTATATCATTCCTTGTATGGAAAAGTACCTTCAGAACACATATGGCATCATTGTTTATCAGGAACAGTTGATGATGCTATCGCGCTTGATTGCTGATTTTAGCAGAGGTGAGAGCGACCTGCTGAGGGAAGCTATCTGTAAGAGGAAGATGGATGTGCTTTCTGTCTTGAAGCCTCGTTTCATAGAAGGTGGAATGAAGAATGGACACAAAAAGAATGCCCTTGAAAAGGTATGGAATGAAATGGAGGCTAAAGGTATGTACGCTTTTAATAAGTCTCATGCTGTTTGTTACACTTGGCTGGCCTATCAAATGGCTTATTTGAAGGCCAATTATGCAGAAGAGTTCAAACAAATCATCGAGAAGTATAATTCAGACTGATACCATTGTTGTATGTAGACATTATACAAAAATCTTATTGACAATTAATATTTCTTAGACCTCTGCCACCAGTT
>Ga0310695_10013586_pt1 | contig 11157 bp, 8 predicted proteins | sample RumenRJG_04DNA_FD_203882 | JGI IMG/M metagenome (GOLD analysis project Ga0310695, IMG submission 203882) | Bovine rumen microbial communities from Lethbridge, Alberta, Canada - RJG_04 (v2) (version 2) | ecosystem: Host-associated > Mammals > Digestive system > Stomach > Rumen | place: Canada... | reverse complement strand
TTTTTTCACCCAAGCCTGGCGATTCCCTTAGGATTCCAAAATCCTCTTCAACTTGATAATCGAAAAGGCGATTGTTGATAAGGCGTTGGGGATTATCATCAATTAGCGTATTAGTACTCCAATATGATGAAGCACATAATGCGAAGAATATTGCAATTGTTAATATATTGATATTTTTAAGCTTGTTCCCCATAATCCTATACTTTAATTGATTATTCGTCACATTCAACAATTTCTGATGCGGTCTTTACTTTCGCCTCATATATAACCTTTTCTAGTAAAATCTCTTCCGGAAGGAAGGTAATATTATAAGTTTTACCTGATACAGAACCAACATAGCTATAAACTAGTCCATAGTTTACATTTGCAATCATTTTTATTAGATTCATGCCTATACGATCTGACCTAAGAGAATTTATAATCTCTGCTTTCATGTCTTCGAGACTGTCTCCTAAGCCGTCAAAAATATAATTGGTCTCATCTAATTCAATAGTAGTAAATACCATGCTATCACGCAACTCTATATTGGTCATTGTCATACCATCACCTAGTTTTTCTGGCAACGAGCTTTTTTCTCCTTCAATTTGAATCCTAAGCACTTCTAGTGCATTACTTTTTGTTTGGAGTGCATCGTTTATTTCATTTGGTGACACCAATATGCTCATCTCTTTGTGGCTACGTTTGCCAATAAAATGATATCTTACCGACACGTTGTAAGATACACATTGTTCAAACCCAGTCCTTTCATTTCCTTCTGAGGCAGAAATTGTAGTCAAAAACAAATTCTTCCTATTTTGTTTTGCTTTTACCAAATTTTCAAAAGGGAATTCTTTTTCATCGATTTCGTATTGTAAAGTAAATATAGTATCATTATAATCCACTTTAGCTAGTATAAGTCCTTCGCTAATGACAAGTGGCAAACCATCTTGAATCTTTTGTACTGTCTCAATAAGATCAGGATACATCTCTTGTTTTTTGTTTCCAGAACAGGAAGCAATAAACACAAGTACAATACAAATTTTTATGATTTGAACTATTTTCATTATGCATGATTTTAAATTATCTTTTTGCATATGTAGTACCTGTCAAGATATCCAGTAAAGAACGTTTCGTAAAAAGAACGGGTAAATCCATTAAAAGGAAGAATAATATGAATACCGTTTTATAGCTAAGCATCATTTCAAAATGGATTAAATATACTAAGGAGAACATTAATATACCTCCACATAATGCCCTTTGCAATACTTTTCCAAAACCGATTTTCTCATCCAATGAGTCAAGTATGACTCCGCCAGTAATGCGTTTGCCCAGAGATGCAGATAATAGGGATTCGAAAATGATATAGTACAACAAATTAAGAAGAATAAAAAAGGTTGTCATGCTCTTATCAAGTTCCATGGTCGAGCCAATATGAGGTGGCTCATTTGCCAATCTTTCTTGATCTTGGTAATACTGGCTAATGCCTTCTTTGTAATTGCCATAATCACTCATGGCAGATTTATCAATATATTCGTAGTTACGAGGGGATGCGCTAAACAGACCAACATATACACCTAGTTTGCTGGGAGCGCCATAGTAATCAATCGCAATAGGACCAACAAAGAAAATGGCTAGTATAAGGAATTTGTCAATCATGCTGCCGAAAAATCTTCTTAGCAATGGCATCTTTGTTATTCCTGGCATGGTGACATCTTGTTCTTCTTGCGAATTATTGCTTTCCAATATTTCACATGAAATATCAGCACGGGGAACGTCAACATCAGTATCGTCAGTTATAGCAGAATCCTTTTCTGAAGAACTGACGCTTTGACTTGTCTCTAAAATCGGAAGATCTTCTTTTTCTAATTCAGTGGAAACTTCCGTTTCTATATTGTTTTCTGTTTCTAGTAAAGCATTGTCGTCAGTTTCTTTGTCTTCTATCTTGATATTCGATGCCGCTTCTTCTAGTTTGGCACCGCAACAGGGACAAAAGATAGAATCATTAGGGATTACTTTACCGCAATATCTGCAAAACATAACATGCTATCTATGTTGTTGTTTTTTAATTTTTTCCATAACATCGTTGTATTGAACAACTTCATCTGCAGAGAAAGCAATTGTCAGTTCCTTACTTCCTTTAGAACCAACAAAATGATAGTTTATGCCAACTGGTACATTCGAGGCGATGGCATGAAATGTCAATCCGGTAGTTAAGTCAGCTAATGTTACAGCCTGATCAACCTTAGCCCATTGCCTTATTTTTGTAGCTTCATCAAAGTCTTTAAGCCCTTCGTCAACTTCAATCTCAATAGTGACGATATCATCAGAACATGATATGTCTTTCATAATATAGCCAGCTTCCATTTCTCTTGGTAATGAGCTTTTGGCGTTTTTAGCCCACATTCGCAATTCATCCATTTGGGTCAATTCATGACTTAACGCCTCTGCTATTTCTTCCGGAGTCACGATTGTTCTTACTATCACCTCATCCGTATTCTTGCTTTTTACCAAATGTTCAAATGAAACATGGTAATCGACCATCATTTGATAGTCACTACGTTCTTTACCTTTGGCGGATGAGATTGACGCAATAGCATTTTGTTTCATATTCCCGTAAGCCATCTTTGCTTTCTCAACAGGTATCTGAGTTTCGTCAATTATTTGTATAATTCTATACACAGAATCCACATATTCAACACTCATTTTCATTCCCATAGGCCCATCGGACACTTGGGAGTTGTAATACTCGGCCTTCTCAACCAATTCAGGACATCTTGCATCATACGTCCTATTATTCCCACCACTACATGAGCAGAAGATTGCAATAAATGCAACGGCCAAATTCAAAAGTATAAATTTTCTAGCCATACGGGTAAAGATGTTACTATATAATATGTCGCAAAGTTAATAATTATTTTGCAGATTACTGTGTTTTTAATGATAAAAATGCACTTTTTTGATGGTTTTTATGGAATATTCTAGCACCTATTACATAAAATCACTTAAATTTGCTATCAAAATGGTACATAATCGCGGAATAATGAGTATATTTGCACAATATTAAAATAAGTGAGCAATGAAGCTAATTGAGAATTACAAATCAGTCATGACGATTTTATATTCTGCAATTATACTCAGAACTAAAACATAATGAAGATGAAAAAAATATTGTTATATCTGGTTGTTCTTATAGCCTCCATCGGGCTATATGTTGGTTTGTATTTTTTCTATCTCCCAGACTTGGCTCGTTCGACTTTTGAAGATAAACGAGATTCCTTGGAAACAAGTATTAAAAGGCAGATAAAAGATGCCTGGAATAACAAGAATGCACTTCTTTATTTTAAAGATTATGGAGGGGCTAAATATCTACGCATGGACATGGATGCAGTACGTCGCATAGACAATAGAGTTGATTCCAATGTACCAGCATATGGATTGTCATGGACCCTATTCCCTAATGGTCGTTATGCAACGAATGTAAGGACGGCTTTTAATTCGCTACGTCCTGGAAACTTTAATGATTTGTATGATCTATATTATATCCAAAGTATACCTTGGCGTGGAACTTACATTGCCCCAGATGACGATTTGTACAATATTAAAATTTTTACATATACGCCTTTGTTTGTAGGGTATAAAAAGGAAACTATGTCTTTACGGGATTATCGTCCTTCTTTTGATAAGAGTTGTAAAGAGGCGAAAGAGTATATACAAGAAGAGGACGCTGATAATCGAATGTATTACGATGCTCAGAATGAAGATAGGGTAAATAAAATTTTCAATCTTCGCAATGATTATTACTATTTTCAATTTAGAGATAATTTTAGGACAGTCCATCCCGATTCCTATATGGACAACTTCGACTTTGCTAGATTTAATTTTTATAATCATCAAAGTGACGCATTCCCATTCGGAAATGTGAGTTGGGTATACAATAATTTTTATAAAGTATATTATCTCACTCAGAGAGTAGGAAATATGTACTTGACATTTAATGACACAAAATATGACCAAGATATAGAATCTTATTTGGCTAGCAAAAGAACTCTATGCAATATGCTCTTTTTAATTTTCATGGTAATATTAGTTTGCTTCTTACTGGTAACACACTTCAAAAACAAGAAGACTAAAGATAAAAATGTAAGAGCAAAAGACGATGCTGGCATTGGTTCAAACGTAGAAGAAAAGAATAACGCTATTGTGAGTGATGTATCGGTAATATATAATAGAGTTTTACAGCTTTCAAATCCAGAACTATTCATAAAACCTTATCAACCAGAAAAGTTGGAAAAAGCTAATAGGATTTATTCATCGGCATTAAAAAATCAAGATAATATAATTGTTTTAGAAAAACTATTGGAGGAGGCAATACAATTATGAGAAAGTGTTTTTATATACTAGTTTTGGTTTCTCTGATTTGTTCATCATGCACAAATAGTGAACCAAATCACGATGATTTGTACGACAAGATGAAATCATATGTGTACAGTAGAGAAGATGATGTTTATGGCTTTGAAGAGATAACTCGGTTTGCTCAGAAGTGTACGCATCTTTCTCGTGATACAGATGTCTATGTTTTACAAGACAACATGAATATCAAGACTGCAATTAACCAAAGATTGGCTTTTGTTTCCCATACTTATTTTCTTAATAAAGAAGGGGACAGATTTGGTTTTAAAAAACATATACTAGAGATAGATGGAAAGGATTTGGAAGTATGCCCTAATCCTGAATATGCTAATTTATATCTTACCAGAGAAGAAATAGATTGCATTAACAAATTTTACTATCAATCAATTCCTGGACAATTAGAGACCATTAAGGAAATGGAGTCTAGAAAGTTCAATGGCTTTCGATATTATTATGCATGCAAGTTTAGAAAAAAGACATCTGATAGAGTAATAACAAAACAGTATGTTGTTTATAAGAACAATAATGAAGCATACGAAATATATGAATTAAAATATGATTACGATTTGTTAAGGACATATATAAGAGCTATATCAAATGTGGATATGAAAGACCCATATGTTATTTCGGTTTGTAAAGAAAAGAGTTCGGAAAGAGAATACAATTTATATAGGAACATCTTTAATCGGCTAAGTATAGATATAACTGATGACTGGGCAATTAGTGGTTTCTGATTTATATGTAACAAGGTTATTAATCGACAATGTATTAATTAGGATATACGACGGTATCATTATAAGAGTTCAGATATGAAAAGGTATTTGATTATTATTATTGGAGCAGCGCTGTGTTTGGCATCTTATGCACAAAACATTAAGCGTCCTGAATCGTACAACTATCAGAGGGGGCAAGAAGCTATGAGGGACAAAAAGTACGATGAAGCCATTATGTTTTTCAACAAAGATATAGAAGAGAATCCTGAGAACGGCTATTCATTCATATGGATAGCCACACTTAGAGACTCTCGTGGAGAGTATGGACTTGCACTAACTGCAGCAGAGGCGGCCTTAAAAAAACTGCCGAAGAAAGATGTCGACTATGTTGCCTATGCACATTCAACAAGAGCTAGTATATACCTACATTTAGAGGATTCTTTAAAAGCCCTTTCTGATTACAACGAGGCTGTGCGTCTTAAACCAAAAGAAATCCAACCATATGAGGAAAGAGCACAACTATATTATGAACTCGGTAAATATGACCTCGCAGATGAGGACTACAGGAAAATGACGGAGCTAAAGCCGGGCAGTGTAATGGGTTACATGGGCTTGGGGCGTAATGCAAATGAGCAGAAGCATTATGTGGATGCTATTAAGCAGTTTGACTATGTAACAAAACTGGCAAGCGATTATGCGTCAGGTTATTCTTTTCGAGCAGAATCGTATATAGGCTTGGAGAAATGGAATGAGGCAACCGATGATATAGTGTCTGCATTAGCATTGGAATGGGACAGGAAAGCGATGTATTTAGCTACGACGTTGAAGGATCCAGCTTTTACCATGCTTGTTTCAAAGATGAAAATCCAGTCCATGAAATCACCTAATGAGGCAAGATGGCCTTTTGTAATGGCTACGATGTATCAAGGAAATAAGCAATTCCAGAAAGCAATTGAATCGTATGAAGAGGCGAATAAGAGAGATGCGTCACCAGTGATTCTAGGATGGATTTCTCAATGCTACTCAGAAATTGGTCAATACGACAAGGCATTAAACAGCATAGAGCAGGCTCTAAATATGGATAGTACAGATTTAGATAATCTTGAAAGGAAAGCAGATGTTTTGTATGATTTAGGTAAAGTTGATGAAACTATAAATGTGTACAACAAAATACTTGAAATTGTTCCTGATTATGCCAATGGCTATTGCCAAAGGGCATGGTATAAGAAACTTTCAGGTGATCTCGATGGTTCCGTAGAAGACATGACTATGTGTATTGTTCTTGAACCTGCAAATACTTTCGCCTACCAGGTCCGTGGCGATGTTTATATGATGATGGGGAAAAAAGAACTTGCAGAACTTGACTTCAAAAAAGTGATAGAAATTGAAGACACACCAGATAAATACAGCTACAGCCATTACGCACATCAATGTTTAGGGCAATATGACAAATCAATCGAGATTATGGACTTACTCATATCTAAAGCTGACAACTATGCAGATGCATATTATGATGCCGCTTCTGTATATGCTAGAATGGGGAATAAACCGAAAGCACTGGATTATCTGAAGATGTCATTTGAAAACGGATATCGTAGTATAGCTCATCTTAAATTGGACCCAGACATGAATTCTATACGTGATACAGATGAGTTTAAAGCTCTTATCAAGAAGTATGAGCATCCGGAAAAATGAAGGATGTTGATAAAATATTGAGTTTACCTACAAAGTTTCTAATTTCTACAATTTATTGAATAAAGGTATGAGACAGACTATCATTGCGACGATACTTATAATTGGGATAGGCCAGGTGGTAGCCCAAAATACGAAGCGCCCAGAATCGTACAACTATCAGCGCGGACTGGAGGCATTACAAGAAGAGAAACGACAAGAAGCACTCGATTTCTTTAACAAAGACCTGAAGGAGAACCCTAAGAATGGCTATTCATACTCATGGATAGCTATGCTACGAGGTCAAAATGAAGAATATGGGCGTGCTCTTACGGCAGCTGATTTGGCAATTAAGTATTTGCCAAAGAAAGATGCTGAATATGTTATTTTCGCCTATACAACTCGTGCGGGTGTCTATCTTCATTTGGGTGATACTATAAAGGCCATGTCTGATTATGCTTTAGCTATCAAAGCCAAACCCGATGAAAGCGACCTTTATGACAAGCGAGCCCAAATTTACTTTGAGCAGGGAAAATATGAATTGGCAGCAGCGGATTATCGCAAGATGATTGAGCTGAAACCAGGCGATGTGATGGGCTATATGGGTTTGGGACGCAATGCGAATGAACAGAAGAACTGGGATGAAGCCATCAAACAGTTCGACTACGTTACGAAGCTGTCGAGTGATTATGCGTCAGGTTATTCTTTTCGAGCAGAATCGTATATAGGCTTGGAGAAATGGAATGAGGCAACCGATGATATAGTGTCTGCATTAGCATTGGAATGGGACAGGAAAGCGATGTATTTGGCTACGACGTTGAAGGATCCGGCTTTTACCATGCTTGTATCAAAGATGAAAATCCAGTCCATGAAATCACCTAATGAGGCAAGATGGCCTTATGTCATGGCCACTATGTATCAACAAAACAAACAATATAAAAAGGCTGTAGGGTCTTATGAGGAAGCAAATAAGAGGAATGCTTCACCTGTAATTCTTAGATGGATTGCTCAATGCTATTCTGAGATGGGACAGTATGAAAAGGCTCTAAGTAGCATTGATCAGGCATTGAACATGGATAGTACAGATTTGGTAAATCTGGAGAAGAAAGCTAATATCTTATATGAAATGGGGAATGCCAACTCTGCTATTGATGTATATACACAGGTTTTAACGAAACAACCTGAATACGCATTTGGCTATTATAGAAGAGGTTGGTTTAAGGAACTATCTGGAGATTTTGATGGTGCTGTTGAAGATTTATCCATGTGCATCGTTCTTGACCCAACAGAATCTTATGCCATAGAAGCGCGTGGTGATATATATCTGAAGCAGGGTAAAAAAGATTTGGCCGAGGCCGATTTTCGGAAAGTTATAGAAATTGAAGATTCACCAGAGAAGTATAGTTGTATTCATTATGCCTATCAGGGACTTGGTCAATACGACAAGGCTATCGAAGTGATGAATAGCATTATAGCAAGAGAGGAAGACCGTGCTGGAAGTTATTACGACGCTTCATGTCTTTATGCAAGGATGGGTAACAAGCAGAAGGCTTTGGAATATCTGGAGAAATCGTTTGAACTTGGCTATCGACGCTTTGCACATATTGAACGTGATCAGGATATGAATCCGATAAGGGATATGGAGGAGTTCAAAGCTTTAATAAAAAAGTATAACCAACCAGAGGAGGAAAATAATACGCCTATTGGAGTTATTGAAGTTTCAGGAATAGATAATTCCACCATATCAGAAATTCCATTTACAAAGGAATCTGGCGTTTGCAAAGTGAAATGCAAGATTAATGGTCTGCCATTACATTTCGTATTCGATACAGGTGCCAGTGATGTCACTCTCTCAATGGTAGAAGCTACTTTTATGATGAAAAATGATTATCTGTCAGGAAATGACGTAGTGGGTAGCCAGCGGTATATGGATGCTAATGGTGATGTGACAGTTGGAACTGTTATCAACTTGAAGGAAGTGACTTTTGGTGAGCATAGCTTAAAGAATGTCCGGGCATCTGTTGTACGTAATCAAAAAGCTCCTCTTCTCCTTGGGCAAAGTGTTCTTGGCAGGTTGGGAAAGATAGAGATTGATAATAGCAAAAATGTTATTCGAATAACTCATAACAAGTATTAGAAAAAAGACGGACAGTAATACATGATTAATGAAAATATAAAAAATAAAGTAAAAGGCGTAATATTTGGGCAAGCAATAGGTGATGCTCTTGGACTTGGCACGGAGGGTATGACTGATGAGGATATGGCATGGAAATATCCTAATGGAATCAGACATTACAGTGATATATTCCAAGACCGGCATCGTAAACGGTGGAAGATTGGTGACTGGACTGATGATACAGACATGATGCTCTGTATCGCAAATGCTGTAATCAAAGACAAAGGTGTCAATTATACCAGTATCGCCCGAAATTTCAAAGAATGGGCCGATGGTGAGCCGATGGGGATTGGTGAAACAACTTACAAAGTGCTTAGTTTTGGCGATTATGTCGAAAAACCATTTGATGCCTCAAAGATGCTATGGGAAATGAGCCACCAGCAATCTGCAGCTAATGGAGGGGTGATGCGAACCTCTATAGTAGGACTATTCCCAAAAGCTGTTGAAGAATGTGCAGCCAATATTTGCCGATTGACGCACTACGACCCAAGATGTGTAGGATCTTGTGCTATCGTTTCTCTGCTAATACACTCACTGGTATATGAAGGAGAAAAACTATCATATCACAAGATTGTTGATATAGCGCAAAAGCATGATAGTCGTATTCGAGAGTACATAGATCTCTCGCTGAATACTGACATAAGGGCATTAGAGTTGCAGGATTGGGACTCGGTGGGCTATACGCTTAAAACTTTGGCTGCTGGTCTCTGGGCATATTGGAATGCACCATCTTTTGAAGAAGGTCTGCTTTCTGTAGTCAGAGCAGGAGGCGACGCAGATACTAACGCTGCTGTTGCTTGTGCTATCCTTGGTGCAAAATTTGGTTTTAACACGATTCCACAAGAATATGTTGATGGACTTATATACAAAGAACAACTAGACGAAGTTGTTTCTGGAATGACAGAATTAATGGGATAATCGATTGTTAAAAGGCTTTATCTAGAGATAGGAGAAGCCGATTAATTAAGATAATGCATTATGAGTTTCATGGAGTGTGATACAGAAGAGGGCGAACTCCTTGTTGTGGGGTTAGGAAGTAACGTGAGAAAAGTTATTTCAATGCTAAATAATGAGCAGAACAAATGTCATTTGCTTTATATGGGGGAAGATAAACCTATGGGCGATGGCATTGACTTCTATGACATGACCCTTCTACTTGAAGACTTACACACATCTGGACAAATACCAGGTCGACATAAATCTAATATATGCGAATTCCTTACTTCTCGGTATTCAGATTGCTATATAGGGAAGATCTTAATGGTTATTGGGATGGGGCGGGAAGAAGGCCTCATAGTTAGTCAATTTATTGCAAATCTGCTAAAAGAAGATGGACTGTCACTTTTTGCACTTGTCACAACCCCTTTTAAGTTTGAAGGAAGAAACTATCTGGAATCTGCAAGAAAAATAATTAGTGAATTGTATACGCTCGTTGATAGTCTGTTTTGGATTGATTTAGAGTCAACCAAAATAGGATTTGAGGATTCTACTGAAGGAATGCATTTGTCGTTAAACCATGCGGATTCTATAATGGTATCTACAATAAGGGCTCTTTCAGACATTTTCAATCCTTTATATTTTAATTTAAGTGTGCCCTATGGTAGCTTATTAGAGAATGGAAATATATGCATTCCAATAGTTGAGGATCTCAAAGATGGTCGATACAAGGAGTCTACAGAAAACGCTTTCAAGAGATTATTGATTGAAATAAATGGCATGCCTCTTCCAAGAGTTCTTGTCATTGATATATTATGCAGTGGGGATTATCAATTGAAAATGGATGATTTGAATGTCATATCAGGCACAATTGATAGGCTTTTGCCTTCTGAGACACGTTTGGAATTTCATCTGTGTCCTATCAAGTCGTCGTCTAGTGTGTTAAAACTTGTCATATTTGGCTGTGGATACACTCTAATTGACTTGCAGACTATCACCGAGGAGATATGGAAACCTACGGAAGAAGATATAAGACGTGAAAAATTTCGACAGAGATACAAAGCTTTGCGCCTAAAGAAAGCTTATGAAGAATCAAAAGAAATAGCTCCATACAATAATAATGCATCATGTCCCAGATGTCATACTACATCGACGGAGTTAGAGTGGGAAGAGTTTTATTGGTTTGATAGTGATGATAAATTGCTAATAGAATTTATCTACGGAATGTGTCCTAAATGCCATCGAAGGGTTTTTAGTGATATAATTCTTCAC
>Ga0310695_10013584_pt1 | contig 11160 bp, 4 predicted proteins | sample RumenRJG_04DNA_FD_203882 | JGI IMG/M metagenome (GOLD analysis project Ga0310695, IMG submission 203882) | Bovine rumen microbial communities from Lethbridge, Alberta, Canada - RJG_04 (v2) (version 2) | ecosystem: Host-associated > Mammals > Digestive system > Stomach > Rumen | place: Canada... | reverse complement strand
TGACGCTGAGGTTTCTCATCGCAACGAAGTTTCCCTGAAGCGCGGCCTTCCGGTACCAGCTGAACGACTCTGCCAAATCCACAGGTACTCCGAGGCCCGTCCTGTACATGAAGCCAAGCTCGCACTGCGACTCCGCGTCACCCTGCTCCGCGGCCTTCCGGTACCACCTTGCGGCCTCCGCACAGTCAGGCCCCGCCATGCCAAGCCCCTTGCTGCAGAATTCGGCATACTCGCGCTCGGCGCCCTGGAGCCCCTGCTCCGCGGCCTTCCTGATCCAGCTGGCAGCCTTAACGAAGTCATGCTCAACTCCGTCCCCGCCGCGGTAGAGCTGCCCAAGATGCCAGCACGCGTTGGGCTCGCCCTGATCTGCGGCCTTCATATACCATTCAGCGGCTTTTCTGCAATCCCGCTCCGTCCCGTACCTGTAAAGAGTGCCCATGTTGCACTGCCCGAGGGCATACCCCTGAAGGGCAGACTTCAGGAACCACTCCGCCGCCCTCTCGTAATTCCGCTCAACGCCTTGCCCGCACAAGTACAGCGTACCGAGGTTGCACTGAGCGCCGGGATGCCCGTGCAGGGCCGCCTTCTCATACCACACTGCGGCCTCCGCGTAATCCTGCCTGACGCCTCTTCCGTAATGGCAGACAAACCCCATCATCCACTCCGCCTGCACTTCACCCTGGAGAGCGGCCTTCCTGAACCACCTGACAGACTCCTCCCCGCTCTTCAGGACCGATGCCCCGACGTAATATATCTCGCCAAGGCGGATCTGCGCATCGGCGTCTCCTGCCTCCGCTGCCTTCCTGAACCACTTGATCGCCTCGCTGAAGTCCTCCTCCTGCCCGATCCCGTAATAGTACATTTCCCCAAGCTCGAGGAAGTGCGAGGCGTCAGCAGTGCTCAGGTCCTTCTCTCCGCAGAGTGACGGCGCTGTTATGAGGCAGGGGTGCGTCTTTACTCCCCGGCCCGGCTCCTGGTTCAGAAGAGAATTCAGGGATTCATTGTTCTGCATGGTCCATCCTCCAGGCATTTCCAGCAGCGCTCCGGCATTTCCCGGCATCTTCCGTGCCCGTACTGTCCCGTGCGGGCGGCTCATCAGGATGCGGCTGCGCTTCTTTTCCTGTCTCGTTACAGGATAGCGGCCGGAGCTCCGGAGATCAAATTTATCCAGTCATTGAGATGCCATAAAGAGACCACCTGATGGATTGCCGGCGGTTTTTCCTGAGGCCTGCCGCCTTTTTACCCAAGGCTGCCTCACCTGCCTCATTTTTGCTGCTGAAGAGCGCCATGGCCGCAATGCATCATCTCCGCGGGTTTCCCGCCTGCTCCCTGACGGACCCTGTGTACGGGGATACGGAGAGTGCCGGGCCTTCCGTCAGGAGAGCAGGGATCTCATGGCAGGGGGGCTCCCCGCCGGCAGGAGGGATGGCAGCTGGCGTGTCCTTACCAGGGAGACGCGCTGATAATTTCCTCCTGCAGATGGCGGAATGATGCCACGGGCGTCTCTCCCGGCTCAGCCCTCACCCCGGGATCATCTGCCTGCGGTGACAGAGAGGATCCCTGTGATAATGCGGAGCGCCAGGCTCCGGAGGGATTTCTCCGCACCGGCACAGCCATTGAGGGCTGACTTCAGGTACCATCCGAGAGCCCGGTCATAGTCCTTATCGATGACGAGCGGCCAGTTGTCAGCATGGCAGAGGCTCTCAAAGGTTCCGTCGGTCTGATCCTTCCAGTTGTAGCCTTTCTCATAGAGGCGGCCGAGGCGGCACGCTGCGGCAGCATCACCCTTCTCAGCAGCAAGAAGGTAATATGACACGGCGGTTTTGAGATCCGGCCTCATGCCCTGTCCGGCCTCGTACATCCCTCCGGCGAGGTACAGTGCTGACGCCATTCCGTCACGTCCTGCCGCCTCATACCATTTCCGGGCCTTCGTGTAATCCCTTTTCACGCCCTTCCCGCTGAAATACATGTCGCCGAGGAGGAGCTCGATGTCAGGCCGGCAGCTGCAGCACCCGGATTTCCCGTACCACTTAAGCGCCTCATTGAGGTTTTCCGGAGTCCCGAGCCCGCTGCAGTACATGTCCCCGATGATCTTCTGCGCGTCATGATTTCCCTGCTCCGCCGCCTGCCGGTACCACTTCAGCGCCTCCGCATAGTTCTGCCCTGCTCCTTCGCCCCGGAAGTACATGCCGCCGAGCCTCATCCGCGCGCTTTCATTGCCCTGTCCGGCAGCCCTCCGGTACCACCTCACGGCCTCATCAGGGCTCCGCGGGACGCCATCGCCTTTGAGGTACATGTCGCCGAGCCTCACGGCCGAGCGTGTCCAGCCCTTCAGGGCGGCCCTCCGGTACCACGCCACTGCCTCATCATAGTCCTGCTCAGTCCCCTCGCCCTTCGAGTACATGTCGCCGAGCGTGTGGCATGCGGACACATCCCCGCTGTCCGCGAGCCTTCTGTACCAGCGGAGCGCCTCGGCTAAGTCCTGTGCCACGCCGTCGCCCTCATAATAGATTTCCGCGAGAGTGCCCGCCGCCCGCGTGCTGCCTCCGTCAGCGGCCTTCCGGTACCATCTAACCGCCTCCGCGGGATCCAAAGCGACGCCCCGCCCCCTCAGGTACATGTCCCCAAGCTCGATCTCTGCCCGTTCATGCCCCTGCTCCGCGGCCTTCCGGCACAGTTCCGCGGCAGCACGCAGCTTCTCCGGAGTGCCGTAATCCCTCTCGTAGATCCGGGCAGTCCTGTACTCTGCCTCAGCGTGCCCCTGCTCCGCAGATTTGAGGTACCACCTGAGCGCCTCGTGCGTGTCTTTCCTTACGCCGAAGCCCCTCAGGTACATAAAGCCAAGGCAGCTCTCGCCATAGGCATTCCCCTGCCTTGCGGAACGGAAGTACCACTTCGCTGCCTCCAGATAGTCCCGCGGGGCGCCTTCCCCGAAATAATGCAGATCGCCAAGGGCGTTCTGTGCTAGGGCAAATCCCTGATCCGCGGCTTTCCGGTACCATTCCGCCGCCGCGGCAGGGTCCTTCCTGACGCCTTCCCCGTACTCGTACATGATGCCGATGTTGTGCTGCGCGCCGGGATATCCCTGCTCCGCCGCGCGGAGGTACCATCTCATCGCCTCGGCATAGTCCTGCCTGACACCCTCACCCATCTCGTACATCGTGCCGATGCTGTTCTGCGCGCCGGGGTATCCCTGCCCGGCAGAGAGGAGCCAGAGCCTCAGGGCCTCGGCATAGTCCTGCCTGACGCCCTGTCCCTCGGAGTAAAAAAGGCCGAGTACGCACTGCGCCCTGGCATTTCCCCTCCCCGCAGACCTCCGGTACCAGGCCGCGGCCTCTGCGTAATCCTGCCTGACGCCGGTCCCCGTCTCGTACATATAGCCAATGCCGTACTCGGCGTCAGCATCGCCCATGGCCGCTGCCGTGAGGTACCAGCTGAGTGCCATGGAGCTGCTCTGGAGCTCATGGCAGACGCTCCTCCCCTGAGGCTCCGCAGGTGCTCCGGATTCATTCTCCTCCACGCCGAAAGGATCAGGAGGGAGCTCCGGCGCTGAGTCCCTGAGCCCCAGGGCATATGAGACGCTCTCAGCCGCGTAAACGGCAAAATCCCTGCTGATATCGTATTTCTCGGTGAGACGCCGTAAGGCCCGGTCCGAAACGCGCTGATATTCAGACGTTTTTCCGGAAAGCGCCGCACCGCAGAGCTTTTCAAGAGTCTTCTCGGGAATACTCGCGAAGGCGACGCTCACAAAAGGAGAGTCAAGCGCGCCGGCACGGCGCAGGAACTCAAAGAGCCGGCCGCTGTGGCAGAAGCCGCCATAGTTCAGGAAGATCTTGCGCAGCGCGTCAGGAAGTCTCATATCCTTTTATCCTATTGTCCATGATCTGAAAACCCCAAAGAGCCACGGTCCCCGCCGCTGCCCCGGGCACGCGGGAAAGCCCGGACCGCCTCAGAGCCTCCGGGGGATTCTTATCCGTTCCATGGCCGCAACAGTAATTCCGCCAGATTTAGGGCTCTGCTCTGCGGCAGCAGGGCAGCTGCGCTTTCCATGTCTGATTACAGGATAGATGCCGGCGCAGCTGGGATCAAATGTCTGCTGCCATAAAGGCGAATAAGCTGACAATAAAATCTGCTTCTTCCTGCTGTCACGGCAATGCACCATAGTCTGCTACAGGACAGGCCGGATGCAGGGAGAGGCCTGTAGCACTGTTCCGAAGAAATATGATGGCTGATCCTGGGCTGTCTGCCAGATTATCTGCCAATTTTGGTAGATAAATTATGACATGAATAATAAAAATAGCGTAAAATCAGTTATCTGCGAGCTTATCTGCTGATTTATCTACCAGTTTATCTACCAATATTCTGGTAGATAAATTATGACATGCATTATAAAATAGTGTAAAATCAATCACCTGCAAATTTATCAGCTGATTTATCTACCAGTTTATCTACCAATATTCTGGTAGATAAATTATGACATATGCCATAAAAATGGCGTAAAATCAGTCTTCTGCAAGTTTATCAGCTGATTTATCTACCAATCCCGCGTTCCATGGCCATCATGGCACATTTCCGCGAGTGCCAGCTCCGCGTCCTCATTGCCGCTCTCCGCGGACTTACGGAAGAGCTCAAGCGCCTTCCCGCAATTCCTCTCCACCCCGCGCCCGTCACGGCAGAGGGCTCCGAGCCGGTACTGCGCCTCGTCATCCCCCTGATCGGCGGCCTTCCGGTACCATTCTGCGGCCTCTTTGAAGTTCCGTTCCGCGCCGCGCCCCTCCTCATGCATCATCCCGAGGGCGAGCTCCGCGTCACTCTGCCCCTGGGCCGCAGCCTTTCTGTACCAGGAGAGCGCCTGGGAAAGATCCAGGGGAGCTCCCTGCCCGGTCTCGTACATATGCCCGAGGCAGTACTCTGCCTCACGGTGCCCCTGCTCAGCGGCCCTCGTGTACCAGCGGAAGGCCTCAGCCGAGTTCTCCTTCACGCCTATCCCGGTCTCATAGAGGAAGCCCGCGCTGTACTCAGAGTCCGCGTCGTCCTGCCCGGCGGCCCTGAGGTACCACCTGAAGGACTCTCTGAAATCCGGCCTCACGCCCTCGCCACCGGTGAAGCAGAGGTACCCGAGGCACGCCTCTGCCTCCATGCTCCCCTGCTCAGCCGCGATTAGGTACCACCTCAGCGCCTCACGGTAATTCCGGGGAACTCCGTCACCCGATCGGTACATGCTGCCGGGCCTCTCCGCCGCACCGGCAGAGCCTGCTTCAGCATCACGTTTGAGCGCATCAGGTTCCGGAGAGGCTCCGGAGCTCCCGCTGTCACCTGTCATTTCCGCTCCGTTATCCGAAGACCTGATCCAAAAGTCCTTCAATCAAGCGTCTCAGGCTCCGCCCGGCCCGCGTGCCGCGCGTTCTCAGGCAAAGTCGTACTCCGAGGCCTTGAGGTACCAATCCATTGCCTGTGCGGTGTCCTCCTCAACTCCGCTGCCGTTCCCGTACATTAGTGAGATGAGCCTCTGTGCCGTGCGGCTCCCCTGCCTTGCTGCCATCGTGAGCCACTTCGCGGCCCCGGCGCTGTCCCCGGGTATCCCGTCCCCGTCCCGGTACATGATGCCGAGATCGAGCTGCGCCGCTGCGCTGCCGCCTTCGGCTGCCTTCCTGAGCCATTTCGCGGCCTCCGCCGGATCGCGCCCGGTCCCTGCTCCGATCCGGTACAAGGTGCCAAGGTACCGCTCCGCGTCAGTGTCGCCCTGCTCAGCCGCGCTCCTGAGCCACCTGAATGCCTCCGCGAAATCCCTCTCAATGCCCTGCCCGCCCAGGTACATGATGCCGAGATACCGCTGCGCGACGGGGTTTCCTGTCTCAGCGTCCTCCCGCAGCGCCTCTGCCCTCTCGGCCGCACCGGATTCAGCATCCTCTCCGGAGCCCCTCCGGTGCATTTCCCGGAGCGCCAGCTCCGCGCCGGTTGTGCTGTCAGCTGATGCCATCAGGTAGAGCTTCTCCGCCATGACGGGATCCTTAGCGGTGCCAATGCCTTCAAGGTACATGTCGCCGAGGCGTTTCTGCGCATCGTGGTTGCCCTGCACCGCGGAATTCCTCAGCCACCTGAATGCCTCCGCATAATCCTTGTCCGTGCCGCGCCCCTCAAGGTACATGCTGCCGAGCGAAAGCTGCGCGCTGTCATCACCCTGCTCCGCGGCCTTCCGGTACCACACGAGCGCCTCCTTATAATCCTGTCCGGCGCCATCTCCCGAAAAGTACGTATCTCCAAGCCTTCTCTGGGCACGGGCGCTCCCGAGCTCCGCGGCCTTCCGGTACCATCTGAGGGCCTCCTTCTCATCCTTCTCCGTGAAGATCCCGAGGGAGCAGTAATTCCCGAGGTTCAGGGCGGCCCCGGCGTCACCGCCCTCCGCGGCCCTCCGGTACCTTTCTATGCGCTCCTCCCCGGCTGACTTGTCGCTTTCCCTGCTCCGGAGCAGCGCGTCAAGCCTTTCCTTCGCCTCACCGACGCCCTCAGCCGCGGCAAAGCGGTACCACTTCTCCGCCTCCCGGCTGTCCCTGTCAACGCCGCGCCCGTCACGGCATAGATCGCCGAGACGGAGCTCGGCGCTGCCGTAGCCCTGCTCCGCGGCAAGGCGGTACCATTTCGCGGCCTCAACAAAGTCCTGCCCGACAGAGAGCCCGTGCTCGTACATGAAGCCGAGGTAACACTGCCCCATCTGCTCGCCCTTATCCGCGGACTTCCGGAAGAGCTCCAGCGCCACGTCAAAATTCTGCGCCGTGCCGTACCCGTTCAGGTACAGGAGGCCGAGGCAGGCCCTCGCGATCTCATTCCCCTGGTCCGAGGCCTTCCGGAAGAGCTCCAGCGCCTTCCCGTAATCCTGCTCCGTCCCGCGCCCTTCCATGTACATGAGGCCGAGGCTGTACTGTGCCCGTCTGTCACCCCTGCCCGCTGACCTCCGGTAAAGCTCCCTGGCCTTAGCGTAATCCTGCTCCGTTCCCCAGCCCTGCTCGTACATGCCTCCGAGGTTGTACTCGGAGTTGCTGTCGCCCTGCTCTGCCCCGAGGCTGAACCATTTCAGGGCCTCCGCGTAGTCCGCGGGGACATCCTCACCGTGGACATACAGGTAGCCGAGCATGGCCTCCGCGTCAGCAAAGCCGCGTCCGGCAGCCTTCCGGAACCATTTGAGCGCCTCGCTGATATCCTTTTGAACTCCAAGTCCGAGCCTGTACATCTGCCCGATGCAGAACTCAGCCATGGCATTCCCCTGCTCCGCGGCAAGGCGGCACCATCTCTGCGCCTCCTTATAATCCCTCCTGCCGCCCGTTCCATGGAGGTAAAGCTTGCCGAGCATGGCCTCTGCCTCGGCATTCCCCTGCTCTGCAGCCTTCCGGTACCAGGAGACCGCCTCCTCCGCGTCCTTCGCTGTCCCGCGGCCGGTGAGGCACATGATGCCCATGGTCCTCTCTGCGTCGGCATTGCCCTGAGAAGCGGATTTCCGGAGCCATTTCACCGCCTCCGCGTCATCCTGCTCTGTGCCTCTCCCGCTGAGGTACCAGACGCCGGCGAGAAACTGGGCCTTCGCGTCCCCCTTTCCCGCGGCCTCAAGGTAGAGCCTCAGTGCCTCTTTCTCGTCCTTGCCGACTCCGGTGCCGGAGGCGTACAGGCTACCGAGCTCGGTGAGCGCCCCGGCATCACCCTGCTCCGCAGCCTTCCGGTACCATTTAACCGCCTCATCAGGATCCTTCTCCGTCCCGAGGCCGTTCAGGAACATGACGCCAAGGTGGAGCTCTGCCCTTGGGTTCCCCTGCTCCGCAGCCTTCCGGAACCAGGAGAGCGCCTCAGCATAATCACGCCTGCCGTCATCCCGGGTGCAGAGGAGCGTTCCGAGGCTGTCCTCAGCAGCGGCGTCCCCCAGCTCCGCGGCCTTCCTGAGCCACATCTCCGCCCCTTCGCAATCCCGCTCCCCGCCGTGCGCGCCCGAATACATGAGAAAGCCCAGGGCATTCATCGCCCTCACGCTCCCCTTCTCCGCCGCCATGCGCAGCCATCTGCGCTCCTCCGCGAAATCCTGCGCCGTGCCGGCGCCCTGTCCGCACATCGCGCCGGTGAACCACATGGCGTCAGTGTTCCCGCGCTCCGCTGCCTTCCTGAAATGCCGGAAGGCCTCGGCCGCATTCTGCGTTACGCCGACCCCGCAGAAGTACATCTCGGCAAGGCAGCACTCCGCGTCATCATCGCCCTCCGCGGCGCTTTTCCGGTAGCACTCCGCCGCCATCCGGAAATCCTGCGCCGCGCCATCGCCGTAAAAATACCTGTCGCCCTCCTCGAGGAAATGCCCGCGGGAAGGTGATGCGCCCTGAGCCTTTCCGGGGGCTCTGCCGTGCCATCTCACATCAAGGAGGGAGCTGAGGGGCTTTCCTTTCTGAAAGCTCCCGAAGGCGGGGAGAGGGGAAGGAGCCATATCCCGGAAAAATGCCGGGCCATTAAGGATTTTTCCCGCATGCCCCGGCATCCCGTCCGGCATAGTGCGGATCCAGACGTCACTGAGATCCGCCGCTGTCCTCTCCTCAGGCGCCTTTGCGGGCGCCTCAGCCTCCCTCTCTGTGACGCCGAGGGCAAAGAGGACCGAGTCAATGAGGAACTGCGCAGCCCCGCGGCTGATGCCGCACTTTTCCGAAAGCGTCCTCACCGCCTCAGGGGCTGCCGGGGCATACTGCCCTCTCCCATCCGGCGAGGAGAGTTCCGTGAGCCTCTTCCCGAGCCCCTCCGCGGCAAAGGCCCTGACCGCCTCCGGAAGGCCCGGGACATTCTCAAGGGCATCCTTTCCGGCAAGGAGCTCCGGAAGGCGCTCCTCCCCGATGACGGCTGTGCCGTTCTCACTTATGATCTGCCTCAGGGCCTCGCCGAGCTTCATGCAGGACTCCTCTCTCAAATGTCAGGAAAAACGCGCAAATGCAATGAACTGGAGAATTATGCGCCGCCGCGGGATCCGCGGGCGTGACGCATTCCATGGAAAAGGTGAAAAAATGAGAAATGGGCAGGCAGCAGTCCTCAGCTGCCGTCATCGCCGAGGTTCCTGAGCTCCAGGATGGCATCAAGGTTCCCGAGCTCGGCTGCCGTGCGGTACCACTTAAGGGCCTCCGCCCTGTCGCGCTCCACCCCGAAGCCGTTCAGGCAAAGCCTCGCGAGCCCCGTCATCGAGTAAGCCACGCCCTTGTCCGCCGCCATCCGGTACCACCTGGCGGCCTCATGGTAATCCTGCTGTACGCCGTCCCCGAAATCGTACATCCTGCCGAGCGCATCTGCGGCCTCCGCAATGCCTTTCTCCGCGGCCTTCCGGTACCACTCCGCGGCCTCCGCGTCGTTCCTCCTCAGGCCCCTCCCGTTCCGGAGGAGGCAGCCGAGCTGATACTCCGCCGGAGGATAGCCCTGCTCCGCGGCCTTCCGGCACCACTCTGCGGCCAGTTTGTCATCCTGCGGGACTGAGAAGCCGCTGCCGTACATTGCGGCAAGGTTGAGCTGCGCCGCGGCAAAGCCCTGCTCAGCGGCCTTCCGGTACCACCTCTCCGCCTCCGCATAGTCCTGCCTGACGCCAGAGCCCTTCGCGCACATGACGCCGTAGCTGTTCTGCGCCGGGGCATAGCCGAGCTCAGCGGCCTTCCTGCTCCAGCGGGCCGCCTCAGCGTCATCCTTCTGGACGCCTTTCCCTCTCCTGTATATGCCGGCAAGACATTCCATGGCCCTCGGGTATCCGTGTCCCGCCGACCTCTTCAGCCACATTGCTGCCGCGGCAGGATCCTGCGCAACGCCTTTCCCCTGGAGATAAAGAATGCCGATATACATCTCCGCCACGAAGTTCCCGCCTGACGCCGCCCTGCGGTACCACCTGAGAGCCTCCGCGATGTCGCAGCCAACGCCATCCCCGTTCTCGTACATGACGCCGAGCCTCACCGCCGCTGACGCAAGCCCCTCTGACGCGGCGTGGAGGAAGAGCCGCAGCGCCTCACCGGGGTCATGCAGGGCGCCGGTTCCGGTAAGGTAAAGGTGGCCGAGCCTCACCTCCGCCTCAGGGACTCCATGCTCCGCGGCCTTCCGGTACCACCTCTCCGCCTCCGCCAAATCCTTCCTGACTCCCTGTCCCCGCAGGAAGGCCGTGCCGATATTGAACTCGGCGCTCGCCGAGCCTCCCTCCGCGGCCTTCCGGTACCAGGAAAGCGCCTCGGCGTAGTCCTTCCCGACGGCCTCGCCTTTCTCGTAAGCCATTCCGATGAAATTCTGCGCCTGCGGGTTGCCCTGCTCCGCGGCCTTTCTGAACCATTCGAGAGCAAGCGCCTTGTCCATGGGGACACCCGTTCCTTCAAGGTACATGGCGCCGAGGCTGACCTGCGCGGGGGCATGTCCCTGAAGGGCCGCCTTCCGTAGATGCTCTGCGGCTTTCCCTGCGTCACGCCTCACTCCGGAACCCGCCTTGTGCATTATGCCGAGGTAATACTCCGCGTCGGCATCTCCCTGCCGTGCGGCCTTTCTGAACCACTCGGCGGCCTTCCTGCTGCTCTGCCTGATGCCGTCGCCGTAAAGGTACATCTCACCAAGCTCAAGGCACTCAACGGCATTCTCGCTGCCGGTCGGCCGCACGGTGCGCCGCGGCGATGACGTGAACAGGGGATTCCTCCGGCCGCGCTCCATGGCGGAAAGCGAGTCGGCGGCAGACCTCAGCGCCTCAGCAGAGAAGTCAGGGAGATCAGGAAGAGTGAGGAGAAAGGGGGCCTTAGGCATGACGCTCATTCCGGCATACTCAGCTGCCACGGCTGATGAGCATTGCGGGGAGTTGCCGCATTCGGGCCTATCGGGCGCACTGTCAGAAAGCCCCAGGGCAGAGAGAATGCTCCGGATCACAAAGGATGCGTTCTCACTCCTGATGCCTCTTTCAATAAGGGCCTTCTCCGCCTTCGCGGCCCAGAGGGCAGAGCCTGAGCCGTCCCAGGATGATGAGAGGTCTGAGAGCTCCTTTCCGAGCCCCAGGGCGGAAAAGGCACGGATCGCGTCAGCGGCTCCCGGAGCGACGTCAGTGCCTTTCTCTGCGATGAGCCCGGGAAGGCGCTCATCACCGATGGCGCTCAGGCCGTATTCCCCGATGATCTGCCGCAGCGACTCACAGAGATT
>Ga0310695_10013582_pt1 | contig 11160 bp, 10 predicted proteins | sample RumenRJG_04DNA_FD_203882 | JGI IMG/M metagenome (GOLD analysis project Ga0310695, IMG submission 203882) | Bovine rumen microbial communities from Lethbridge, Alberta, Canada - RJG_04 (v2) (version 2) | ecosystem: Host-associated > Mammals > Digestive system > Stomach > Rumen | place: Canada... | reverse complement strand
AGCAACTGGCAGAGATTTACATTCTCCTCAGCCTTGTCGACAGCCGTATAAGCCGCACAGTTGACGATGCCGTCTATCGCATTCTGTTCTACGAAAGCGGCAATGGCCTCCCGGTTGGTAATATCCAACTCCTGTACGTCTGTATTAAAAAAGGTATGGGATGTGTGCTGCTTTTCCAGCAGTTGCATCTCATTCCCCAGTTGACCGTTACAGCCCGTTATCAGTATATTCATATTGACTATTCAAATTTCAAACCTTCTTCCTTGTCCTTTTTATAATAATCGGCCAGCATGCCAATGAAGGTCGATACTTCTTTGACAGCATGCTCGGTGTTTGGCGTCACCTCTTTCTGCTGAAGGCGTAGCATCATGACACCATAGAGCAGGTTCAGGCAGGTCTCCACCTCGCCCTCTTCCTTGTTGGCACCACGGTTGCGCAGTTCTACGATGAATGGTAGCACCTTATAATAAGCGGTATTGTAGAAAGGAAACTTAGGCGAGGCTATCAGTTGGGCATGCAGTTCGGAGAGCATCTGTAGCGTCACCTTGTTGATCTGCAGGTGTCCCTGTTCACGACATCCCTCCTCGTTCATCATCTTGATGAGGTTGCCAAACCAGTCGGCCTCCTCCTCCTTTTGTTCGTCGCTATAGTCGAAGCGGTCTATGTACTCGCGGCGTAAACGTGGCAGCGAGCAACCAAAGGCACGTATGGTGTCTTCCACCTGCCACATGTAGAGCAGGTATTCTGCAATGTTACGCTGACGTAGTTGCTGGGCAATAAACATAATCTTGATGCGTTCGGTTTATTTCACAAATTGCAAGTTGGTAAGTGTGGTCAGCAGAATGATGACGCTGCCAAGAATGACCAACATTCCGATGATTTTATTAATGAGTTTGATGCCGTTGGTGTCGAACTTCGTGCGAATCTGGTCGATGAGCCAGGTCAACCCCCACCACCAAAGCAATGCGCCTCCCACAATACTTGCAAAGCCCATCACCAGTTCAACGGGTTTCTCCGGCTGCAGGCCAAAGGCAAACTGCGCGTAGAGGGCCATGAAGAGGAAAATGATGAGCGGATTGCTGAGCGTGACCAGGAAGGCCGTGACGGCGTTGTGGGTCAGCGTGCCCTTTCCATTACCGGAATGGCGTACGTTACGCGTGGGGTCTGTGCGATATGTGAAGAGACCAAAGCCCATTAGCAGCAGACTGCCGATAATCTGCAGATAGAAGCGGGTGGAAGGCTCGCTTACAAAATCAACAACAAGTCCCATACCCAAACCGGTTATACCTGCATAGATCATATCGCTCAACGCAGCACCGCACCCTGTCACGAAACCATACCAGCGACCTTTGTTCAGCGTGCGCTGCACACAGAGCACCCCAACTGGTCCCATCGGAGCAGATGCAATAATGCCAATGAGCAGCCCCTTGAAGACGATGTCCAGGAGGTTGGGTATGTCTGAAATGTTGGGTATCGTGTTTACATCGAACGGCATAACGGGTGCAAAGATACAAATAATTTGTGACATTAGCAAAAATATCACTAAGAATTAATTTGGCACGACTTTTGCAAGAGCGATTTGAAAGAATTGAAACACTTAACAGATTATGCAAAAAGGTAACATTGGGGTTACGACCGAGAACATCTTCCCCGTCATCAAAAAGTTTCTCTATAGCGATCAGGAGATATTCCTGCGCGAAATGGTAAGTAATGCCGTCGATGCCACGCAGAAGATGAAGACGCTGGCAGAGAAGGGTGAGTACAAAGGCGAACTGGGTGATTTGACTGTACGCGTCAGCCTGGATGCCGACAAGGGCACCATCACCATCAGTGACCACGGTATCGGCATGACCGAAGAGGAGATAGACAAGTACATCAATCAGATTGCCTTCTCAGGCGTTACTGACTTCCTCGAGAAATACAAGGATAACGTCAACAACATTATCGGCCACTTCGGACTGGGCTTCTACTCTGCTTTTATGGTCTCAAAGAAAGTGGAGATCATCACACGCAGTTACAAGGAAGACGCTAAGGCCGTCAAGTGGAGTTGCGACGGATCGCCTGCCTACGAGATTGACGATGCCGAGCGTGCTGACCACGGATCTGACATCATCCTCTATATTGACGACGACTCGAAGGAGTTCCTCGACAAGAGCAAACTCGAGCAGTTGCTCAACAAGTACTGTAAGTTCCTGCCTGTGCCCATCGCCTTCGGCAAGAAGCAGGAATGGTCAAAGGAAGAAAGCAAGATGGTAGATACCCAGGAGGACAATATTATAAATAATGTGGCTCCACTGTGGACGTCGACTCCGTCGACGCTAAAGGACGAGGATTACAAGTCGTTCTATCGCACCCTCTACCCCATGCACGACGAGCCTCTGTTCTGGATTCACCTCAATGTTGACTATCCCTTCAACCTCACGGGTATCCTCTACTTCCCACGCATCAAGAACTCGCTGGAACTGCAGAAGAACAAGATTCAACTTTACTGCAACCAGGTCTTCGTGACCGATCAGGTAGAAGGTATCGTACCTGAGTTCCTGACCCTGCTCCATGGTGTCATCGATTCACCCGATATTCCCCTGAACGTCTCTCGTAGTTATCTCCAGAGCGACCGCGAGGTGAAGAAGATTTCCACCTATATCACCAAGAAGGTCAGCGACCGCTTGAAGGCTATCTTCAACGAAGACCGCAAGGCCTATGAGGAGAAGTGGGACGACTTGAAACTCTTCATCAACTATGGCATCCTCACCGAGGAGAACTTCTACGACCGCGCCAAGGATTTCTCACTCTTCAAGGACACAGAGGGCAAGTACTTCACTTTCGATGAATACAAGACCCTCATCGAGGCCGCCCAGAAAGACAAGAACGACAACTTGGTCTATCTCTATGCCACCAACAAGGACGACCAGTACTCTTACATCAAAGCCGCTCAGGACAAGGGCTACTCAGTTCTGTTGTTCGACGGACAACTCGATGTGCCCTGCATCCAGACCCTGGAGCAGAAGTTCGAGAAGAGCCACTTTACCCGTGTGGACTCTGACACCGTGGACCATCTGATTCAGAAGGATGACAAACCCAAGACTGACCTGAGTGACAACGAGCGTGACAATCTGTCAGCCGTGTTCCAGAGTCAGGTGCCCAAGATAGAAAAGGCAGAGTTCATCGTTGAGGTCAACGCCTTGGGAGCCGAGCAGCGTCCTGTGGTCATCACCCAGAACGAGTGGATGCGTCGTATGAAGGAGATGAGCCGCTACCAGAGTGGCATGGGCTTCTATGGTCAGATGCCCGATACCTTCAATATCGTGCTGAACAGCGACCACCGTCTCATTAAGGATGTTCTCTCTAACATTGCCTCACAACTCTCATCAGACCTTCAGCCCATCGAGGCCGAGATTAAGGGACAGGAGGCACGTCTCGCTGCCCTCAACCAGCAGACCGAGGGCAAGAAACCCGAGGAGATCACGCAGGAGCAGAAGGACGACAAGGCCAACACCCAGAAGGCTATCGACGACCAGAAAGCCAAGAAAGAAAGTGTGCTTGGTAGTTTCGCTGCCAACAACGACATCGTACATCAACTCATCGACCTGGCCCTGCTTCAGAATGGCATGCTGAAGGGTGAGGCTTTGGACAAATTCCTCCGTCGTAGCGTCGACCTCATCAAGTAATTTGATTCGACAATAATAGAAAATGAGCAGCCAAATCAATGACTGCTCATTTTTTATGCTTTCCAGCGATGATGACCGCTATCCGTTCATTGACATGAGGAACTCCTCGTTGTTGCGGCTCTGTACCAGTCGGTCGCGAAGGGTGTTCATAGCCTCGATGGGGTTCATCTCTGCAATGAACTTGCGGACAATCCACATGCGGTTAAGTGTTGTGGGATCCTGCAGCAAGTCGTCACGACGGGTAGAAGACTGTACAAGGTTCAGAGCCGGGAAGATACGCTTGTTCGAGAGCATACGGTCAAGTTGTATCTCAGAGTTACCTGTACCCTTGAACTCCTCGAAGATCACCTCGTCCATCTTTGAACCAGTATCCACCAGTGCTGTGGCGATGATGGTCAGCGAACCACCGTTCTCAATCTTACGTGCAGCACCGAAGAAGCGCTTGGGCTTCTGTAGGGCGTTGGCATCGACACCACCGGTAAGCACCTTGCCGCTGGCAGGCGACACCGTATTGTATGCACGGGCCAGTCGGGTGATGGAATCCAGGAAGATGACGACATCATGACCGCACTCCACCATACGCTTAGCCTTCTCGAGCACGATACCGGCAATCTTCACATGTCGGTCGGCGGGCTCGTCAAAGGTCGATGCGATGACCTCGGCATTCACCGTGCGGCTCATGTCCGTAACCTCCTCAGGGCGCTCGTCAATGAGCAACATCATGATGTAAGCCTCAGGATGGTTGGCTGCAATAGCGTTGGCGATGTCCTTCATCAGGATGGTCTTACCAGTTTTGGGTTGTGCCACGATCAGCGCACGCTGTCCCTTTCCGATAGGTGCGAAAAGGTCGACGATACGGGTTGAAGGATTGGTGGTGGCAGGGTCGCCGCAGAGTTTGAACTTCTCTTCTGGGAAGAGCGGCGTGAGATGCTCGAACGACACACGGTCACGCACCTCAATGGGGTTGCGGCCATTGATGAGGTTGACATTCGACATAGCGAAATACTTCTCATTGTCGTGTGGCGGACGCACCGTGCAGTCCACCACGTCGCCTGTTTTCAGACTGTACTTCTTGATTTGCTGGGGCGACACGTAAATATCGTCAGGCGACGAGAGGTAGTTGTAGTCGCTGGAACGCAGGAATCCGTAGCCGTCCTGCATGATCTCCAGCACGCCATTACCTTGAATGATGTCCTCGAAGTCGTAGCGTGCGCTGGCTGCCGAGCGTGGAGCAGATGCTGGCTGGAATGCCGGCTCTGCGGTTTGCTGCACGACGGGACGGTCGAAGATATCGAGTGTAGGAATGGCACTCTGATCCTCGATAGGCAGATCGACAACGGTGATGAAGTCTGTACCGTCACCTGGGTCGCCTTCCCACACGCCATCGTAGTCTTCCGGCATTGGCTCATCCTCCATTTCCTGATTGTGATGGGCCATCTTCTCCTGCAACTGCTCCAGCATGTTCTGGTCGAGGTCTGCATCTTCGTTTGCTGCCTCGGCGGTTGCTTCTGGTACCAGGGCTTCCTGTGCTTGTGCTTCTTCCATCTGGGCCTGTTCTGCGGCAGCGGCAGCAGCGGCAGCGGCAGCAGCCTCTTCGGCAGCCTTCTCAGCCTTGCTCTTGCGACCGCGACGTTTCTTGGGCTTTTCCTCAACGATGGGCTCCTCGGCAGGTTTCTCAGCCTGCACTTCTGGTGCTGGCATATCTGAGAAGAGTGAAGGAGCCTCTACGTTCATATTCTTCTGGTTCATCACGTCGTAGTTCTCGCCCTCTTTTCCATTGACGGTATAGACGTGGTCAGTATCTTTCTTGGCAATGCGGGTGCGCTTGCGCTTCGGAGTTTCCGAAACCGAAGCAGTCTCAGCGGCCTTGTCCAGAATGTCGTAGATCACCTTTTCCAGTTCGTCGTTCTGCGACACTTTGACACCCAGTTGCCCGGCAATCTCCATCAGTTGGGGTATTGCCATCTGTTCTAATTGTTCTTTGGTATACATAAAATCAGCACTTTGTTTGCTTATGCGTAAGATGTGGATTTGAGACTAAAAGCGCTTCAAGGACTGTAGCGCTATGATAATCGTGTGCAAAGGTAGTCATTTTTTTTGTAACGACAAAGAAAATGACTACCTTTTTATCTTTATTTCACTACTTTTTCAGAGGAACGAGTATACTGAAGGTTGAACCTTCGCCCAAGACAGACTCTACCGTCACGTCGCCGCCAATCTTGCGGGCAAAGTCCGCACAGAGTTGCAAGCCGAGTCCTGAGCCTTCTTCGCCGTCGGTTCCATAGGTGGTATCACCCTTGCGGAAGATCGTGTCAATACGGTCGGGTGCGATGCCTACGCCGTGGTCGCGGACGCTGATCTTGGCAAATTCGTCTTCTTGCGACATCAGTATCTCTATCGTGCTGTCTTCTGGAGAGAACTTGATAGCGTTAGAGAGGAAGTTGCGCATGACGGTCTTCAGCATGTCATTATCGGCACGCACCATCAGCGGTTCACCTTTCCACTTGTAGTCCAACTTGATTTTCTTGGTCATGGCTATCATCTCGAAGATCTCTACCACGCCAGGCACGATGTCGTTCAGGTCGAGGTCTTGCAGCACCACGTTCAGTCGTCCGGTCTGGCTCTTGGTCCACTTCAGCAGGTTGTCCAGCAGGTCGTGGCAGTCCTCGCTCTCCTTGTTGGCCTTGTCGAGCAGTTCGAAGAGTTCAGGTCCTATCACATCCTTGGGCACCGCGTTGACCACCAGGTTGAGCACCATGCGGATGCTGGCCATTGGCGAGCGCAGGTCGTGGGCGATGACTGAGTACATCTTGTCTCGGTTCTTGATCGTGGCCCGCAGGTCGCTGTTCTGCTTCTCGATGATGCGGGTGGCTGCCACCAGTTTGATCTGGTGGAAGACGCGCACCACCAGTTCCTCCTTATTAAAAGGCTTGGTCAGGAAGTCGCTGGCTCCCACCTTGAATCCGTGCACCAGGTCGCTGGGGTTGTTGAGGGCCGTCAGGAAGATGATGGGTATATCCGCCGTCTCCGGATCTTTCTTGAGGATGGTAGCCGTATCAAATCCGTTGATATCAGGCATCATGACATCGAGCAGTATCAGGTCAGGTTTTTCTGTCTTTGCCATCTCGATGCACATGTTTCCACCGCTGGCCGTACAGATCTGATACTTCTCGTTGGTGAGGAGGATTTTTAGTAGCAGCACGTTGCTGACCACATCATCAACAATCAAGACTTTGAATTCGCTCTTATCGATTACGGAATCGAGTCCTACGTTTCGAGTTGTGTCACTCATTTTGTTGTATTGATTTATTTCGAAGGGCAAAGATACATTATTTATTTGTAACAGCCAAATCTTAGGGTGAAATTTTTCTTTGACAGCGCAAATATTCGCCTATTCATGTTCTTGTAAGAAGAAAAATGATTACCTTTGCACGCAGAAATGGACAAGATAATCATGGGCATTGACCCTGGAACGAACATTATGGGCTATGGCGTGCTGGAAGTGACCGACGGAAAGGCGCACATGGTGACGATGGGCATCATCGATCTAAGGAAGTTTCCTGATGCCTATCTGAAGTTGGGTCATATCTTCGAGCGGGTGACTGGCATCATCGATTCCTACCTGCCCGACGAATTGGCTATCGAGGCTCCCTTCTTCGGCAAGAATGTGCAGTCGATGCTCAAACTGGGACGTGCCCAGGGAGTGGCCATTGCTGCCGCCATCGAGCGTAGCGTGCCCATCCACGAGTATGCCCCCATGAAGATCAAGATGGCGCTCACGGGCAACGGCTCGGCCTCGAAGGAGCAGGTGGCTGGCATGCTGCAGCGCCTGTTGCATATCCCCAACGACGAGATGGGACGTTTCATGGATGCCACCGATGCCCTTGCTGCTGCCTACTGTCACTTCCTGCAGATGGGACGGCCTGAGAGTGGTGCTCCCCACTACAAGGGTTGGAAGGATTTTGTCAACAAGAATCAGGATAAGGTATGGAAAAACCACAAGTCATAGCCATCGTCGGACAGAACGCCAGCGGGAAGACCCTCTACGTTGACAGGCTGCGCAAGCAGTTGGCCAGCGATAGCGTGCGCTACATCGCCTTCAGCGACTCCTATGGCGCCGCTACCGACAGGGCCTACTATCTGCAACTGCGTTGGAACCAGCACGACATCGATGCCGAGACGCCTACGGCCGGCAGCGCCCTGGAACATTCGTTTCTGCTTACGGGACTGGATAATGAGGAGCGGCGCGAACTGCAACGCCATCTCTATGCCCTCTTCGACATGATGCCGCTGCTGGACAAGTATGTCATCACGCTGTCCAGTGGCGAACTGCGCAAACTGCAACTCATCAAGACGCTGATGAGTGGTCCGCGCATACTGATTCTCGACAACCCGTTCATCGGACTGGATGCTGAGACGCGCCAGCAACTGAAGGACTTGCTCCACCGGCTGGTCTGCGAGCAGCAGATGACCCTCTACCTCGTGCTGACACGTGGTGAGGAGGTGCCCGACTATGTCACCGACTTCATCTGGATGACCGACGAGGCGCTTTTCCGAAGCACCCCTGCCCCACTCTCCTCCGAGAAGCGCGAGGCCCTGCTACGGCTGCCAGTACATGCCGACGACTATCATGCCGACATCGTGGCCGATCTCCGTCAAGTCAGCATCCGCTATGGCGAGCGCACCATCCTGAGGGCGCTGGACTGGAGCATCCGTAACGGCGAGCGATGGGCGCTGTCAGGACAAAATGGCAGCGGCAAGTCCACGCTCCTCTCACTCATCTGTGCCGACAACCCGCAGGCCTATGCCTGTGACATCACGCTCTTCGGACACCAGCGCGGATCGGGCGAGAGCATCTGGGACATCAAGAAGCACATCGGCTATGTGTCGCCCGAGATGCACCGCTCCTACCAGCGCAACCTGCCCTGCCTGCAGATTGTGGCCAGCGGCCTCAAGGACACCATTGGTCTCTACACGCGCGCCAGCGAAGCCGAGAAGCAGTTGTGCCGCTGGTGGATGTGGCTCTTCGGCATCGACCATCTGGCCGACCGCTCATTCCTGACTGTCTCGAGCGGTGAGCAACGCCTGGTGCTGCTGGCACGGGCCTTTGTCAAAGACCCCGAACTGCTCATCCTCGACGAGCCCATGCACGGCCTCGATGCCCATCAGCAGCAACTGGTGAAGGACATCATCGACACCTTCTGCCTGCGCACCAACAAGACCCTCATCATGGTGACCCACTACCCGTCGGAACTCCCGTCGTGCATCACCCATCAGAAATATCTCACAAAACAACAATAAACCATCATCAACATGAAGAAAATCATCATCACAACACTACTCCTGCTGGCTACGGTGAACACCGTATTCGCACAGGAAATCTACACGGAAGTGAAGAAAATGGCTCAGGAAAAAGTGGACGATCCCAACAGCGCCCCTATCGTGAAGAACATCAACAAGTTCAAGGTGGATGCGCTGAACTACATGGCCATGAAGATGCGCGAGCAGATGCCCGACTCAAGTGCCGTTCTACTTGACAATATGGCTATCTCGCTCCACAATTTCATCAACAACTATACCCGTGACCTGGTGAGTTGCAGCCAGCAGCCTGCCGCCTATCAGACCAAGGTGATCAGCGCCTACATGGATGCCAGTTACTCCAACCCGCTCTTCAACGACAGCGACGAGGAGGTCACCCTCGCCTATTTCATCGACGGCAAGAGCGTCACGCGCTTCTCGCTCGACACCGATTGGCGACGCGCCATCCTCGCGGCAGAGGCGGCGATGAAGAAACTGAAATAAAAGAAGGGGAGTTTGACGCTCCCCTTCTTCATTATATCTTCAACTCCCTCATCAACTCACTCATGCGTTGCAGCGTGGAGATGCGGGTGGGCACCAGCGGCAGACGCAGCACGTTCTCAATGAAGCCCATCTCGTGGAGCATCGCCTTCACTCCGGCAGGGTTGCCGTCGACGAACAACAGCGAGAAGAGGTCGGTGAAGCGGTGGTGAATCTTGCGGGCAGGATCATACTCGCCACGCATCTGCAACCGGATCATCTTCGAGAACTCCTTGGGCAGCGCGTTGCCGATGACGGAGATGACACCCACGGCACCACACGACACCATCGGGAACGTCAGCGAGTCGTCGCCTGAGATGACGTCAAAGTCCTCCGGCTTGTTCTTGATGATCTCGTCCACCTGCTCTAGGTTACCGCTGGCCTCCTTGATGGCCACGATGTTCTCACAGTCGCGAGCCAGACGGACGGTGGTCTCAGCCTTCAGGTTCACACCCGTGCGCCCAGGCACGTTGTACAGTACCACAGGCAGCGACGTGGCGGCTGCGATGGCCTTGAAGTGCTGGTAAAGTCCCTCCTGCGAAGGCTTGTTGTAGTATGGACAGACGCTCAATATGCCGTCGATGCCCTTGAAGTCACCGTTTTTCAGTTCCTCCACCACAGCAGCCGTGTTGTTGCCGCCGCAGCCCATCAGGATGGGTACGCGCGCCTGCACCTTGTCCACTACCAGTTGTTTGATACGTGCTTTCTCGTCGGCCGTCAGCGTGGGTGTCTCGCCAGTCGTGGCGAGGATACAGAAGAAGTCGGCACCATTGTCCAGTTGATAGTCTACCAGTCGCAGAAGTGCCTCATAATCAACGGATCCGTCTTGCTTGAAAGGGGTTACCAGGGCGATGCCCAGTCCTTTGAAAATGTTATATACCATAAGAGGGTTGCTCAATTTCGACTGCAAAGGTACGAATAAGCGAGGAAAAAACCAAAGGAAAGTACATTTTTCTTTGGTTCTTTCGAGCGAGAGTACCTTAGAGCATCGTCTCAAAGGTACGAATAATTTATGACATGACATCATCAAACAGCAAAAAAATGACAAAAGAGAACTTCTATCTCCCTGCCAGTGGAAGGATGCTTGCTCTTTCTCTGAGGGCTTGGCACGAGTGCAGGATGCCAGCGGTAAGTGGGGCTTTATCGACAAGACGGGCAAGGTGGTAATTCCCTGCCAGTGGAAGGATGCTGGGTCTTTCTTTGAGGGCTTGGCGCTAGTGAAGGATGCCAACAAGAAGTGGGGCTTTATCGACAAGACGGGCAAGGTGGTGATTCCCTGCCAGTGGGAGAATGCTAGGACTTTCTCTGAGGGCTTTGCGCTAGTGCGGGATGACAACGGGAAATGGTGGAAAATAGACAAGACGGGAAAGGTTGTGTGAGTTAGCAAAAAAGTGGCAAGGTGAGACTAAATTAGAATATGCTAAACATTTTGAGGATGCATCTTTTTCGTGATGCATCCTCAATTCATTTGGTTCTATTTCGTAAGATTCAGGTCTGCATATTCCGTTAATCACAATCTTTTGATAAAAGTTCTATTCACAACTAAAAGGTAATCAAAAGTAGTACGTTGTATTCCGATGTAAGTTCTTGTAAATCAGGACTACTTGTTATAACATTCTTTTGATAATAGTAGTATGAAACAGAGGATAATCCC
>Ga0310695_10013581_pt1 | contig 11161 bp, 8 predicted proteins | sample RumenRJG_04DNA_FD_203882 | JGI IMG/M metagenome (GOLD analysis project Ga0310695, IMG submission 203882) | Bovine rumen microbial communities from Lethbridge, Alberta, Canada - RJG_04 (v2) (version 2) | ecosystem: Host-associated > Mammals > Digestive system > Stomach > Rumen | place: Canada... | reverse complement strand
GACTTTTGACGATGCTTTGAAGCAGGTACTGGAAATGGCTAACAAATACAATGCCTATTACAGGGAAATGCAGCATGCAGAAGAGGAATCTGATGCAACCATCATATTGTCAGAATCATTTCAAAATCACTAAGCCTTATGAACTATAAAGAAGTTATCGAATCTAGATATAATCGTCAGAACTGGCAGTTGCTGTTACACGACATTTTTGGCAACAAGATAAAATTCTGGAATACGCCATCAACAATCCCAACCAGTAGTCAGTTTGCCAAACATGCACTTTGGCTGGGTACTATCACATTGAGCGACAACCAGACCATCAGCATCTACGAAGTTGAACTCTCTGATAGCGTTGATATAGAACGCAATCGTCGAGGTATCCGCGATATGTTGCTGACTGACTGGCGAAACAATGGCAATGCTGGAGCTTTTATGTTCTGCTATCGCAAGAACGAGAGTGTGCTTAGATTCTCTTATGTCAGCGAGGCCTGGAACTTTGCTGATGACGGTACCTATCAGAAGGAATCGACGGATGCCAAACGTTTCACTTATTTGCTGGGTGAAGGTCATCGTAGTCGCACGGCCATACAGCAATTTGAGAAACTTAAGGCCAGTGCCCTGTCTCTGAAAGACCTCACAAAAGCATTCTCTGTTGATGCTGTTAGTGATATGTTCTTTGATGGCTACAAAAAGCAATACGAAGACATCATTCAATATGTTACTGGCAAGCGGATGGTGAAGGTCTCTAACAAGTGGGAAGAGAAAGTGATGCATAGTCCTTGCGAGGAAATCATGCAGGAGTTTGCACATTTCCCCAATCCTGAGAAGGCTGTTCGCGACTATGTGAAGAAACTGATGGGCCGTTTGGTGTTCCTTCAGTTCTTGCAAAAGAAAGGTTGGCTGGGCGTGTCTGCTGGTGAACCTTGGGGTACTGGCGACAAAGAGTTCATACAAAACCTCTTTGCTCAGACAGCAGACAAAAACCACTTCATAGACAATGTCCTCGAAGTCCTATTCAACGACCTCAATACTGAGCGTGAAGGTGACTTAGCCACCCCCTCTTTGGGAGGGGGCAGGGGGAGGTTCCTTATCCCTTATCTCAACGGAGGCTTGTTCGAACGTGATGCCACAGACGAAACAGAGTTCCCTCTGCCTGCGAAATATATGCAGAGCTTGCTCGACTTCTTTGCATCCTACAACTTCACCATCGACGAGAATGATCCTGACGATGCAGAAGTAGGTGTTGACCCAGAAATGTTAGGCCGTATTTTCGAGAACCTGCTGGAAGACAACAAAGATAAGGGTGCATTCTACACACCAAAGGAAATCGTCAGTTATATGTGTCGCGAAAGCCTCATTGCCTATCTCCAGACAGATATTGAGGACGAGCCAACGAAAGAAGCTATTCGCCAGTTTGTAACCACTCATGATGTCAACGCTCTTGGCACTAACGACAAGTTCCGTCAACAGGTGGATGAGGCTCTCAAGAATGTCAAAATCTGCGACCCAGCCATTGGCTCAGGTGCCTTCCCAATGGGCCTGCTTAAAGAACTCTTCCAATGCCGCACAGCCCTTGAAGGCATTGACCAAAGCAAAGCCGCAGAAATCAAGAAGCACATCATCCAACAAAATATCTATGGTGTAGATATTGAGCGTGGTGCCGTTGACATCGCCCGCCTCCGTTTCTGGCTCTCTCTGATTGTTGACGAAGAAACACCCCAGGCATTACCAAACCTTGACTTCAAGATTATGCAGGGCAACTCGTTGTTAGAGCAATACAAGGGTGTTGATTTATCCAATATCACAGAGTTGAAGCAAGACAAGGTTGGAGTTTATCAAACCACCATGTTTGATGATATGCTTGATGTGCTGCGTCTTGACTTGCGAAAGAAACTTGACGAATACTACAGCTACACAGACCATAAGCGCAAAGCAATCCTAAAGCAAGACATTATAAATAATGTAAAGCAGCAACTCAAAGAGCAAAGCATCAATGTTGACTTTGGTGACCTCGACCTTTCAGGTAACAACCAATTCATGCTTTGGCATACTTGGTTCTATGATGTATTCTCACAAGGTGGATTTGATATTGTTATTGGCAATCCGCCGTATGTAAGCGTTAAAGCCATATCATCAGAATACAAGAGCATATATTCTAAGAGATTTGAAACAGGTAAAGGACGTTTCAATCTGTTTACTTTATTCATGGAACTATTTTATGAGCTATCATGTGAGGAAGGTTTATTCTGCCTTATTATTCCTGAAGGAATTTATTCCAACATAGAATATCGATATTCAAGAGAACTACTTGTTAAACAATGTATGATTAATCGTCTTTGTACGTTTACAAAGCGAGTTTTTGATGCTTCTGTAGATACGACAATTCTTTTAATCGCAAAGAGGGAAGATAAAAATGAACAAATCGTAATAGATACTGATATTCAGCCTACCTTAAAATATCTTAATCAAACAAACTTAGCTAAAATACCTTATTACTTAATCCCTGTAAAGCTTGAAGGCGAGAATAAAGCACTTGTTGAGAAATTATTATTGTCTCCAGAATATGATAGAGTAGGTAATAATCTAGAAATTCAGCAAGGGATAATTTATACAGGCCAAGCAAAAGAAGATGTTTTTGCTGATTTTATAAAAGATTGTACATACAAGCCGATTTTGGATGGTAGAGATGTTGTAAAATGGCGCATTAACTGGGATATTAAAGAATATGACAGATATCTGTCGTATACAAATAAATTACACCGTCCACGCGAAGAAAGATTATTTTTGGCGGAAAAGAAGATTCTGCTACCTCGAAGGGCAACAAAAATTGTAGCAACTATTGATTATCAACAGTATTATGCGTTGAATACAGCTTATATCTGTTTAAACAAAGAGAATAATTATGAAACAGAGTTTTTGCTTGGAGTTATGAATTCAAAGTTAGTAGACTACTTCTATTCAAAGCTATTTATGGGATGGCAAATAACAATTCCAGCTCTTGAGGTTATACCAATACCTTATTGTACAAGAGAAAAGCAACTTAAAGTTTGTTCATTAGTGAAGAATGCGATTAATACCAAACGCACTAATCCCAGTGCTGATACCTCGGCATTAGAATATGAAATCGACCGCCTTGTCTATCAGCTCTACGGCCTGACGGAAGAAGAAATCAAAATAGTTGAACAATCATAATAGTATGTAACATGACGAAGCATCCAGAGATGACTCACTCTTCATCCTCCTTAGGCTGTATAAAGCCAATGGGTCTGCGATTCTTCAAGGTCGCATTTTGCGACCTTGAAGCCTGTAGCTCAGATAAAGCGAGGCTGATAGCATCGAGTTGGGCACGAGTACTTTCATTGATGTCGTTTTGGTCGGCAAGAATCTCGTTTACCTCTTCTTTGAGTTTGTATAGTTCCTGGGCCAATGTAACAACTTTCTCAGGAAGGGTTGAGAATGTAAGCATTTGCCGCATAGCAACAAACGCTCTTGTAATCTTGATGCTTGTTTCATCGGCAACGGGACTGCGAAGTACACTTGATAGCATCAAGGCTCCAAGTTCCGTGAAAGCGTATGGAAGAGATTTCTTGGGGCGTTTCATTCTTGATGTCATCACAAATTGTGATGAGATAAGGCTCCATTCCTGTTCGGTCAATTGGAACATAAAATCATTGGGAAATCTTCTGGCATTGCGTTTGACTGTTTGGTTAAGAGACCTAGTCTCAACCTCATACAGCATAGCAAGGTCGAAATCAAGCATCACACGCTGTCCGCGAATAATGTATATGAGGTCTTGGATATTTTGTAATTCGTTCATTGTCGTTTTGTTGCTACCGCTGCAAAATTAAGCATAAATTTTGAATTATACAACTAATAGCGAACAAAACATAAATTTTCTATCAATTTGACAAAACTTGAAAAGCTATACAGCATCATAGAGAACTCTCGCGAAGTGGGAGTGAAACTGAGTAAGGATGTCCTTCAGCAAGTAGAAGAACTGGAGGAGGGCATCATCAAGGAAGAGATATTGCCTGCCTTGGGCAATGATATCGCACCACGCTTGGAGCCCATCAAGCGCGACTTGGTGCTCGTAGTGGAGTATCATCCGGGTGAGCCAATCAGCGTTGCGTTAAGCCGTAAGACAAAGATTAGTGAAATTATGGGTGCCAAGACGCTGACACCTCGCAGCAGTACGCCTGTAAAGAGCGAAGAAGAACCAATGGAAGTAGAACCACATGAACCAACAAAGCACATAGAAAACACTACGAAGGGTATGCGCGTCACCTTCCCAGATGGCACAGTCATCTGGCATCGTCAAGCTATCGACACCTTCATCGATGCTCTCAGAAAAATTGGTTTGGACCGCATCCCCAAAGTGGGTATCGAGCATGGTAATGGCTAGTGAATCAAGGGACAACACCTGATCTGTTCTGTCAGAAGAGGATAATCGCGAAAACTATTAACCTATTAACATGGCATGCCTCAAACCCTTTGTACATCGGGGTTTGAGGCATGTTAAATGTTTGCTCAACTATTATCGTTCATTTACTAAGTTCCATGATTGCTTCTCGTACCTTATCTGTAAATAAAGTATGTACCGCCATCACTCTGCCCATATTTCTGCAACAGCGTCTGGATATATTCTGCATTCTTGCGCACACGCTCCTCATTGCCGTCGTAGCCATTGATGAGTACCACCAGATGGCGCGTGTCAATGGTCATCTTCGTACGTTCGTGGTCGCTGGTGGGCGTACCAACACCTCCTTCAGCATCACGGTAGACGGGCAGACCGTGAATGTTGATCATGCCGCGACCAATACCCTCGTAAGGCTCTCCCTCGCGTCCGACACCTAATGTCAGCGTGTCGCCCACGAACTTGTCTGCATCAAAGCCCCCAATGCTGTAGCCGAAAGCGATAGATGCCAGATTGACAAGGTCGACGAGCGTGTCTCTTTGGTACAGTTTCTTGCCCTGCAATACCCTGCGTATCAGCGCCTCCGAGGCGGGACGATAGCGTGACGGGTCTTTGCCACACGCCTTGTACACTCGTCTCGTAGCTGCTATGCTGGTCATTTGCTTCAGCGACTCCGTTGTCAGCTCCGCACGATACCTGTTGCCAAGAGCCTCTATCTCTTGCCACAATTCCTTGCAATACGCTGTGTTTACCACCTGCGCTTCTACGCATGCTCCGACAAACTCAGGACATACACGCTCTATTTCTTGTGATACGATAACCTTCATACCTTCCTATCTTGTACTCTCGGTGCAAAGGTACCATAATCGTATTCCTTACATCGTGTTGCAAAGATAGTGAAAAACGAGCGAAATGCAAAATAAATCGCGATTTATTTTCATTTCTCACACCTGAAGGTCTGAGGGGATACGCGGGAACAGGACATTTGCGTGAAAACATTTAACCTATTAACATAACATGCCTCAATCCCTTTGTCTATCGGGGTTTGAGGCATGTTAAATGTTGCGGAAACATTTAACATACATGAGTAATGATGAAAAAATAGGAGGCGAGAAATTTGGTGTTTCCCGTATTTTTTGCTATCTTTGCATGAGATATGTCGACAATGGAAACGAACAACGGAGAAAAGGCTGGACGTGACTTTCGGAACGTGCCGAAGGGCTACCAGCTGTGTTTTAACAAAGAGTGCCCCAAGAAGGATGAATGCCTGAGATTCATGGTTGGCTGTGCTATTCCTGACGACCGCGATTGGGGCCCTGCCATCTATCCTAATATAAAGATAGGTGAGGAGGGTTGTCGACTCTTTGCTACTGGTGAGCCACAGCGTATGGCGTGGGGCTTTGAGACGTTGTTTGAGGAGGTGAAAAGCAAGCACGAGCGAGGCCTCCGCCTGGCGATGTATCAGTATCTGAACGGTAGCAGCAACTACTATCGTTACCATCATGGGGAGAAACTGCTTAATGCTGAGCAGCAGGAATGGATTATCCAGCTCTTTCAGCGAACGGGCTATACGGAGAACCTGAAATTTGACCATTATACCCATGTTTTTGACTTTTGGAAGTGATTTTTCAGCACAAACGGCTAAGATAACAACTTTTCAGAACCGTTAACAAAATTCCCTGATTTATTCCGTAGGCTTGGGAATTTAATTCCAAAGTCTATGTAGGAATCCTCCCTAATCTGTGTTATTTCATTCCTCAGCTGTGGAATATTAAATACACAGCTAAGTAGGCAATCTGCTCAATGTCAGGCTCTTGCAAAAGCAAGAAAAATTTTGTATCTTTGCATTGGCTTTGGGAAAAAGACTCCCAGGCCATGCGAGAATTATCAAATTTTTACCAAAGAACAATCTTAAAGTTATGCAAAAAGAAATGACATTGAACGGAGAAGCCCTTGCGGCTTCACAAGAGAACGCTCTGGAGGCAGAGCTGTTTCTCCAAGAGAATTACCTGTTCCGTCGCAACGTGCTCAACGGAAAGGTAGAGTTTGCAACCTTGCCTGCTGAGGAGCCCCACTACAGGGCGCTCACCCAGGAGGCGCTGAACAGCATCGTGATTCGTGCCAAGCGCGAGAACATCTGTGAGAAGGGGAATCCGAAGACAGAGATTATGGAGCTGATACACTCTGAAGAGGTACGGGAACATAATCCCATTAAAGAGTACCTGGAGAGCTTGCCGAAGTGGGACGGACAGAACCATGTGGCACAACTTTTCTCGCGACTGCCTGGCATCAGCACGGAGCTGCACGGATTCCTGGCCATCTGGCTTCGCTCAGCCGTTGCCCACTGGCTGCAGATGGATCAAGTGCACGGCAATGAGTGTGTGCCAACCTTGATTGGTGCGCAGGGCTGTGGCAAGACGACCTTCGTGCAACGCCTGCTGCCACTGCATCTGAGGGAGTACTTCCTGGACCACCTGAACCTTTCGAACAAATTCGACAAAGAGATGGCGCTGACCAACAACCTGCTGGTGAACCTTGACGAGTTGGAGGCCATCCGCCCCAGTCAGCATGCTGCCCTGAAGCAGACGCTGTCGAAGGCGAAGGTCAACGGACGCCCCATCTATGGAGCCTCGCAGGAGGACCGTCCGCGTTTCGCCTCGTTCGTCGCCACCACCAATAACCCTCATCCGCTGACAGATGCCACAGGTAGCCGTCGATATATCTGTCTGAGCATTCCCAAGGGTCAGCTGATAGACAACACGGGCGAGATAGACTATGAGCAACTGTATGCGCAGGTGCTGCATGAGGTGAGGGAATTGAAGGCACCCTACTGGTACAACAATGCTGAGGTGATGCGCATTCAGGAGCTAAACCTGAATTACATGGAACAAAAGGACATCGCCGAGATTATCAGCGTGTGCTTCAGAAAGCCTGAGGAGGGTGAGAAGGTAAAGGCGCTGAACAGCGCTCAGATTCTGCAGATGATCCAGTCAGAATACCCCAGCGTGAAGAGCAACCGCAGCACACAGATTCACTTGGGACTGGCCATGAAAGAGCTCGGCATTGACCACCTGCTCTACAACAACAAGCGTCTTTACAAGATCGTCCCGCTGAAAAGCGCATAGGTCGGTTAAATGAATGATAATAGTTGAGCAAACATTTAACATGCCTCAAACCCCGATGTACAAAGGGTTTGAGGCATGTTATGTTAAATGGTTAATAGTTTTGCGAGTCTGGCCTGTTGGGCGCTTGAAGGGTTAATTTCCCACAATTTCCCATAATTTCTGTCCTTAAATATTCTGTAACTGCTCAAAAAGTTGTACCTTTGCAACCGTGAGAAGAAAAACGCTCATATTTCTGCTGCTTTTCGTCATCGTCTTTGTGGTGGCGGAAGTGCCTCGGTTGCGCTTTACCCAAGGCGTTGCTGGGGTGGATAGCGTTGTGATTGGCGACATTGTGGTCGACAATGTTGATAGCAACGCCATCAAGAAGGTTGTGAGCGCCAGTACTATAGTCGACAGTTCCGCTGTCGACAAAAACATCCCCGATACTGCCTCGATGGACTCGTTGCAGTTACTTGTCTGGAAGCGCAACAAGGCTATCGATGACTCGTTGGCCGCCGACTCCGCTAATCGCCAACGCAAGAACGGTATCGATTCTCCTGTGGAATATACGGCTGAGGACTCGATGACATACGACGGAGAGTCTGCTATTGCCCACCTCTATGGTAAGTCGCATGTGAAGTATCAGGATATGGACCTGGAGAGTGACCAGATATACATGTCGCTCGACTCCAGTCTGGTACATGCCACAGGTTCTGTGGACACGACGGGTCAGAAGTTTGGTACGCCCGTGTTCAAGATGGGTAAAGATACGTATGAGACGGACACGATGGCGTTTAACTTCAAGACGAAGAAAGGTCTTATCAGCAATGCCTACACCCAGCAGGACGAAGGCTTTATGACCTCGGAGATTTCCAAGCGCGACGGCAAAGGTGATATGTTCCTGTATCACGGTCGTTATACCACTTGTGACCTGCCTCATCCAGACTTCTACTTTGCGATGTCGCGTGCCAAGGTGCGTCCAGGCAAGAACGTCGTGTTTGGTCCTACCTATCTGGTCGTTTGTGACGTACCGTTGCCTTTTGCTGTTCCTTACGGCTTCTTCCCATTTACGAAGAGCTATTCGTCAGGTTTCATCATGCCGACGTATGGCGATGAGACCTCTCGCGGTTTCTATCTGCGTGATGGTGGCTATTACTTTGCCATCAGCGATAAGATGGACTTGAAGTTGATTGGCGAAATCTATACGAAGGGTTCATGGGGCGTGACAGCCACCTCTAACTATAGGCGTCGTTATCGCTATAATGGTTCGTTACTGGTCAGCTACCAGAACTCCGTGACAGGCGACAAAAATATGCCAGACTATAACAAGACCACCAGTTTCAAGTTGTTGTGGCAGCATACGCAGGACCAGAAGGCCAATCCTTATCGCTCGCTTCGTGCCAGTGTGAACTTTGCAACGACCAGCTATGAGCGTAACAACCTGACGTCGATGTATAACCCACAGTCGCTGACGCAATCGACGCGTACCAGTTCTGTGGCATGGGGCACCAAGTTCTCCAGCCTGGGCATGAGTCTGACCACATCGTTCAACCTCAACCAGAACATGCGCGACTCAGTTATAGACCTGACGATGCCTGATTTGAACGTCAACGTGTCGCAGTTCTATCCCTTCCGCCGAAAGAATATGGTGGGTAAGGAGCGTTGGTACGAGAAGATTAGTGTGCGCTATACTGGTCAGTTCAAGAACGAGATACATACTAAGGAAGACAAACTGATGCACTCCAGCCTGACAAAGGACTGGCGCAACGGTATGCAACACGTGATTCCCATCAGTGGTAACTTTACGCTGTTTAACGTGCTCAATGTCAGTCCTACGTTCAACTTCACCGACCGCATGTACACGCAGAAGTATAAGCGTTCGTGGGATGAAAAGACACAGAAGGAAGTCGTTGACACCATCCAGGGCTTCCATAATGTCTATAACTGGAACCTGTCGCTGGGTCTGTCAACAAAGGTCTATGGCTTCTATGTTCCTAATCGCAAGATTTTTGGTGAGAAGATTGACCGTGTCCGTCACGTCTTCACGCCAACAGTCAGCTTCAGCTATGCACCAGACTTCAGTGCCAGTCGCTATGGTTTCTGGGATACCTACCAGAAGACAGATGCTAAAGGTAATGTGTCGTTGGTGGAGTATAGCATGTACCAAGGTACGCTGTTTGGAGGACCAGGAAAAGGCAAGACAGGTAGCGTGTCGGTGGATATCTCGAACAATATTGAGATGAAGATCAAGAGTGACGACGACTCTACAGGCTTTAAGAAAATCAGTCTGATTGATGAGCTTGGTGCTTCGATGTCGTACAACTTTGCGACCGACTATCACCCGTGGAGTGATCTGAACACTCGTCTGCGCCTGAAACTGACGAAGAGCTATACCTTGAACATCAACGCTGTCTTTGCTACCTATGCTTACGAGGCCGACTCGGTGGGAGCTACGCCTTATATTGGTAATCGCACAGAGTACAGCTATGGCCGCTTCGGTCGTTTCCAGGGTATGTCACAGAACCTGTCGTACACGCTCGACAATAAGAAGGTGGCTAACTTCTTCAAGTGGTTGCGTGGCGAGAAAGTCGATAAGAAAGACAAGAAGGGCAAGGGTGCTGATGGTGAAGATGAGTATGACACAGGTCTGGATACCAACGTAGATAAGGATATGGAGGCTGGCAAGCATGGCGCCCGCAAGGAAAATGCCGGCTTGGCAGAGACCGACGAGGATGGCTATATGAAATTCTCGTTGCCTTGGTCGTTAAGTCTTGGTTATGGTATTACCATGCGTGAGAATACTGCTGGAACGTTCAACTACAATACCATGCGCTATCCCTACAAGTTCACGCAAAGCTTGAATTTCAGTGGTAATATCCGCCTGGCGGATGGTTGGAACATCTCGTTCTCCAGTGGTTACGACTTCGAACAACAGAAACTGTCCATGACTACAGCGTCATTGTCGCGCGACCTGCACTGTTTCAATATGTCGTGTCAAGTGGTACTGTCGCCATATACCAGCTATAACTTCTCGTTCCGTTGTAATGCTGCCACACTGACTGATGCGCTGAAATATGACAAGCGCTCTAGCTACTCTAACGCTGTTCAGTGGTATTAAGCTCGTTGAGCGATTCTTCTTCTCCTACTACCCAGATAATGTCGCCTTCCGCAAAACGACGGTTGGGACGTACTGGCGAGAGGTTTTCTTTACCTTCCTCAATACCCACAACCATACTTCTGTATAGACTGCGAATACCACTCTCTTCCAGTGTCTTGCCCACAAAGGGACTGTCGGCAGAAATGATAAGCTGGCGCAGTTTCATCTCGCGGTTCTCCACTTTGATGTCTTCCTGAATGACTTCTGTTTCCAGTGCATGTGAGAACTTGGCCATCTGTTCATCACTGCCAATGACTTGCAGACGGTCGCAAGGGAAGATGGTGTAGTCGCCATCAGGAATATTCATGCGGAAACCACCACGCAGGATACTGCTGATATGAACACCGTACTTCTTGCCCAGATTCAGCTCTTTCAGCGTGCTACCCATCCATAAGGAGTTGGTGGGAACGTCAAACTCTGCGATATGGATATCACGGTCGAGCAGCTTACCCTCATAGAGCGGGCGCTTCTTGCCTTGCACCTGTG
>Ga0310695_10013578_pt1 | contig 11164 bp, 7 predicted proteins | sample RumenRJG_04DNA_FD_203882 | JGI IMG/M metagenome (GOLD analysis project Ga0310695, IMG submission 203882) | Bovine rumen microbial communities from Lethbridge, Alberta, Canada - RJG_04 (v2) (version 2) | ecosystem: Host-associated > Mammals > Digestive system > Stomach > Rumen | place: Canada... | reverse complement strand
TTGCCAGAAACTAAACCAGATTAATTATAAAGACAACAGTCAGTGCGTGGCATCACAATGGCCGACTATTTATTTTGGTCAGTATTGGCGCGGCAATGGAACGTCAGCATACGTTATACCTGAAGAGGTTAATGTAACTTTCTACGGAGGAACAACCAAGACTCTTTATGATCTTGGAACATATTAATTGCTGCTAATGCAGGGGTTCTTAAGGGGGCGGCAGCCCTCTTAGGAGAAGGGGGAGAGGCGACCCAAGCGTGGAGCAGTGCCGCAGGCAGCCACCGGACTGAGCGCAGCGAGGGAGAAGGCCGAGCGCCTAGCGAGCGCTCGATAAATCTCGCACCCCCATTTTTTTTGATGTTCCTAAACGACAGTCGCGAAGGACTGTCGTTTTTAACGGAACTTCAATTAAGGGTGAAAGGCGTGTGACTCGGTGGATTTGGGCTGAAAGAAAAATTATGAGCCTGCAAAATTATGTAAGTTGCGTTGATGATTGTTTTATCGTGAGCTTCTATGTGATAAAACTCGGAGGCACTGTAATAAAAGCAGGTTCTTTAGGATCTAATGATATTGGGCTCTTTGGTAATAATTCCGGAATAGAACCTCTTAGCTCGATTGGAAATACAACTTTCTTGTTGCGTTTGGAAGTATGTTTTAAGCGGATTATCCTTGCATAGAATCTAGACTGCAGTAGTTTCTGCAAACGATTCTACCGGAATCCCAAGTAATTTGGAGATTTCTTCAGCACTGTATTTTCCGTCAGCAAGCAGCTTTTGGGCATTTTCAACGGCATTTTGTTTTGCACCTTGTTGTAATCCTTGTTGTAAGGCGACGGCAGCTCGTTCATCACCATATTCTTCTACTATTTGACTAACCACCTTTATCCCCTCTGAATCCTGCACATCATATTGTTTTATTACACGATACAGTGCTTCGCCTTTATTAAAGAAATCGTGTTCAAGAATGAAAATAATATAAAGGTTCGGTAACGATTCCGGATCTTCCTGCGATTGGAGGGTATGACTGTCAATCATTGCCTGATGATATCTGATTCTGCGTGTACCAGCCCCTTTTTTTGCCCATTCAAACCTCGCTTTCCCATCATATCGAAATAATTCCAATCTATAGAATAAAATCGCGTTTTGTGTAATAATAAGAAGATTACAAACATTTTTAATAGAGGATACTTTAATGAGCTTTAAACCGGTTGATCCAAAAGTTGATTTTCCTAAACAGGAAGAATCTGTATTAAAATTCTGGCAGGATAACGACATTTTTAAAAAGTCTGTAAGCCAGAGAGAAGGGGCAGAGGACTTTGTATTTTATGACGGCCCTCCGTTTGCAACAGGCCTTCCACACTTTGGACATTTTATTCCGTCAACCATTAAAGATATTATTCCGCGCTATCAGACTATGAAAGGTAAGCGCGTTGAGCGTCGCTTTGGCTGGGACTGTCACGGTCTTCCAGTTGAAAATCTTATTGAAAAAGAACTTGGCTTGAACTCTAAGCACGAAATTGAAGCTTTGGGTATTGATAAATTTAACGAAGCTTGCCGCGCTTCAGTTCTCAAATATACTTCAGAATGGCGTAAAACAATTACACGTATGGGCCGCTGGGTAGATTTTGACCACGACTATAAGACAATGAATCCGGAATTCATGGAATCTATCTGGTGGGTTGCAAAATCTCTCTGGGACAAAGGACTTATCTACGAAGGAAAATATATTCTTCCATATTGTCCACGCTGTTCTACCGTACTCTCTACACACGAGCTTGCTCAGGGCTACAAGGACGTTCAGGATCAGACTGTAACTGTACGATTTAAGATTACTAAGGCTCCTGCTGGTGTAAACGATCCTGACATGGCAAACGGAAAAACATACTTCCTTGCCTGGACAACAACTCCATGGACATTGCCTTCAAACCTCGGTCTTTGTATGGGACCAGAAATTGATTATGTAAAGATTCTCGATAAAGAAAGCGGAGATTTCTACATTTTTGCCGAAGCACGCCTTTCTGCATATTACAAATCAGAAGATGCTTATGACATCATTTACCGTCATAAAGGTAAAGACTTTATTGGCGCTGAATATGAACCATTGTTCCCATATTTTGCTCAGCTCAAAGATCCTAAAAAATGTGAAGAAATGAGTGGTCAGAAGTGCGAAAAGGGTGCATTCCGCATGTTCAATGCAGACTACGTTTCTACTGAAGACGGAACTGGTATTGTTCATATTGCACCTGCCTTTGGTGAAGAAGATAACAAGGTATTCCGCGGTTCCGGCGTTCCAAATGTTGAGCCAATCGATGCTGAATGTAAGTTCACAAAAGAAGTTCCAGACTATCAGGGTATTTTCGTAAAAGATGCTGATAAAGATATTATGAAGCGCCTTAAGGATGAAGGAAAACTTGTAAAACGTGATTCTATCGTTCACTCATATCCACATTGCTGGCGTTGTGGTTCTCCATTGATTTACCGCGGTATTGGTTCATGGTTCGTAAAGGTAGCTGATTATCATGACGTTCTTCTTCGCGCAAATAGCAAAATCAACTGGCAGCCTAACCACATTAAGGAAGGCCGCTTTGGTAAGTGGCTTGCAGGAGCACGTGACTGGGCTGTAAGCCGTAACCGCTACTGGGGTAACCCAATTCCAATCTGGCGTTGTGATGATCCTGATTGTAAACATACAGTATGTGTAGGAAGTCGCCAGGAACTTAAAGAGCTTTCTGGTGTTTATCCGGAAGATTTGCACAAGCAGTTTGTAGACAAGATTACTTTTAAATGTCCAAAATGCGGAAAAGGCACAATGCGCCGCATTCCTGAAGTATTTGACTGCTGGTTCGAATCAGGTAGTATGCCTTATGCTCAGCAACACTATCCGTTTGAAAATAAAGAGAAGTTTGAAAAGAACTTCCCTGCAAACTTCATCTCAGAAGGTCTTGACCAGACACGCGGTTGGTTCTATACACTTACAGTTCTTGCAGCACAGCTTTTTGATAAGCCTGCTTTCGAAAACTGTATCGTAAACGGAATTGTACTTGCATCAGACGGCCGTAAAATGTCTAAGTCTTTGCGCAACTATACTGACCCAGTTGAAGCAATCAACAAGTTTGGTGCAGATGCAATCCGTCTCTTCCTCATGCACTCAGCTGTTGTTAAGGCAGATGAAATCCGCTACTCAGACGAAGGTGTTCGCGATGTTCTTAAGTCAATTATTATTCCTTGGTGGAACTCTTACTCATTCTTTGTAACTTATGCAAATATTGATAAGGTTTCTCCAACAGGTCATATGTTTGATTCAAAGCTCCCTTCAAATCCTCTGGATGCATGGCTGCTTTCTATCACTCAGAAACTTATTACAGACGTAACTGCTGCTCTCGATAGTTATGATCTTTCTGGTTCTATCGACCCGATCGTAAACTTCATCGACGAACTTAATAACTGGTATATCCGCCGCAGCCGCCGCCGTTTCTGGAAATCAGAAAACGACAGCGACAAGGCAGAAGCTTACGAAGCACTTTATATTGCCCTCAAGACTCTTGCAGAAGTTGCAGCTCCATTTGTTCCATTTATCACAGAAGAAATGTATCAGAACCTTAAGACTTCTGAAGATAAAGAATCAGTTCACCTCTGCGATTATCCAGCTCCTAACAAGGCATGGATTAACGAAGAACTTGAGTTCAAGATGGCAACTGTACAGAAGGCTGTTTCTATGGGACACAGCTTGCGCAATCAGTTCAACCTTAAGAACCGCCAGCCATTGGCAAGCGTTGCTTTGGTAACACGTAATCCAAACGAAAAATCAGTTTTGTCTGAAATGCAGGATACAATTGCCGAAGAATTGAACGTTAAAAAGGTTGAATTCCACGACCGCGAAGACGAGCTTGTAGAATACAAGGCAAAGGCAAACTTTAAGGTTCTTGGAAAAGAGCTTGGACCTTTGATGAAGCAGGCTGCTGGTATTATTCAGACTCTTTCTAGCGAGCAGATTCAGTCAATTCTTGACGGAACAAAGCTTTCTATTGATGTTGCAGGAACTGCAGTTGAACTTAACGAAGAAAAGGTAATTGTAGAACGCTTTGAAAAAGATGACCTTAAGGTTTTGAACGACGGAACTCTTACAGTTGGTCTTGATTCAAAAATCACAGATGAACTTAAAAAAGAGGGGTATGTTCGTGACCTTATCCGCGGTATTCAGAACCAGCGCAAGGAAAACGGTTATAATGTAACAGACCGCATTAACCTTGTGCTTTGCGGAGACGCAGATCTGGAAGCTGCATACAAAATGTTTGCAGATTACATTTCAAACGAAACTCTTGCTTCTAAAACTGAATGGAAGGCTGGTCTTTCCGGAGCTTACGAAGTTGAAGCAGACGACAAAAAATGGAGTTTTACTGTTGAAAAAGCATAAGTTCTGGCGGAATTTTTCCGCTGCAATTTCTGTAATTTTACTCGGTTTTACAGTCTTCTTTTCGGGCTGTAAAACCCTGCCTGCAGAGCTTGATGAAAATAAAGTTGACCCTCTTTATCTTTTAGATAATGAAAGTTCATTTTATATGGCAATACCGGCCGCAGCAGATAAAAAACTTATTGAAAGAATTATAAAAAACAATCTTCGTGATGTTTCTGATTCAGATGCAAAAAATCTGTCAGACAGAATTACAAAGGTTTATTGCGGACTTAACCGTCATAAAAACCATACAGCGATTCAGGCAGCAGTAGAGGCCGATGTTCCTTTAAAATACGTGCCGTCAATTATGTCTAAGAAAAACGGTTGGGAAACAATGGAATATGTTTCTGCACAGACTGCAAATAAGTACAATCTTTATCATAAGGATTCTGTTGATATTGCCTTTCCTTCCAAAGACCTGATTTGCCTTGGACGCAATCTTGTTGGAATGGTAGAAACCTATGATTACCTTAAATACAATGGAGACGACTGTGAAGATGCTCTTTTCGAACCTCAGCTTTCTGATTCGCTTTATGATTATCTGAAAACAGCAGATAACGAAATCAGATTTTATGCAAATAAGCCGCAGTCCTTCCTTACAATTTTAACCGGCGCACAGCTGAACCTTCAGCTTGTTGATGTAAAGGGTTCTTTTGTAACAGATCCAAAACATGCAGACCAGTATCTTCTTTCTATTGAGTTTAATTTTAAGAGCGAAAAATATCTTAAAGCCGGACGGTCAATGCTTGCGCTTGCATTTAGTCTTGCAAACGGCCAGGAAGAAATTGAATCTTCAACAAAACTTAAAATCAGCAATATAAAGCTTAAAAAAGAGCAGCTATATAAAATTATTGTTTTATAAACGGAGCGTAAAATGACAAAAGACAACAAAATTATTTTAAAAGCAGAAGATTTGGATGGATATCTTACATCTGAAGATATGAATGATTTGCAGACTTTGGAATTGCTTTTTAAGGATACAATGAAGTCTTTTGAGCCTGTTGATGAAGCAAAAATCATTGAAGGTTACGATAAAATGGGTCATAAAATGCAGGAAATTTGTGCAAAGCATCCTGCAATTAAGGTTTACTCTTTTGTTACCGAAGAAGGTGCTCATGCAGAATGTTCCCGCGTTATTTCAAAACTTCGCGATGAACGTACCGACCATCAGGAATTTATGTATTACAGTCAGCGCGCTTACGAAATGCTTTTCCGCATGGCTTATACAGACCAGCATTCTGACAAAAAAGGTCACATGATAGTTAAGACTCCGGTAACTTTTCCGGTTCAGAATTATGCAGTTCATAAAATTCCAGACATCGACCACAAAATTGAAAATACCGTTATGTGTGTAATGCTTCGTGGTGCTCTTCTTCCAAGTATGATTATGTCTAAGGAAATTCAGGAATATTCAAGCCACGGCTATAAAACACCTTTTGCTCTTTTTAAAATCAGCCGCAACGATACAAAGAACGAAGCTGATATGGAATACATCATGGACCTTAACAAATCCTTCTTTAATCTTGAACAGCTCGATGGTAAAGATTTGATTTTTGCTGATCCTATGAATGCAACTGGCGGTTCCCTTGTAACTGTTGTAAAATATCTTCAGAGTCAGGGTGTTCGTCCAAAATCAATTGCTTTCTTTAATACAATTTCTACTCTTAAAGGTTCAATCCGCGTAACCCGCGCTCTCGAAAACTGTACCTGCTATACTTTGTGGCTTGACCCTGTAATGAATGAGAAGGCTTATATTATGCCAGGTCTTGGAGATGCCGGCGACCGCTTGAATGGCTGCGATACAAAAGATGCTCCTCGCAATATGATTCAGCTGATTGCAGATTACGGCCACAACATTTCCGGATTGTATAAATCTCAGCTTTATGAAATTGAAAAAATCGTTCTTGGCTAGTTTTCGTTTACCTAAACAGGGGTGCTTATGCGGCGTCCTTGTTTTTATGTCAGCATTTTTGTTTTTCTCCTGTGTTTCAAAACCGGTTCCAATTCCCGGTGATGCTGATTTAACTAAAAAAGATTTGCATAAACAGTATTATGAATTGGGCAACGAATATTATTCACTTAAAAATTATGATAAAGCTCTTGTTTTTTATAAGTATGCAATGGAAAACAAAAGCATGTATTCTGCTGCCTTGTATAAATGCTCGCTGGTTTATATTCAAAAATCAGACTGGAAAAATGCAGAAATTTCTTTTCAGAACCTTCTAAAAAAAGATGCTGCAAATGATAGTTTAAAAGCTTCTCTAGCGTATGTTTATGCAATGCAAGGGGAATACGAAAGTGCAGAAGAAATCTACACGGCATTAATTGAAAAGCAGCCTGATAATTCAGAATATCTTGAAAATCTTATTGCAATAAAACTTTCTCAAAATGACGCTGCAACTTCAGAAGAACTGTTAAAATCATTAAAAGAAAAGTTCCCGGACAGAAAGAGCATCAAAAAATTTACAGATGCTCTAGAAGACCTTAAAAGCAAAGAGATTGAGAAAAAATAAAATCAGAGTTTATTCAGTTTCTACGAATTTGCGGTATTTCTCTGCATTTACACGGAAAGCAATTATTTGCGAATCATTATCTGTAAGAGCGTGCTTAAGAGCTTCGTCTGCTTCCTGCAAAATTCTGTCTGCAGTTACCATTCGTACAGAACGTGTAGAAATTCCTATATAACATTTTGATGCATTTTCAAGAATTCTGTTTATATCTGCATGAAGCTTGTCTGCAAAATTTAAAGCCTGATCAAGTGTCATGCTTATCTTAAGACCAACGTAACTGTCGTCCTTGTATTCAAAAATCAAATCCTTAAACTGGAACTGAACCGAAAGATATTCGCAGATTTTTGCTGTAAGCGGATTTGTTCTTTCTACGCCCGGAACTTTTATTACAAAAACGGCAATGTCAAATTCTGATGCAATCGCACGGTTTATTTCATTATCAAGTCTTGTAAGAAGGTAAGATTCCCAGCCAAGTCCTGTTACAGGTGAAAAAAGTCCGGAAGGTGTTTCTGTGTTATTTTTAGCAAGATTTAATGGCTTAATTTCGTCGCTTGGAAGTGTTTCTTCTTTTGCTGGCTGAGGCTGCTGTGGCGCTGCGGCAATTGTTTCCTGGACGTCTGCAGAACCAGAGTTTTGTGTTTGAACAGAAGCCTGCTGAAGCTGAATTTCAGAAGTTTCCAAATTTTTTTCTGATTCTATCTGGTTTATATTGCCATCATTTTCGTTTTCAAAATATTCCTCATCAGAAGCTGTTTCGTCTGCATCTTCCTCAGAATACTTTGATGCTGAATCAATGCTGTTTACATAGAAAATAAGCACGCCTGTAATAACAGTTACAATTAAAATTATAAGGAATGAAATGCGTGAATAATAAAAAATAGAGTAGGGACGAAGTAAAAACAAAGTTGAATTAATGCGATAAACTCTTCCATCTGCAGAAAAAGAATCTGTATACGGCTGAACTAAAGAAGAAGTTGAGCTTCGGCTGTTTCCATTATAACTATAGTTGAAAATTGATGTTGAATCACATGAGATGTCCAGCGAATCAAAATCCTGATAATTTTCAATACACTCTGAAATTGTTGAAAAGTCCTTTGAAACTATTTTTTGTTTTAAAGACATAACCAGCTGTTTTTGAATTTCCTGTGTACGAGGAATTCCGTCCTCGTATTCTGAATAAAGATTTATGCCAAGGAACGCAAGTGCAAAAATAAATAAAATTGAAGCTGCAACCGAATACGGAATAATAAAGCGATTTTTCATACTATTTATTATAACTAACAAAAGACGAGTATGCAAGTTTTAGAAATTCATTAAAGCTGTAATTTTTGTATTTTTTATTTTTTCTAAGCCATGCAATGTATGGGAGAAAAATCTGTTTAATACTTTGCGGATTTTCTTTTTTAATGGAAGCAAGAAATAATTCATAATTAAAAGCCTTTGTATTACTTAAAAGTTTTGACTTTGAATTATTTTTTATAAAATAAACTTCGTCTTTGTCTGTAAAACTAAGTCCGTTGTTTTTAAGATATTCAAGCAGAGATTCTTTGTAGCGTAAAAGCGTCTGTGTACTTGTTCTTTTTTCTGAAAGTTTTTCAAGTTCTGTACGGAACATAAGTCTGTCAAAATCTGTCTGGCTGTTTTTTATGCGGCTTTGAAATTTTGAATACAGCGCGTCCAGATAAGTTCCTTTTGTGTATGCTTTGCCGTTTGAATAGGAAAAATCGGCTCCGTAAACTTCTATGTTTTTAAAGCCGGATTTTACAGCAAAATCTATTGCGGTAATTGTAACTGTTCCGGCTCCCGAGTAAAGCTTAAGAAAACTTCTGTCTGAAAAACTGTCTGCGTAAAGTGAAAGCGGGTGCCCTGTTACAAAAAAACTTACATTAAATCCTTTGCTAATTATATGATTTACTGCAGAACTGTTAGCACATAAATCAAACAAAAAATGAGTGTCTTTTGCGGCAGTATTTGAACGTGTAAAAAAGTGATTAAACGAAACACTCTGACCGTCTATGGAAACTACAGCATCTGAGTTTATGCCTTTTTTTGATAAAACAGAAAATGCAGTATCTGTTGCAATAATATAAAGTTCGCTGCGTCTGCTTTTTAAGGCTTCAATCTTTTTGTCGAGAGAAGGACCTGCCGCAACTATTACAGCTGTTTTATCTGTTTCTGGATTTATTTTATTTATCTGGTTTTCTGCGTGCTTTAAGTTTGCAAGTATATTGAACTGCCATATTTTACCAAAATGCGACTGAACTGAAAAGTCTGCGGAAATGTCCTGAACCGCAAGTTCAATTTGTTTTTTTATAAAATCCAGAAGCTGAGAATTTACATTACACCAGGCTTTCTGTTCTATTACTCGCAGGTTTCCGTGCAGAGCGGGAATATAATTATTTATAATTGTTGTATGAAGGTTTTCTATTGTGCTAAAAATTATTCTTTCGCTTTTTTCAAGCTCCTTAATTGCTGGAATGCTTTTTATAAGCTGTAAATCTTCTGCCGTTGCTTCAAGTGCAATAATTTTAGCGTTTGTATATTTATCTGCAAGCTTTTGAATAAAAATGCCGCTTCCGGTTCCCAAAACAACAAAAAATGCCTCGTCAGAAAAATCTTTATTTTCGTCTTCGTCAGTCTTTATAGTCAGGGCAAGAAGATTTTCTGCGTCGCGTTCCGGGTTATATTTTGATTCAATCGAGGAACCGTTTTTTAAAAGAGGAATTAAACTTCCGTTTTTTGCTTCTGAAATTTCTTTGTATATTGCTTCAATTTTCATCTGCCAGTTTCCTGATTTTTTTTGAAAGTTCTTCAATTTTCTTTGTAAGTCTTTTCCTGTTTTCTTCTGACTTTCCGCTGTTTATATAAGAAACATATTCAAGCGGAAAAATGTGTCTGTAAAATTCTTCGTCATTAAGCTTTTGTAAAATATCTTCAAAGATTTTTTGTGCAGGAAGCTTAAATTCATTTTCCTTATCTGCAAATCTTTCTTTTAAAAAAACTGATTTTTGTGCTTCGTTATTTTTAGGTAAATCATTTTTTATGAGCTTTTCAAATTCGGCCGGTAATATGTCTTTTATGTTTCCAAGAGTGTTTTTTGCATCGCAAATTACTCTGTATGTTGTGTTTTTGCAATTGTGATTTATAAACCATTCGCGGTAAATTGCAAGACTTTCCTCGTTAATGCTCGATTTTACCAGAAGCGTTTCGTTGTTTTTGAGTCTGTTCAATGTTACAAGCGTAAGAATTTCGTTCATATTCGGTTTACAGTGCGACTTACCTTTGTAATTTGCCATATCAAGTCCACAGAAAAAAACTGGAAAATCTGAATAAGTTTCTGCAAAACTTAGGGCTGTTCCACTTACTGTACCGTTACGTTCAGAGTTTATAAAAACAAAAGGTACGTTGCTGCTTATAAGGTTTGAGGCTCCGTCTGAATATGTTAAAGGAATAATTTTTTGGTTCTTTAAAATTGATTTTTTGCAGAAAGCTTCCGGTGGCAGTGCAAGGGGAATTTCTGGATTATTTATAAGCGGTTTAAGGTGATTTCCTGCCCACCAGCCGCCGTCTGTAGAAATGCACATGTCAGGAATAATTTTATTATACAAAAGAACAGAAAGGGCAGACGAAAGACAAATTATAAAAAATCTTTCCCTGGTATCTTTAATGATTTTTAGTGAATCTTTTAAGCTTGGACCAGAAGCGCATATAAGTACCGGCTTTTTGATTTTTGAATTAAAGCTTACAAAGTTTTTGCCTGATGCATATTTTGCAAAATTGCAGGAATTAATCAGCCATTTTTTTTCAAAGAATTCGCGGGTAACTAAAAGTGTTTTTGCCTTTTGCATTGCAAGTTTTATGCTTTTCCAAACCGCAGTATTAATTTTTTCAAAAACTTTTTCAGATGCTTTCCAGCTTGCAAAAAAAGTACAAAATAATTCTTCTTCGCCAAAGTAGTTAAAAAGCTCTGTGTCAAAGTTATTTTCGTGTTCAAAATAATTAATTACAAAATCAGCTTTGCAGTTATAATCACAAAACTGAGGAACATATCTTATTATTCCAATTTTTTTTTCGGAAAATCTTTCTTTAAGATATTCCGTACAATAGGAAAGGGCTGGTTCTGTTATTACTATTGTTTTTGCATCAAAAGGAATTTCCAGAGTCTGGGCAAAACGTTTTGCTTCGTTTACCGGTGAATAAGA
>Ga0310695_10013576_pt1 | contig 11164 bp, 9 predicted proteins | sample RumenRJG_04DNA_FD_203882 | JGI IMG/M metagenome (GOLD analysis project Ga0310695, IMG submission 203882) | Bovine rumen microbial communities from Lethbridge, Alberta, Canada - RJG_04 (v2) (version 2) | ecosystem: Host-associated > Mammals > Digestive system > Stomach > Rumen | place: Canada... | reverse complement strand
AGTTCATGGGAATGATACAGGCGCTCGATCTCAAACATATCGCCATTGGCGATAAACTCTAAATCCTCGTACTCCTGTGCCCAGAAATAGTTGTTTTTCGTTACCATGATCCGGTCACCGTTCGACAGCTCGTCCTCTTTCCACAGCACTCTCGCCCGAACACCACCGTTATACAGGTTCGTCATCTTGTTACTCCGTGCGATGATCAGCGTCTCTTCGGCACCCACTGTCCGCCAACTCTCCTCTATCGTCTCGATCAACGCTTCCCCCGGCACCCGAATGATATCTTTATTCGGAGTAATCGAAAAATCTCCATTCTCCAATTTCCAATCTCCAATCTTCTCCCTTATCCGCGTCGCCTCACTCAGTATCCCGCTGTCCAAGGCCTGACGTGCCACTTCCGTTAACCCGTCACCCGTCACCTGTAACCCGTAACCCCTCATAAAATCCGCATCCAGCGCAGGACTCAACGAACTGCCTACAGGCGGTAACTGCGCATCGTCGCCCAAAAGGAGTAGGGAACAACCTTGACCGCTATACACGTACTTCACCAGATCGTCCAACAGACATCCGCTACCAAAGGTAGGATTATCCCGATTACCGCTTAACATCGAGGCCTCATCGACGATGAAGAGGGTGTTGCGGTGTAAGTTATCGGATAAGGCAAACGCGTCCGAACCCAACTGCCGTTGCCGGTAGATCTTCTTATGAATGGTATATGCCTGCCGTCCGGAATAACGGCTCAGCACTTTGGCTGCTCTACCCGTCGGTGCCAGTAGCACACACGGCTGCTTCAAACCTTCCAACGCCCGAACCAACGCACTCATCACGCTCGTCTTACCCGTTCCGGCGTAACCGCGTAAGATAAACGCTTTACGGGCTTCGCGGCTGATGATGAACGCACCTAAGGCTTCAAACAATCCCGCCTTCTCCGCATTCGGTTCAAACGGCAATTCCGCCTTAATTCGGTCAATTATGAAGTTTTCTAACATGCAATTAGCAATCAAAAATCACAAATTACAAATTTTTTTTGAAAAAAACTTGTGTGTTTCAAAAAAATGTTGTACCTTTGCAGCCGGTTTTGAGATTTAGAGCAAGTCCTATACGACCAGCTCCCTCTGAATTCCCCCAGGTCTTGACCGAAGCAAGGGTAGGAGGTTGTAGCGGTGCGATGTAGTCAGCTTGCTCTTTTTTTATTTTCCAATCTCCAATCTCCAATCTCCAATATTCAATCTCCAATCGGATTTCCGAAAATCGTGTATTTTACGCCGTTGCGAAGAATAACAATCGTGCCGTTTTCTATCCTCTTTTGACTATCGACTATCGACTTTCCACTCTCCACTCCAGCCAGCTGCATGTTATACGCTGCCCAGGCGTCGGGGATACCGTAACCCATCTTATTTCCGGTGTCGTAGTTCGGATATAAATGCGCTGAACGGATGATCCGTTCCCGGATCTGCATTGCGTTCTCGTTCGGTAAAGCGGACCATAAAGCGGCGGCCATACCTGCTAATAGGGGTGTCGCAAAACTCGTTCCGTTACTTCGCACAATACTTCCGTTCGGATAGAGCAAGGTAGCCTGCACACCTACCGCACACACCTCCGGTTTGATACGTCCGTCGGAAGAAGGACCGTAACTGGAGAAACTGCCGGCAAGACTGTCCACACTTACGGCTCCTACCGTCAGCACACTGTCCGCATCCGCTGGCGCACTGATCGTGCCCCACGATCCGTTACCTTCGTTACCGGCTGCTACGCAGACGAGCATACCTTTCCGTGCCGCGATAGTCGCTGCTCTACTTACACGCGTACTCCTGCCATCCAGGTCCGTGTATTTGTTCAAATCCCATTCGTCGTTATCGAATTGCGCGTAACCCAATGAAACGGAGAACACGTTCACTCCTAACGAGTCCGCTTTCTCCAAGGCCGCCACTAAGTTATCCATCTCCTTCGGACTCTCCGGCTCATCTTCTTCGGACCGCATCAGGTAATAATCGGCTTTCGTCGCCGCTCCGTAGAAACCATCCGTGATACCCGAGATCGTGCTTAAGCACTCCGTGCCGTGCGTTCCCGTAGAACCGTAAAAACCGTCCGCATCGTCCGTGAAGTCAAAATGACCCAACTCCTGGCTTTGACGGAAACAATCTAACGTGTTGGCGTTGTAAAAACCGCCGTCACAGATGGCCATCAGGATCCCTTGACCTTCATAGCCTGCCGCATGTAACGGCAGCAGGTTATAGGTCCCTAACTGCTCATCGGTATAATTGCCGGTCTGTGCTCTGTCTTCTGTCAGTGAAACGGTCGGTGCTCTTCTAAGTCGTTTCGGTCCATAAAGCGAACCGCTGTTATCTCGTGTCTTCTCCACGCTGCTCACGAAACTCCAGGTGCCCACTTCCGCGGCCTGCGCATCGCTCATCTCCACCGTTGCACCGTTGAACCAACGGCTCGTATGATGGATCGTCGCACCGAATGTACGCAGACTGTCCAGATACGCACTATCCACCGGATAATCCAGCTCATCCGTCGGGATGTTCCACTTACTGCGCTGTTCCTGCGCACGCTCACTCAGACTCGGCTCACCCGTCATCGGCTTGCCCGTGAACATCACAAAGAAGATGTTCAGTATGATCATCAAAAACTTAATCATTCAAATCTCCAATTTCCAATATCAAATATCCAATTTCAACGTCAGTTGAACCACATTTTCAACATGTTGGGTATGCGGAAACATATCCACCGGTTGCACTTTCTCCACCTTGTATTGTTTGTCCAGCAGTGCCAGATCCCGTGCCTGCGTCGCCGGGTTGCAACTCACATAGACGATCCGTTTCGGTGCCGCATGCAGGATCACATCCACCACATCCTCATCCATTCCGGCACGAGGTGGGTCGGTGATGATCACGTCCGGTCGTCCGTATTTCGCTATAAACGCGTCGTTGAGCACTTTCTTCATGTCGCCGGCAAAGAACAGGGTGTTCTCGATCCCGTTGATCTTCGAGTTTACTTTCGCGTCCTCAATGGCTTCCGGTACGTACTCGATACCGATCACCTGCCGCGCCTGCCGACTCACGAAATTTGCGATCGTGCCGGTACCGGTATAGAGGTCGTACACCAAAGGTTTCTCCTGTAACCCCTCACCCGTAACCGGTAACCCATCAAAAGCAAAATCCCGTGCCACTTTGTACAGCTCATACGCCTGCTCGGTGTTCGTCTGGTAGAACGATTTGGGACCCACTTTGAACTGCAAACCCTCCATCTCTTCCATGATATAATCCTGCCCGAACCAAACCTTCACATCCTGGTCACCGATCGTGTCGTTGAACTTCAGGTTCTCCACGTACAGCAGCGCAATGATCTCCGGGAACGAGTTATGGAGGAAATCGAGAAAATCTCCAATCTCCAATCTCCAATCTTCAATCGGCTCCCCAAAGGAGACGACAAGCATCATCTCCCCTTTGTGGTTATTGCGCAGCATCAGGGTGCGAAGCAACCCCTCATGGGTATGCTCATTGTAGAACGTCAGCCCGTGTTCCTTTGCGTACGCACGCACGCTATTCCTTATACGATTATTGATCTCCGGCATCAAGTGACATTCCTCGATATCCAGCACCTTGTCAAACGCATTCGGAATATGAAAACCGATACCGGGTTCTTTTTGTAAATCTCCATTCTCCAATTTCCAATTTCCAATCTCCTCCGGAGTAAACCATTTCCGGTCTGCACACGTGAACTCCAACTTATTCCGGTATTCATAGATATGCTTGCTGCCTAAGATCGGCGATATCTCCGGTAACTCGATCTTGCCGATTCGCGTCAGGTTATCGACGATCTGCTGCTGTTTGTATTTGAGTTGCTCCTCGTAGGGAAGGATCTGCCATTTGCATCCGCCGCATACCCCGAAATGCTTGCATTTCGCTTCACACCGCACCTTACTCGGCTCCACGATCCGGATCACTCTCGCCTCCATGAACGAGTGTTTCTTCTTCGTCACCTGCAGATCCACGATGTCTCCCGGCACGCAGTTCGGCACGAAGCACACGATGCCTTCTTGTGCTACCCGTAACCCCTCGTCCGTAACCGCTAACCGCTCACCGCTCACCGCTAACCGCGTCAGCGCCTTTCCTTCCGCCGCTACCCCCGTGATCTCCACATTCTCAATAATCGGTAAATTCTTCTTTTTCATATCTCCAAACCTTTGCGCCTGCAAAGGTACAACAAATATTTGAAATACACAAGATTTTCTTGGAAAATAATCGTTTTTTTTAAAAATAAGAAGATTTTCCAAAGAAAGTTAAGTTTACTTAAAGTTTTTGCGGAAAAGACTTGTTATTTGCACTAAGGTACTACAAATTTTGCATATACACAAGCGCACATGCGTTTTTCCGTAATTTTTTAAATATTTTCCGTAATTATTTGCATATATCAAAAAAAAGCAGTACCTTTGTACCCGCAAAGGTTTTAAAACAAAAACGAACCATTATGGAAGCAGCATTAAGACAACAGGTAAGGCAGTATGCCGGAACTATCTCGGAGGAGAAATGGGATAGCCTACATACCATCGATGAGTTGGATGCATCATTGAAAAGTATTATCCATAATCATTTTCATGAATGAAAAAGTTGGAGGTACGTATAGATGATGGCGTCTTCTTGGATCTGACTGAATTTTATGAGATCAGTCTCAAGAAATATCCCACTTTGGATGAGGCTACAGTATTAAAGAAGGAACAACGGCTTATTCGGGCGTTGAAAGATCTTGGCAAATATGCGCTAACTGACCATAGAGAAGTTAGGCATTTGCTTTGGATACAAAAAGGATATAAGGACTATTACGTAGATGGTTTTCACTTTGGCTACAAAATAGAGACTTTGCCTTCTGGAGAAAGTGTTGTCGTTGTTTACGAAGCCCTGCACGAATTGTTATTTGATTAAAATTGATGCTGCTCGTCAGCATAACCCTCGTCGCTTCCCGACGTTAAACAGGAAGGACATATTGATTTTTCGCGTTTGCGATTTATTGGTCATCTTGGAATGTGAGAAGTTTTATTGATACACCAATAATAAGTCAGCAAGCGCCCATAGTTTGGGCGCGACTTATCGGTGTATGGGCATTTCTCACAGCCTCAAGATGGATAAGGAGCGTCCATTTTTTATTGTATACCAAGCCCCAAAGGTGTAAGAGGGGATGTAAATTGATTTATGATTATGAAAAAGTATTATTTGGTAATGGCACTATTCCTTGTATGTGCTTTGCTCACTTCTTGCGGAAACAACGGGAAACAAGAAGGTCAACAGAAAGAAGATTTCAAACAAAAAGCAGCGATTGAACTGTTAAAGAGATCTCTAAAAAGCCCATCTTCATTTGAGTTAATTAATATAATTGATATGGAAAGTGAGGCACATTCTACTTATGATACTTTATATCATGTTAAAAAAATAAATGAAACAGCGTATTATGACATGAACGTCGTTATTGACTCAATTCAGATATGGCGTACTGACTATCCAGATTGTATGTATTATTTAATTACGTATGATGCAGCAAATTCATATGGAGCTATTCTTCGCGGAAACGAATCTATTTATGTAACGGAAGATAATATGGCATATTTTAGTTTGGATTTTATTTACAAGTATAAGGAAAATAAAGTGTTAGACCATACGGAAAAGTATGATAAAACATATAAAAATGTCATGGCATATGGAGTGAAAAAAGGCACTTGGATTTCAAAAATTGACTTGGGAATCTACTAATGGAATTATCTCTATACATGCTGTTATTCCCGCCACGCCCTACCGCGTGGCGGTTTTCTATTCCCACCTTTGTTCATTTCCAGAAATTGTATTCTGGGTCTTTTTGAATTATTTTGGATCTTTTTTGACAAAATCCTTCCTAAAAATTTGTATATATCAGATTTTTATTGTACCTTTGCAGCGGATTTTGGAAATGTTCAATATCCCTCAACCTCGAATAAAACTCTTTTCGAGGTTTTGTTAAGGTCAAATACATCCAAAAGCGGGTGATTACCGCGTGATAACCCTGTCGTTACCCCGTTATTACCTTGTTATTATCCTACTGTAAAACCAATATCGGTACTCCCAAAGTACCACAACCTGACATAATGTCAGAAATGTAGAAATTCGATAATATTATCGCAAAAATCATGCCAAACTATGTCGCAAGCTGAATTACATTCTCCTTTTAAATCCCTTCGTGGAAATTCAAACTCGACACCTTCATTCAGGCCATTATCCGTGAACGAATCAAACGCCAATTTCTCTAATCATATCCTTTTTTTGCAAATTTATCAGAAAAAACTGCAAAAAGAATGGCATATGCTTGCATATGTCATTTTTTTTTTGTACCTTTGTGCCCGATTTGCGAATAAGATGGAAATACTGATAGCGATAGGAGCGGTTTTGGTGGCGATGGTGCTGCTGAGCGTAGGGGTGATACTGAGGAAGGATCATCGTTTTCGGTCGCAACATATCGCAGAGAATGCGCGTATGAAGCAGGATAAGATTCATTGCGCTACCTCGCAAGATCGGGAGGCTCGGAAAACATCCAAAATGGATGTTTCCGATTTGTAACTGGAAATTGGAAATTTAAAAATTTAGATTTTAAGATATGAAAAGAGAAACGATTCAAAATGTAGTTAATTCGGTTTTGGCAACGGCAGTCGTTGTCTTGTTTGTACTTCATTTCACTTGCGGCAGCAAGTCGTGTTCTGCTCCGGCAGAGCGTGCTCAGATCGAGGCATCGGGGGAACTGATGCCGATCGCTATCGTGAACACGGATTCGATCCTGCTGCATTACACCTTGGCCGTGGAGGCATCGGAGAAGCTGATGTCGCAATATGAGGCGTCGATGGTGCAGCTGGACACGAAGGTGAAAGCCTTCCAGAAAGAGTATGCGACCTTCGAGAAGGACGTGATGGATTTCCAGAAGAAAGTGGAGGCCGGTGCGTTCCTGAGCCGTGAGCGTGCAGAGAGTGAGCAGAAAAAATTGCAGGACAAGGAGCAGCAGCTGATGGCCAAGCAGCAGGATCTGGAGAACCTGCGTCAGAAACTGAGCAACGACCTGATGGCTAACCAAGCGGCGCTGACCCAACAGCTGCAGGATTCCGTACAGGCGTATCTGAGTGAGTTCAATGCAGACGGACATCTGCACCTGATCGTCAACGACGCAGTGCTGCTGAATAAAGTAGCCGGCTACGATATCACCGAAGAGGTTATTGAGGCACTCAATGCACGCTATGCGAAATGAAAGGTGAAAGGTGAAAGGTGAAAGGACATATAAGGTGAAAGGTGAAAGGACATATAAGGTGAAAGGGATTCTTTTCCTTTCAATTTTCATTTTTCAATTTTCAACTTGTCTGGCGCAACGGATTCCGGAGATGATCGAGTACACGGAAGTGTATGATTTTCTGGAGGAGTTGACGACGGACGGCGTCATACGCACCAATGCGGCCATCAAGCCGTACACGCGGGATTATATCGCTGCCAGGCTGATGGAGGCGCAGGCTAAGGACTCGTTGCTGAACAAACGGCAGAAGGACGACTTGCAGTTCTACCTGCAGGACTATGCCTTGGAATGCGACACGCTGCCGACGTATTACAGTTACGGTCACCGGCATGTGACGCAATGGAAGACGGAGGTGTCGAATCTGAACCTCGCTGACCCGAGTCTGCATATCTTAACCAAAGACAAGATCTTCAAGATGCGTGTGCGTCCGATATTGGGCATGGACCTGAGTTACAATAAGAAGGGTCTATGGCAGCACCGCGTCTATGGCGCCGAACTGCAGATGGATATTGCGCATCATCTCAGTATCTGGGGTTCGATACGCGATAACAGCTGGTCCGGTTTAGGTGTGGACGGTTCGAAACTGACCAAGCCGGGATATCTGAATAACCTGGCGGGTGTGCAGTACAAGGAAGCGAACTACGGCGGTGACTTCTCCGATTCGAGAGGAGGTATATCGCTCTACACCTGGTGGGGTTCCGTCGGTGTACAACGGGAACGGATCACCTGGGGTGACGCACAGCATTGTTCGAACATCCTGTCCGGTCATAACCCGGCGGTACCGATGTTCACCATCCAACTGACGCCCTGCAAATGGTTCCAATTCGATTATTTCCATGCATGGCTGCCGTCGAACGTGATCGATTCCACCTATTACTATACCGAACGCGAGAAAGAAGGCGTGACGGGTAGGGAATATCGTCCGGCCAATAAGTTCATGGCGGCGAATATGTTCACTTTCATGCCCTGTAAGTACGTGCAGTTCAGTTTCGGTAACTCGATCGTGTATGCGGAACGGAACGTGCAAGCGGCGTATTTCATTCCCATCGCGTTCTATAAGTCGCTGGATCACCTGTTGACGAAGGGCTTGGGTTCGGAGAACCAGAACAGTCAGGCTTTTGCCACCATCACCGTTCGACCGACGGACCACTTACGACTGTACGGTTCGTTCTTCCTGGATGAGTTTAAGTTAGCGCGTCTGAAGAAAGATAATCCGGAGCATAACCTCGTGTCGTACTTAGTGGGCTTTAACTGGTCCGGCTGGCCGGTGAAGGGTCTGTCGCTGCGCGGTGAGTTCATGCGTAGTTACATCGCCTGTTACACCCATTCGATCAAGGTGCTGGACTTCACGTCGAACAGTTACAACATGGGACATTACATGGGCGACAACGCGCAGTCGATCTTTGTGCAGTTGAGTTACCGTCCGGTACGTGGTCTTAGGCTGACCTTGGACTATACGCAGGACACCAAGTACCGTGCGTATGATTATATCCGTGCTTACATTGCCGGACAACGGAATACGACCACACCGATCATCGCGCAGAAACCCTTTGACGAACCCATCTGGCGCAATGACCAGGTGCAGTTCAGGGCGACGTATGAGGTGTTTAATAACTGCTATGCGCATGTGGATTTTACATGGAACAACGCCCGTGCGTACGCACCGACTTCGGAACGGATTCTCGGCGAAGACCGGGGATGGAATGCCGACGGTACGTCCAAGGAGTTAGCAGGCGATGAGTTGGCGAACTACTACCTCAATAAATATACCCCGACATTCCTGCAGGGTGTGAACTACACGTTCTCCTGTGGGTTGAGTTTCGGATTTTAAATCGTCATGACGTCATGACGTAATAACGACAAAAAGACAAAAAACTAATATAATGAAAAAAGAAATTCAATTCTCCCTTGTCTATCGGGACATGTGGCAGAGTAGTGGCAAGTATGTGCCGCGTAAAGATCAGTTGGCGAAGATTGCACCCGTCATCATCGACATGGGTTGCTTTGACCGTGTGGAGACCAACGGCGGTGCGAGTGAGCAAGTGAACCTCTTGTACGGCGAGAACCCGAACCAAGCCGTTCGTACGTTCTGCAAGCCGTTCAACGAGGCGGGTATCAAGACCCATATGTTGGACCGCGGTCTGAATGCCTTGCGCATGAACCCGGTACCGGCCGATGTGCGCCAACTCATGTACAAAGTAAAGCACGCGCAGGGTACGGATATCACCCGTATTTTCTGCGGTCTCAATGATCCGCGTAACATCATCCCGTCTATCAAATGGGCCAAGGAAGCCGGTATGACGGCGCAGGCCACGATGTGTATCACCTATTCGAAAGTGCACACGGCTGAGTATTATATCAACCTTGCCGAGCAGTTGATCGAAGGCGGTGCGCAGGAGATCTGTCTGAAGGACATGGCGGGTATCGGTCGTCCTCATATGCTGGGCGTGATCGTGGCGGCTATCAAAGAGAAACATCCGGATATCATCATCCAGTACCACGGACATACAGGTCCGGGCTTTAGTGTAGCATCTATGCTGGAAGTAGCCAAAGCCGGCGGTGACGTGCTGGACGTAGCGATGGAGCCGCTCAGCTGGGGTAAGGTGCATCCGGACGTGATCACCATTCAGGCGATGCTCAAAGATGCCGGATTCCTGGTAAAAGATATCAACATGAAAGCCTACATGGAGGCACGTTCGCTCACGCAGGAGTTCATCGATGATTTCTTAGGTTATTGGATCGATCCGAAGAATGCGCTCATGACATCCTTGCTCGTAGGCTGCGGTCTGCCGGGCGGTATGATGGGTTCGCTCATGGCGGATCTCAAAGGCATGCATGCGGCGATCAATGCGAACCTCAAGAAGAAAGGGGAGAAAGAACTGAGCGAAGACGAGTTGTTGGTTCAACTCTTCGACGAGGTACAGCGTATCTGGCCGATGTTGGGAACACCGTGTCTCGTGACACCGTTCAGTCAGTACGTGAAGAACGCAGCACTCATGAACCTCTTCAGCCGTTCGATGGGCGAGAAAGACTTCACGCGCATGGATCCGGCGATGTGGGGTATGATCCTCGGTAAGTCCGGTAAGTTGCCGGGTGAACTGGCGCCGGAGATCATCGAACTCGCCAAGGAGAAAGGCTTTGAGTTCTACACCGACGATCCTCAGAAACTCTATCCGAACGTGCTGCCGCAGTATATCAAGGAGATGGAAGAACTCGGTTGGGACCGCGGTCAGGATGACGAGGAACTGTTCGAGTTCGCTATGCACGACAAGCAGTACCGTGAGTACAAGAGCGGCTTGGCCAAAGAGCAGTTCCTCAAAGACCTCGAAGAGCGTCGTGCGAAAGCAGGAGTAGTAGTCGAAAGTCAAAAGACCGCTCCGCTCAAAGATGAAAGCAAAAATGCTGACGAGTTGGCTGCCGTGGCATACGCCCTCTATCTGGCAGGCAAGAAACCCAAAGAGGGTATTATCACGCTGCCCGAAGTTCATCCGACGGCATGGAATCATAAATATTATACACTTAAATAACATGAAAAAGTATAACTTTAATGCAGGACCGAGTATCCTGCCGCAAGAAGTGATCAAACAGACTGCTGAAGCGGTCATCGATTTTCAAGGTGAAGGACTTTCCGTACTGGAGATTTCTCACCGTGCGAAATATTTCCAACCCGTCATGGACGAGGCGGAAGCACTGATGAAAGAACTGCTCAATATCCCGGAGGGATACCGTGTGCTGTTCTTAGGTGGTGGTGCCAGCCTGCAGTTCTGCATGGTGCCGTTTAACCTGTTAGAGCACAAGGCAGCGTACCTGAACACCGGTGTATGGAGCAAGAAAGCACTGAAAGAAGCAAAGGGTTTCG